>Ga0114952_1002504_pt1 | contig 14000 bp, 10 predicted proteins | sample SidtaG_2_FD_87303 | JGI IMG/M metagenome (GOLD analysis project Ga0114952, IMG submission 87303) | Marine algal microbial communities from Sidmouth, United Kingdom - Sidmouth_Asex2 metaG | ecosystem: Host-associated > Algae > Red algae > Unclassified | place: Sidmouth, United Kingdom | collected... | reverse complement strand
TAGCCTTCTTCCTCCGGTTCCTCGTCCGTCATTTCTGCCGGGAATCCGTCCGCGAGGATCGACAGGCCGGTGGCTTCCTCCAACCGCCGGATGATGTTGGGCGACAGTTCCCGCTCACCGAAACGCGCGATGCCGTCGTCGAAGATTTCGACCATCCTCGGGCTGATTTCCAAAGGCACGCCTTCCCGGTCGGCAATGGCCTGGAACAGCCCGATATCCTTTTTCACCAGGTCCATCGTGAAGCTGATATCGCGCGATCCGTTGAGGATGATCTGGCTTTCGGTTTCGTGGACGAAGGAAGTGCCAGACGAGATGCGGATCGCCTCGTATGTCGTGGCGAGATCCATTCCCGCAGCCTTCATCGTCACCAGTGCCTCGCAACAGGTCAACAGGTTCGCGGTCGCCAGATAGTTCGTCATGACCTTCAGCACCGATGCCGTACCCAATGGTCCCGTATGCAGGATCCGCCGTCCCAGCGATTTCAGCACCGGAAAAATCCGGTCGAACGTCTCGCGCTCGCATCCGGCGAAGATCGAGATATTGCCGGTATCGGCACGATGGCAGCCGCCTGAGACCGGGCAATCCACGGCCTCGCCGCCCTTCGCGGCGACCATCGCGCCGAGGCGCTTGACCTCCGCCTCGTCGGTCGTCGACATCTCCATCCAGATCTTGCCCGGACCCATCCCCGCGAGCAATCCGTCATCCGCTTCCAGCACAGCTGCGCTTGCGGCGGGGGAGGGCAGGCAGGTGATGACCGCATCGCAGGCCCCGATCATGGCCTTCGGCGTCTCGCCCCAAGTCGCGCCGCGATCGAGGAAGGATTGCGCGGCGGCGCGGTCCAGGTCGCGCACGGTCACGTCGTGGCCATTACGGATCAGGCTACCCGCCAGTTTGCCGCCGACATTGCCGAGGCCGATGAAACCGATCTTCATGGTAAGTCTCTCCCGCTCTACCTCCGGCGACCGTGGGGTTGCGCGTCGCTTCCGTCTTGGCGAAGAACGACCCTTCGCGCGTCGCTTTTCCGCCATCGCTCGAATGGTGCCAACTCCGGCAATCCCTTGGGGCAGATCGCAAATCGTGGCGATAGTTCAACGCTCAACAGGGTTATCACCGTGTTAATCCTTGCGTCTGCTGACGTTCTCCGTTTCAGTTCTGCTCCATTGACGCGCTCAGTCACAACGATTCAGATAAGAGGAAAGCGGAATGGACGGAGCCGATCACAGCGGCCTCCTCGTCGATGATGTCTCTATGGTCTTTACATTGCCGGGGGGCGGCTCTGTCCACGCCCTCAAGAATGTGACCATGAACCTCGCGTCGGGTGAACTAATGTCGGTTCTCGGTCCTTCGGGGTGCGGGAAGACGACATTGCTCAATATCATCGCAGGCTTTCTCGCACCCACCAAGGGTGCAGTCTTCCTGAACCAGCATCAGGTGAAAGGCCCCGCTGCCGAGCGCGGCATGGTCTTTCAGCAGGGCGCGCTGTTCGAATGGCTGAACGTCAGGAAGAATATTTCCTTCGGTCCCCGCATGATGGGAAAACCCCGCAAGGAAACGAAGGAAAAGGTCGATCACCTGCTCGATATCGTGGGTCTCGGTGATTTCGGCGACAAGCCCGTCTATCAGCTTTCGGGCGGTATGCAGCAGCGTGTGGCGCTGGCCCGGTGTCTGGCCAACGACCCCGACGTCATCCTGATGGATGAGCCGCTCGGCGCGCTCGATGCCTTGACCCGCGAGAAGATGCAGGGACTGGTACTCCAGCTATGGAAGGAAACCGGCAAGACCATCGTGCTCATCACTCACTCGGTCGAGGAGGCTCTCTTTCTCGGCGAGCGCCTGATCGTCATGGCGCCCCGTCCGGGCCGTATCCACCGCGAATACCGCCTTCCCTTCGCCGAACGCGGCCTGAGCGAAAGCCCGCGCGAGATCAAGGCCAGCCCCGACTTCATCGAAAAGCGCGAAGAGATCCTCTCGATGATCTGGGAAATGGAAGAAGAGATCATGGGAGGAGCCGCCACATGACCGATGCCCCCCAACAGAACAAACGCCCCGTCGCCGCAACCGAGAAGCAGCCTTCCGCCCTGATGATGTGGCTCGGCATCGCCGATAACAGCTTTACCCGGCAGAAGACCGTCAAGTTCGGTGATGCGACGGCGGTAAACTCGGGTCGCCTCTACAGCATCATTACCGTCGTCGCGCTGCTTGCGCTCTGGTGGGTCGTCACGGCGAACGGCTGGATCAAGCCGATGTACTGGCCATCCTACGAAGCGGTCGGCGCACGCTGGACCAAGCTGATGGATCAGGGGTTCCGAAATGTGCCGCTGTTCGAGCATGTCGGTATCAGCGTCTATCGCGTATTGGCCGGGGTCTTCTTCGGGGCGATCATCGGCATTCCGCTCGGCTTTGCCATGGGCCTCAGTTCGATCGCCAAGGGCCTGCTCGACCCGATCGTCGAGTTCATGCGCCCGATTCCGCCGCTGGCGCTGATCCCGCTGTTCATACTGTGGCTCGGCATCGACGAGACGGCGAAGATTTCGCTGCTGTTCCTCGCCGCGCTGTTCATCATGATCATCGCGGCGCGCTCAGGGGTGTCAGGCGTCAAAATTTCCAAGGTCCATGCGGCCTACAGCCTTGGAGCATCGAAGTTTCAGGTGCTGAAGAACGTCATCCTGCCGAACGCCTTGCCGGAAATTTTCACGGGTATCCGCACGGCGATGGGCGTGTGCTGGGGAACTGTCGTGGCCGCCGAACTCGTCGCCGCCGAAAAGGGCGTCGGGTCGATGATCATGATCGCGAAGAACTTCCTTCAGACGGATACGGTCGTCATCGGCATCATCATCATCGGTATCATCGGCTATGCCATCGAGATGCTGATGCGCCTGCTCGAACGCTGGCTGATACCGTGGCGCGGCAAAGGTTGATGCCCGGTCCGACATAGTCGCCAACGAAAAAGGCCCCCGCGATGCGAGGGCCTTCTTCGTGTTACCTTGATCGCGCCGACGGCTCCAATCGGTACCGTCATCTGCCGAAGTGATCCTACAGGATCACTGTGTCGTCGCCAGGCACCATCGGCCCGAAAGCACTGATTTTCATGTTCGTCACCCTCTGGAATACGTCACCGCATTTAAGAGAGATGGTGGTAAAAGGGGTCTTAATGCAAGGCACGCGGATGTGAGCGATCGAGAACAGACCCGGAATGAAGAGCCGAATGTTTCGATTTAAAGGCACTTTAAAAAATTGTCTTCATACGTCTAAATTCGACGCTAAGGAGTGAGCCCTCTTGTACCACCGCACTCGGTAGCCACAATATATGCTCATTGATCGATCAACTCGGGTAACGCTACGTCACGTCTTCGCGAATCGCTTTGCCCAAACGTCGTGGTCTCCCGTTTCATCGACGATCACATCTACGAAGTCCCCCGGAGCGAGATCGGTAAAATCCTCGTCGATGAAGACGTTTCCGTCGATTTCCGGTGCATCTGCCGCCGAACGTGCTTCCGCACCGTCTTCGTCCACAGCATCGACCAGGACGGTCATCCGTTCGCCGATCAGACGGGACAGTTTTGCGGTGCTGATACGTTGCTGCGCGGCCATGAACCGCGCCAGTCGGTCATCCTTGATCTCCTGCGATACATGCCCCGGAAGGTCGTTGGCCGCCGCCCCCGCCACATCCTCGTAGCGAAAGCAGCCAACCCGGTCGAGTTGGGCTTCCTCCAGCCAATCTAGCAGCATCTGGAAATCTTCCTCCGTCTCGCCGGGAAATCCGACGATGAAGGTCGAGCGGATCGTCAGGTCGGGGCAGACGGCCCGCCATCCGGCGATCCGCTCCAGCGTCTTTTCCTGGTTGGCCGGTCTGCGCATGGCGCGCAGTACCTTCGGCGAGGCGTGCTGGAACGGAATATCCAGATAGGGGAGTATCTTCCCCTCCGCCATCAACGGCATGATCCTGTCCACCGACGGGTACGGGTAGACGTAATGCAATCGCACCCACGCCCCCAATGTCCCCAGCCCATCGCAGAGATCGTGAAGGTCGGTACGATACTCCCGACCATTCCACTCCGCCTCACGGTGACGGATATCGACCCCGTAGGCCGATGTATCCTGCGAGATGACCAGCAATTCCTTCACCCCGGATTCGACCAATCGCTCCGCTTCCCGCAGAACGGCGTTCACCGGGCGAGAAGCCAGTTTTCCGCGCATGTCGGGAATGATGCAGAACCGGCAGGAGTGATTGCACCCTTCCGAAATCTTCAGGTAGGCGTAGTGGCGCGGCGTGAGGCGGACCCCGGCTGCTTCGCGGGAAGGTGGGATCAGGTCGATAAAGGCATCCGGACGGGGTGGCACGGCCTCGTGCACCGCGTCCATCACCTGTTCGTATTGCTGTGGGCCGGTGATGGCGAGTACCTTGGGATGCGCCCTCTCGATGGTCTCGGCTTCCGCTCCCATGCAGCCGGTGACGATGACCCGACCGTTCTCGCGCAGGGCCTCTCCGATGGCGTCGAGGCTCTCGGCTTTTGCGCTGTCGAGAAAGCCGCATGTGTTCACGATCACAGCATCTGCCCCGGCATAATCGGGCGCGAAAGCGTATCCCTCGGCCCGGAGCCGAGTAAGGATGCGCTCTGAATCGACGAGGGCCTTGGGACAGCCGAGACTGACCATTCCGATCTTCGGGGGCGCGGGGCGGGCGGATGTTGCTGTATCGCTCATGCGGGAGGTTCTGCGCGGCACCGTAGACGGGTGCAAGTGTTAATCGCCGTCGCTCACCCCCAGGACCGCCGCGCGCCGCTTCCGAGCGACCGGACTGACGCAATGGACCGTCTTCTCCCAGAATTGCGGTCTCGTCACCAGTTGCACCAGCGCGAGCATCGCGGCCACCCCGCCCATCATCCAGTAAGGCCAGAGCAACGGCGCGCAGGCTGCGACCCGAAACCCGAAACGCCGATATCCGGCAACGAAGGCTCCGCCAAGCAGCAAGAGCTGTCCTCCAAACAAGACAACCAGCAAGATGCCCACGCCCGGTGCACCGAGAACTTCCATCCAAGGTGGCGATTCCATCGTCAGCGCCAGTATACCCGAGAGCACCATCACCGGCTGCATCAGAAAGGACAGGAAGCCATCGAGCAGCAATACGTTGATGGCGAGCATCGGAACGAGCCCAAGCTCCCGCGCCAACCGCGCAGGATCGCGCATATGCACGGCCCAGGTCAGCATGAACCCCTTGATCCAACGCGACCGCTGCCTGATCCACGCGATGGCGCTGCCGGTCGCCTCTTCATGGGTCGTCGAGTCGAAGACGACCGCACGTTTGCCCGCCCTCGCCAGTCGCAAACCCAGATCGGCATCTTCCGTGACGTTGTCGGGATCCCATCCCCCGATTTCACGCAACACATCCGTCTTGAAATAGAGCGACGTTCCTCCAAGCGGAACGGGCAACCGTGCCCGACTCAACCCCTTCAGGAGCATGTCGAACCACAGGGCATATTCCATCGCCACGCAGCGGGTCAGTAGATTATCGTCCGGATTGTAGTGGCTGAGTCGCGCCTGCGCACAGACAACATCGTCTCCTGCCGCTTCCAGGGCCGCCACGGCCTTGTTGATTTGATCGGGCTGTGGGGCATCTTCGGCATCGAAGATTCCAATGATCTCGCCCCGTGCGAAGGGCAAGGCGAAATTCATCGCCTTGGGTTTGGTGCGCGGTTCGCTCGGAGGTACGACGAGGCAATTGATGTGGCTGCCAGCCGTCAGCCAGCGTGCCTCCATGATCGTATCGGCATCGTTCTGTTCGAGCAGGATCTTGATGTCCAAAGACCGCCTCGGATAGTCGAGCATTTCGAGCGCGCGGATGAGCGCGGGCAGACTGTCCGCCTCGCGATAGACGGGCACGAGTATCGAAACGACGGGACGCTTCTTCGGGACAGTCGGCAGGACCATCGTCTCGCGTTCCGCATTGAACAGAAGGTAGGCACGTAACAACATCGTCGCCGTAAAATAAGGTAGGCATATCAACCAGAGGTTCAGCATCGTTGCGAAAGGTGACGCAACGAGTGCGGCCACCAGCAGTATTGCAATCAAGCACCACCCGAACCGCATCCATATGGGGAAGCCGGTCGCTGCAGAATGTTCGGGCGCTTTCTCCCGCAGTCCCTTGGTCGAGCGTTCCGTGAGAGTCCCTTCATATCGTTCAGACAATCTGGAAATGATCGCGGGTCGCCGGATTAGCGTGACATCGCGCAAGCGGCTTCTGATGCCAAGTTCGTCGGCGGCTTTCACTGCATCTGCATAGGTTGCGGCAGTGAAGACGACACCGCCATTGCTGACGAAGTCGGGAATGACGGTGTGACGGCAGAGAACGTTCTCCCAGCCTTTCGGCCTGAAATCGAATTCTGCGGATAGGATTGCCTGTTCATCCGCACGGAAATTACGATGAGGGGAGGAAGACTCCCGATCACCCTCTGCATCGTGCCGTGTACGGCTCGTCGTTTCGCCAGCGGAATGTTCCATTGTGATGCACAACGGAATGGATATTGGCTAGAATGTCAATATAGCACACGATATTGGTGCGTTTTCACACAACTACGAGAGCATGGTCATCTTACACGCGCGACTTGATGCTATCCGCAAACCGCTCGAAAAGATAGAAACTGTCCTTCGGTCCGGGGCTTGCTTCCGGATGATACTGGACGGAGAACAGCGGGCGCTCGGCGTCACGCAGACCGCAATTCGATCCATCGAACAGCGATATATGCGTCTGAACAACCCTTTCAGGCAAGGAATCCTCGTCGACCGTAAAACCATGATTCATCGAGGTAATCTCGACCTTCCCCGTCTCCATGTCCTTGACGGGATGGTTCGCGCCATGGTGCCCGAACTTCATCTTCATGGTTTTTCCGCCTAGTGCCATGGCGAGCAACTGATGGCCCAGACAAACTCCGAAGATCGGCAGTTCGGCGTCGATCAACGAGCGGATCGTATCCACGGCGTAGACCCCCGTCGCTGCCGGATCGCCGGGACCGTTCGTCAGAAAGATACCATCCGGCTGCAGGCCGAGAATATCCTCGGCCGAGGTCTGCGCCGGAACCACCGTCACGTCGCATCCCACATCCGTCAGGCAGCGCAGGATATTGTGCTTGGCCCCGAAATCGATGGCCACGACCTTGTGCTTCGTCTCGGGATTCTTGTCGTACCCCTCGGGCCAGCTCCAGCGCCCCTCGTTCCAGCCATAGGCGGTATCGCAGGTAACTTCCGCTGCAAGATCGGCATCCTCTATCCCGTTCCATCCCCGTGCCATCGCAACCAGTGCATCGGCGTCGATGTCGCCTTCGGGTTCGTGGCAGAGCGCAGCATGGGGCATCCCCGCCGACCGGATGAGCCGCGTCAACCGCCGCGTATCGATCCCGGCAATCCCGATCCGACCGATATCGCGCATCCAGGTATCGAGCGGCTCCATCGCCCGCCAGTTCGACGGCTCGGTCGGATCCATCCGCGTGACCATTCCCAGCGCAACGGGCGAACCGGTTTCCCGGTCCTCGTCGTTGACCCCGACATTGCCGATATGCGGAAAGGTGAAGGCGACGATCTGGTCGGCATAGGACGGATCGGTCATCACTTCCTGATAACCGGTCATCGCTGTATTGAAGCACAATTCTCCGACGGTTCGACCGGTGGCACCGAAGCCCTTGCCCCAGAAGACCTGTCCATCGGCAAGCGCCAGACAGGCGGTCGGCCTTGGGCGGTCACGCAGGAAAGCAGGTGTCGCGGCGGTCTGTGCAGCGGACATCGGATAGCTCCTCTCGCGGGGATGGGTCGGGCGTGTCTCTAGTCCAATGCGGCTCGTTTGCAAAGTCGGGTTTTCCAATCCCCTGAAGATCGGTTAGGAGAGCGGACAAGCTGCGGGAGAGAACCATGCGCCAGCGTATCGACGAAGCCTTCAAGATCGCCATGAAATCGCGCGAGCCGGTGCGGCTGGCGACCCTGCGCCTGATCCGCGCGGCCATAACGCAGGCGGATATCGCCGCGCGGGGAGCGGAGGACGGCGGCGGTGTCGACGAGGCCGCCATCATGTCCCTTCTCCAGCAGATGATAAAGCAGCGCGAGGATTCTGCGGCACTCTATGAGAGCAGCGGCAGGGTCGAATTGTGCGAACGCGAACGCGAAGAGATCGAGATCATCAAGGAATTCCTCCCCAAACCGATGGATGGGGATGAAGTCGATGCGGCAGTCCGAGAAGCGGTGGATGCGACCGGGGCGTCCTCGCTCAAGGATATGGGTGCCGTGATGGCGCACCTTCGCGGTGAGTATCTCGGACGGATGGATTTCGGCATAGCCGGCAAAAAGGTCAAAACGGCCCTTGCAGGGTAAAAACGTGTATCGACAGGCTCCTGGAGCGGAAAGATCGAACGATATGGCGAAGAAAGCCGATAAACCGAAGCGGCCAAAGGCAGAACTCCCGCGCGGTTTTCACGACACCTTCGGCGAGGATGTGCTGGAGCGCGAGCGGATGCTGTCGCGCATTGCGGAAGTGTACCACATGCATGGGTTCGATCCGCTGGAGACCCCGGCCATAGAGACCGTCGAGTCGCTCGGCAAGTTCTTGCCGGATGTGGATCGCCCGATGGGCGGCGTCTTCGGATTTCAGGACGATGACGAAAGCTGGGTTGCCCTACGTTATGACATGACTGCGCCTCTGGCGCGGGTCGCGGCGCAGTACCGACAAGACCTGCCCTCGCCCTATCGCCGCTATGCCATGGGGCCGGTCTGGCGCAATGAAAAGCCGGGGCCGGGGCGGTTCCGGCAGTTCTTTCAATGCGATGCGGACACGGTTGGCACGTCTACCGTAATTGCCGATGCAGAGATCTGTGCGCTGCTCGCGGATGCCCTTCAAGCCGCAGGGATCGAGCGCGACGATTTCGTCATCCGTATCAACAATCGCAAGGTTCTCAACGGGATACTGGAACAAGCGGGACTTCAGGGTGAAGATGACGAAGCACGACGGGGCGTTGCCCTGCGTGCTATCGACAAACTCGATCGTCTCGGCGAAGCGGGCGTCAGTGCGCTGCTCGGAGAAGGCCGTAAGGACGAGAGTGGAGATTTCACGGCAGGGGCGAACCTTTCGGCAGGACAGATCGACTTGCTTATGGGTTTCGTCTCTGCGGGACGTGCGGATGGGGCGGCAACCTGTGCGCGGCTTCGCGAGCTTGTCGGGGAATCGGAGCAGGGTATCGAGGGAGTTCGGGAACTCGAAATGATGGCGGAGTTTCTCGACGCACAAGGTTATCGTGCACCGTTGGTCGTGATCGATCCGTCCGTCGTGCGCGGGCTGGATTATTACACGGGGCCGGTCTACGAAGCGGAACTGACGTTCGATATCGTCGATGAAAAGGGCGAAAAACGCCAGTTCGGCTCGGTCGCTGCGGGCGGACGTTACGATGATCTGGTCATGCGTTTCACGGGCCAGCGCACCCCGGCGACGGGCGTTTCCATCGGCGTCGATCGTTTGTTGGCTGCTCTGCGCGCGCGCGGACATTCCAGCGAAAACAAAGCACGAGGCCCGGTCGTTATTCTCGCACTCGAGCGCGATCAGATGACCGGATACCAGAGTATCGCCACTGAACTGCGCAACGATGGCATCCGTGCCGAAGTCTACATGGGCGGTGGAACGAATCTCGGCAAGCAGTTGAAATACTCCGATAAACGCCATGCTCCCGCCGCCATCATCATCGGCTCGCAAGAACGCGAGAGCGGTACGGCCCAGATCAAGGATCTCGTCCTCGGTACCAGCCTCGCCTCCGAAATCGAATCTAACGAGGCATGGAAGGCCCAGCCTGCGCAACAGGAAGTCGAGCGAGGCCAAATCCTCGCCACCATCCGCGCGATCATGGATCGCCAGTCCTCCCCATGATGTCGCCCGATGTTGATGCCCGGTCCCGCGATGCTGCTCTCGGGTTAGAAAATCGCCTCCTCGGCGTGATCGGCGGCAATTTCTGGTCGCATATCGAACCGGGCCAGATTCTCGATGCCGACAATCTGCTCGATCTCTACGGCGAAGATGTTCGCGCCCGCGCCTTCGTCTTCGATGGGCCCGAGGGCGACCTGTGCCTGCGGCCCGACCTGACGCTCTCGATCTGTCGCTACCACCTCACCCAGCGCCATGGTGAGCGCGAGGCCCGTTACGTCGCTACTGGTCCGGTCTTCAGGCGTCCTCTGCCGGATGATACCCGTGCCGGACAATTCCGCCAGATCGGCTGCGAATGGTTCGGCGGTGACGACCCGGCGCGAATCGACGCAGAAGTCTTCGCGCGCACCCAGACCGCATTGCTGGAGGCCGGATGCGCCATCGAAGTCACGACTGGCGATCTTGGCATTCTCTTCTCGCTTATCGACGCCGCTCCGATCCCGAACCGCTGGCGCGCCCGTCTCAAGCGCCACGTCTGGCGTCCTCGCCGGTTCCATGCCCTGCTGCATGAACTGTCGGAGGGCAGCACGGACGAAGCCGGACGCCTCGCATTCCTCAAGGCCCTCGGTAGCCTTGCCCCCGAGCAGGCTCGCGCTGCCGTCACCCATATGCTCGACCTATCCGGCACCGAGCATGTCGGCCTGCGCACCCACGAGGAAATCTCACAGCGTTTTCTCGAACAGGCCGAAGACGCACAGGCACATCCACTGCCGCGCGAGATCGTCGCCGCCATCGAGGAAACTGCCGCTCTGAAAGCGCCCTGCGCCGACGCGCTGGATCGTCTTCATAATCTGGCTCAGGAAACCGCCCTCGGCATCGCTCCGGCACTCGCGATATTCGAGGCACGCATGGCGGCATTGGAGCGACAGGGTATCGACGCCGCTACACTGCCCTTCGACGGAGACTTCGGGCGCAATCTCGAATACTACGACGGCTTCGTCTTCGAGATCGTGGATCGTACTCTCGCAGTCGAAAACCGCCGAGCCGCGCAACTTGCCGGGGGAGGGCGCTATGATTCCATGTTGCCCGCCGCCGCTCGCGCCTTCGGCGTGACACCTCCGTCGGCAAAGGGGGCCATCGGAGCGGCATTGAGGCCGGAGACGATTCTGGCGGCCAGCGGCGGCTCCTGAACCAATAAGAAAAGCCCCCGACGCGAGCCGGAGGCTGTTTGAGGCTACCGCTCCAAGTCCTGGATCAGATGAAGCTTTCTGGAATGATGATCGTATCGCCCGGCAACAGGGGGCGGTCGGCGGCGATGTCGCCCTTGCGCACCAGATCGTCGAGGCGCAGGCGGTACGATGTCTTGTCCAGCCCTTCGCGGCGCACGAGAACCGCAGAGTTTCCGTCCGCGAATTCCGTCAGACCACCTGTGGAAATGATCACGTCCAGCACCGTCATGCCACTGCGATAGGGCAGGGAAGACGGATTCACAGCCTGTCCGAGCACCTTGATCTGCTGGCGCGGATCGCCGGGACCATCGACGCGCGCGATCACCGTCACGATGGGGTCCTGCACATAGGCGCGCAGTTTGTCTTCGATATCGCGGGCGAGTTCTGTCGGCGTCTTGCCTGCGGCAGCCAGATCTTCGATCAGCGGCATCGAGAACCGTCCATCGGGACGAATCGGCACGGTCGTGGAAAGTTCCGGTGAACGCCACACGAAAATCTGCACCGTCTCACCGGGACCGAACCGATAGTTCGGTGCAGTCGTGCCTGCACTCGTTCCCCGTGCAGCCCCTGCCGTGATCTGCTGGCTGTCGGGCGCATAGGAGAGCTGCGAAGAGATGCTGTTACAGGCACTCAGAGCCACGCAGAGCAGCATCGAGGCGAGAAAGCGGATCGGGGTCATGGCGGACGTTCCCTCGGTCATGCGGTTTGGGCCGATCTTAACAGACCGGGCTTAAGGTTTGACGAACGGACCGGGATACCCCGGATCGCCGCATCGATATCGGACACTGAAGCAAGAACCCCGCCAAGTTTCGACGTGAACCATTCCAGAATGGCATCCAGGCGAGCAAGGAGCGCGTCGCGTTCGGTTGCATCATGCGCATAGACGGTCGCGCCGGGTAACAGTGTCGAGGAATGGAGCGACAACGTCAGCACGCGCTCACCATCTCGTACCAGAGCCGAAATCAGCCGCTTCATTTCCTTCAACCCCGTTCCCTCGGGGGTCAACCGTGCGCGTTCCAGCAAGCGGACATGCGCCAGAATTCCCGGCAAATGGGTGTGTCGCGCTGTAGAACTGTCCAGAAACGGCGCAAGGGACGGACCGCAGCCCCGTAATGTTCCGGAGAATCCAGTGGTCACGGGCAGGCTGAGCAGCCGCCGTTCCGTATCCGCCCAGAAGGGCCGATTGTGCCAGCCGTAGAATTCCGGCCCGCCTTGTGAAATGAAACTGGAATGCGGCGCTAGGGAAAGATCGGTTCGATATCCGGTTTCGGCCAGTGCTTCGAACGTGGCCTTGCCGACCCCGTATCGTCCCGTGCGGAACGCCACGGGTCGCTCACCGACGGCTTCGGTGATCGTTCGGGTCAGCGAAACGATCTTTGCGAGTTGAAGGGTGTCGGGCAGGTTGCATGTGAAGGAGTTCCGGTCACTTACCGGTTCATCGTGCGGTGGCGTGACCCACGGATGCAGATGCGCCCCGATCTCGCAGCCTTCTCGGTCGCGCACCGCACCCATCCACCGCATCGCTTCGATGTCCGAGGCGACGGGATGATCGATCACGTACAGCGGCACGGCCTGGTGCCGGTCCATGATCGCCTGCAGATGCGACAGCTCGCGCAGGTTGTTCGTACCCCGCGACAACCGGGAGAACGGTGCGGTCCAATCGAATTCCTCTTCGGTATCGATCACGACCGCGAGGCTTGGGGGCATCGCGCCCGGCACGATAGCCAAGTCGAAAAGGTTTGCGTCGAGCGTCACGGGCGACCTTCGCTTAAATCGGTGCAGCCTTTGCATAACCCGTGATTTACGAAGAGGGTGTTAAGCTAAAGCACCTATCGAAGGATGGGAGATGCCGATGATACCCTTATCGAGCGAATTGACTGCCGTAACCGACCTCGTCGCGCTCGAAAGCCGTTGGAGCGCGCTCGAACGGCGTGTGGGGAGTCCGTTCTTCCTGTCCTGGACATGGATGCGGTCATGGCTTGCCGGCCTCGATACGCCTCCCGTGCTCCTCGCCGTGACCGACGATGACGGTATCGACATTGCCCTCGGCCTGTTCGTCCGAACGACAGAACGTCGTCGAGGCTTGCCCGTGCAACAGATGCGCCTGCACGATACCGGCATAACGGCGCAAGATGCCGTTACGATCGAGTATAATTCACTTCTTTGCGAAGCAGGATTGGAGGCTGCCGCCTGGTACGCGGCAATACGGGCATTGCGCTCCCATGGCAGATACGACGAGATCATCGTCAGCGGTGCGACCGATAGAACCGCGCGTATCCTCGAAGGGCTGGGCCACGTCGTTCATTCAAGGGCGGATACCACCTCCGCATATGTCGACCTTGCCGCCTTGCGTGAACAGGGGGTAGGCGATGCCGACGCCTATATCGCGACGCTCGGCAAGAATACACGTTCCCAGCTTCGCCGGTCGATGCGCCTCTATGCCGAGAATGGTCCGCTGCGTCTGGAACCCTGCACGGATATCGACCAGTTCTTCACGGAATTGGGCGAACATCACGAAGCGAAGTGGCGGGCGGCCGGCGGGGCAGGGGCCACGGCCAATTCCGACTACATGACGTTCCATCGTCATATGATCGCGGAAGCCTTGCCGAAAGGCGAAGTCGAGCTTCTACGCGCAAGTGCAGGCGATCGATCGTTCGGCTGGCTCTACAATTTCGTCTGTCGGGGTCGTGTGCTCTTCTACCTCAGAGGCTTTCGTGCCGAAGAGGATAATCGCCTCAAGCCCGGCCTCGTGACCCACGCCCTCGCCATCGAACATCATTTGAAACGCGGTGCCAATGTCTACGATTTCATGGGCGGTACCAACCGCTACAAGACCAGCCTCGGCCAGCCGGGACCGGATATCCTCGCCGTCGCGCTCCAAC
>Ga0114952_1002490_pt1 | contig 14059 bp, 12 predicted proteins | sample SidtaG_2_FD_87303 | JGI IMG/M metagenome (GOLD analysis project Ga0114952, IMG submission 87303) | Marine algal microbial communities from Sidmouth, United Kingdom - Sidmouth_Asex2 metaG | ecosystem: Host-associated > Algae > Red algae > Unclassified | place: Sidmouth, United Kingdom | collected... | reverse complement strand
TTACTATTCCATTTTCAGAATTATAGCTTCCGCCAGTAAAACCATCACCATCTGAACCATTGGTTCCGTTTGTGCCATCTACCCCATCATTTCCCGCAATTCCCTGTATGCCTTGTGCGCCTCTAAGGTCGCTCGTGGAAAACCCAAGACCGTCGTCACTTGTAAATGTCACAATACCTGTTCCAGAAGCATAGGATCCTCCTGTAAAACCATCGCCATCTTGCCCGTTTGAGCCATCATTTCCGTCTGCGCCTGCAGTCCCTGTATCGCCTTGTATACCTTGCGGGCCTTGTATTCCTTGGTCGCCCTGCAGCCCGGTATCTCCCTGCGGACCTTGTGCGCCAGTAGCTCCGTCATTACCTGCTGGCCCCGTTAAACCTATTGGACCTTGTGGCCCTACTTCACCCTGTATTCCTTGAGCGCCGTCTGCGCCATCTTGGCCATTTGTTCCGGCTACACCTTGAATTCCTTGTGGCCCTATATCCCCCGTATCGCCTTTTAAACCTGTAAGCCCTTGTATTCCTTGTATACCTTGAATACCTTGTGGGCCAGGATCACCTTCTAAAGAAGTTAGCCACTCTTGAATTGTTCCAACAAATCCTTCGTCAACAGCTACTTCATAAGCCGATTTACCATCTTCTCCTGAAGAATTGGATCCACAAGAAAGACAAGTTTCAAGACCATTGGAAAGTTTCAAATAAAGATTGCCATCACTTTTTATATAAGTAACAGTCCACCCTGTAGCGGGTGTTTGAACGACATTGTTTGGATATACCGTTCTAGTGGAAGGATATCTAATTTCTTTTTTAATAGGAAGATCTTGGGAAATCCCATTAAAAGAAAATATTAAAAAAAGAAGAACGGTTATTCTTTTGGCCAAATCCATATGCTTGCATTATTTAGGGTTATTGGGCTGTAAAAAGTAGCAGACCTACCATCTGAAGCTAGATTAAGATCTAAATTATAAGTTTCGTTTTCATTTTGGGAATCTATAATTTGAACCAATCCAATTTTATTAGGATTGTTCGAAGGCATTAAAAGGGTTTCTTCCCTTCCTTCAATAATATCTTTTGTTACGTGAAAAGGTTTCAGTTTTAAAAGCCCTGCTATCTCTTCCAAAGTAAAGAGCTTGTTCAGTTCACCAACAAATTCCTGATTATGTTCCGGAGCTCCTTGAAAATCATATTTTCTTGGGTCTATTATAAGACTGCTGAGTTCACCGCCCCAATCAGGATTCGTGACTATAACCTTGGGCGTTATTTTTAAAGCTCCATTGTGCATAATTTAATTATTGTTCATTTTATTTAGTTTGATCAACATTACTTCTTTTTCTTTTTGACTACAATCTTCGATGTATATTCCATAGATTGTTACTTCTGTTCCTATTTTAGAAACCCTTCCTTTCAAAAACCTTCCACAAAGAATTGCTCCTTTTCCGAACAATTGATAAGGTTCCGGAAATATTTCGGACTCGCCTGACAAACCTACTTCCTTATCGCCTATTTGATAATAGTTCCCGAATTTTATATCGAGCATATGACCGGTCTTTCCAAAAAGTTCGAATCGGCTCATTCCTGCGGGCAGCATAACCTCATAAGCTTCGTTTAAATAGGTTATTACGTAATTACCGTCTGATGTATTAAATATTTTGAGCCATGCTGGATTATCCAGTATTTCAAACCCTCTGTTTCCAGTAACTTGGTTGTTTATTAAAACGTTTATAGCCCTTTTTTGACCTTCTAAAACAAGGGAAAGGCTATCGTTTTTAATTTCAAGATTTTCATTTTTTCTCTTAAAATATGAAATCGTAACATCTTTGGTCGCGTTTTCGTTTTGATAATAAGCTATGTTTGCGTAACCGCCTAGCGACAAAAAAGCATAGCCTAAAAGAGAGAAAAAATCTTTTCTTTTAGCCCACTTTTTTGTGGATCTCAGTTTCTGGCTTAGCATTTGAGCTATCGCCACCATTCGGTTCGTCATCAGTATGGTTTACAATAATTTGCAACACAAAAAAGAACCCACTTATAAAAACCACCCATCCGTATGATATCATATATTTTAGATTTAGTAGGGAACTTTAAGTTAATTTGTCTATTAATTTTTTTCCAAGAGTGTTCAGGAGTTCACCGATATACCGTTGTCCAAAAAAGAACAAAAGGCCACCAACCACAAACCAATAGTCGCTTCCTTCCGTTTCCGATTTGGTTTCATTGAGGCCAATATAAAAAAGTGCGTTCGGCACAAAAGGAAGGAACATTAGCGCCATACCTCCAAATTTTGCTATGTTGCTCCAAATCTTTTCGGAGATAGGGGTAAGGTCTCGAAGCCTAAGCACTTCTTTTTCTAAAACCTCGATTTTTTTTAAAAGCTTTTCATTTGACTCCATTTTGTTTTTTGTTAGTTGTTAGTATATGAGCGATAGCGGGCAAGGCCACTACTATTTCAGCGTATCCAACGGTAGTCCATTGAAAGTGGAAATTTAATACAAAAAACGATGCGCAAACAATCATTCCAAATAAATAGGCCCACCATTTGGATTGATGCTTCTTGTTATAGAAAAAAATTCCGACATACGAAGAAGCTATTGCAAACCCTGTAAACAGATAATGAGCAAAAACAATTGCTTGCATCCAAAATTTGATTTCCATTCCTAGCGTTTCTGCGAGCCCAACTAATGTTACGGGAGTGAACATAACCAAAGCGAACAAAAAGCCCGTCTGCCTATTCCAGTGCTCTTGGCGTATCTCTTTTTTGACTCCCCAAAAGAGAAATTCTTTCAGGAAAAACATTCTATCTAATTTCCTGAAGTGCGTCCAAGACCTGTCTCTGTAAATGGTTGAAATAGACCATAAGGTAGATATCAACATCATAGAGAATATCGTTAAGGCATATTGGCTCCAGGAAGGTGCATAGTTCAATATAGCCATTGCCAACGTTGTTAAAACAACTTGTATTGCAAGTATAAAAGTCCAAAGTCTAAATCCTTTCATTTTAGTATATCGTTTTTTAATAATTGCAAAACAGCCACGGCTACTATTAATATCACCATTACCGTTATGTGATCAAAGAGAATTGTTTGCATTTCTATCTATTTTTGCTGCCTACGCCCGCAAATGCCATTATCATCATGGCTAAAATGAATACGGCGGTTACGGTGTGGGTGAGCATTTTAATTTTCTTATTTTAGCATTATGAAATATTGGTTCAAAAGCCGAAAGGAAATTATCGAGGACTTGAAAAAAGACCCTTCATTTTGTTCGTTCGAAATTCATTTCACAATGCTTTTCATGTTTTTTTATCAAAATGATTCCAGCGAAATACTTAAAAAATTCTTCATTCTTATTCTTGTTGTCGTTGCTATAATTTTCATTTTCTTGATTGGCCGAAAGGTTTATATCGACTTCGAAAAATTCGGGCGGTCACATGACCCCTGAATTATCAAAAAGTCAATACCACCATTTGGTTCACCCTTACCTTGAATGCGCTAGAGCCACCACCAGTACTTCCGGTGCCGAATTCGAACGCTCCCCTATCGGGGTTTCCTATAAATGAATTACCATTAAAATCCGTTGTTCTGCCCGTTACCGTTGTTCCCGAATCTATGGCGGGGCTTCCCGATTGTAATTGATATTGCTCGGCATCTGTACCCGTTCCTGTGAACAATGGGTCGCTTGTCAGTTCGTTCGAAAGCCCGGGAGGCGTGAAATTTATGTTGTGAAAAATGTTGTGGCTTCCCGTGATGGTGGTAGAGCTTCCCTCTAGCCAAGTATTGCCCGTATGGTTTACTACTATGTTGTTCGTAAGATCAATTGAGTTTCCTGCTTTGTCAGCTATTATGGCCCTAGTGGCACCCCCGTCAAAAACATTGTTGGCAACCACGTTATTGAATCCACTAGCGGTAGAGTTGCCCGAATTGTATCTTTCGAGTGAAATTAACGTCCCTTCCGAATTGCCGTTCCACTTGAAAATATTATTATATACCTTGTTGCTGTTCGGCATGTGCGTCGAATTGGCCGAAGGTGAACCATAGCTTTTCACGGTAAAGGCTATGGCCGTGAAATTGAACGTAAAGTAGTTTCCGTACACTTCTAAATCTTCCGTGCCGTTTTCTATCGTCAGTTCAAGTCCAGTAGTGCCGAATGTTTTGTTATATCTAAAAATTGTGCCGTTGCTCGTTGAGTATCGGATTTCGGTGCGTGAGTTGTAAAGTGTATTGTACTCCCAAAGACCATCCGCCCCGCCGCCTTGGTTAAGACCATGGCCAGTATGGGTCAAATTGGGATCACGGTAAACTATATTGCCCCTAAAAATAGCCCTCGCGGCGGTGTTGGTGTCATCGGTGCCTTTATAACTGGTGGACAAATAGTAATCAGTAGGGTGTGAATTGTTGTCGCACCAAACTTTATTGTCTATGACCGATACATCATTGCCGAACCCATCACTATCGGGCTGGATGACTATGTTCTCGCCCTCATTGTTATAGGAGACACTTCGATATATTTCGGCATTGTTTCCGTTTCGAACGATTATTCCCGCTCCTGCAGAACCACTATCCCCTATGCCGGTAGCCACACACCCAACAATTTTTATATTATCGGCAGCAACATTGAGTCCATATTTTGAGTTGGAATTGTAATTACCGTTTAAACCTATATTGTAAAGTTCAACATAATCATCATTGAGGTTAAAGGAAACACTTGAGCTTGTGCCAGTAACATCGATGATAGGATAACCCATCGCATCGATATCATCGCCCCTATCCATAGGCCCTCCGTAAGCTATCTCAATATCATTTATTGTTGAGGTATAGCCTATTACCCTTATAGGGTTTCCAGAAGTACCGCTATTGGAAAAACTCATGTTTCCTGTAGATGAATAAGTGCCGGACTTCATAAATATATTCTGCCCTGCTACTGCATTGGAAAGCATTTCAGAAAGATTCCATGCATTGGCTTCGCTTGTTCCGCTATGATTACCTGCGCCAGTAACTGAAACGAATCTATCGGGAGTAAAATTTGTGAAAAAATCAGGGTCAGGTACGTAATCCACAACAGGTGAATTACCACCTTGGCTTCCCCCTGAACCTCCACCATCGTAAGGAGTATAGTTTTCGGGGTATACGGGTCGTCCGTCGTTCAATATTTTTCTGTTGTTCAAAAGGATTCCAGCTATTAGGGCTTTATTGAAAGTCCTGTTATTAACGTCATATTGGGTTTCAAGCAAAGTTTGATAGGCTTCTTCGAACCTACCCAAATTTAACTGCGCGCCTTGACTGACCGGGGCAGTAGTATTTGAACCCGTACCATTAATATTGAAAGTCCCTTCCATATTGGAGCCGCCACTTCCAAAAGTTGTATTTTCCATAACGACATCGCGATAACTGACTATCATGCCAGGAATCAAAGTTGTTTGGGTATGCCAGTACATTTCATTCTCAGTGGCTATACAGACAAGGCTTACCAAATCGGAAAAGTGGGGAGCATCTGTCGTGCCGCTAGGTGTACTTGCCCAATTCGGTGCAGCGTCTATCCCGTTGGCATTTGCGGAGTTTGTTATGAACCTACTCACAAGGTTTGAGCCGTTTGGATACAAAGTGTTGCCTCCGTTCCAAGGTATGGAACCAAAGGATGTGGTTTCAAAATGGTCAAGGTATTCCTGTTTTCCGGTAACGATATAGGATTCCATTGCTATACGTGTCCAATGGCTTTGCATATATGGGTTTTCTCTATAAACCGTAGAATTGTACCCGTTATGGGTAAACCTGCCCCAAATATTCGTCTCAAGCCAAGTAACAGTATCATCGAACCAATTTGCCGGAAGCGAAGCCTTAAAACTCGGTGATTGGTCGATTATGCGCATTGTAGTCCATATATGCCTAAACAGGTAAGATTCCCACAGGGTCGAACCCGTAGGATATGAATTGCCAGTAGGGGGGTTATCCACATTTTTGAGGCCGGGGAAACCCTTGTAAATTGTTCCTCCGATATTTATATCGTGGGCATTGGCAATCAATAAATCAATGGCCCCTTTTAAATCCGCCCAATACGATGCGTCTCCGGTTGCTTGCCACGCGTTCATCAACCCTTCGTAGTTCCAAGCCGCGTAATATAGGTTCTGGTCCATAGGATTGTCGGAACTTGACCCTATTTTAGCATCAAAATCCGCTTCTGCCCCATCAGTGGCCCACGCAGTATCAAAATCGGCTTTAAGTGTTGCGATTGATTTCTGCCCCACTGAAAACAGTGAGAACAATAAAAAGAATATTATAATTAGTTTTTTCATACTAAGTACCTAAGAAAATTACAAGTTCAGTCATGTCAGCTTGGTAAGCTGTGTTTTCAAATCCATAATCAAACCAAAAGGTAATAACACAATCATTACCTGAATCAGGTGTAAATGTTTGTGATATAGTTATCCATTGACCCGTGGTATTTACATTAGTTCGGGAATTAGCCTCTGTATCATTTGAAACACTTAATTCAACATTAGTACCTGTTGTGATATAAACTTTTGCCTGAACCGTATATTGTTGTGATACGGTGAGTCCCCAACCTTGGGTATCTACTTCAATCCCATAATATTGGTTTGCATAATTGGATTCTTTGGTCACTCTTATAGAGTGGGTCGTATTACCGTCATTGGCCGTGGAAATAGACATTTTCCGATACTCCCCGAACCTATCGGTAAGAGACCCATAACCACTTGGCGCGGTAGGACTTGCTGGATAGTTATCGGCATTTACTACCGACTGTTCTGTATACTCGTTGTCAGGGTATACAGCACTGGCAACGGGAGTACCGCTCGTATCGATATTGAAATCGTTCGTGCCGTCCAGTTTGAAAATTGTCGCCGTTTCGCCGGGTTCGAGTTCCAACTTGTCACCACTTGCCACCAAGGCAAAATTGTCCCCCGCTGAATTGATGCCGTAACCGACAAAATCACCGCCCGAAAGTTCTATCGTAACGACTCCCGAACTCATTCGGTTTCTGAATACCCCCATATTTGAATTGGTGATATTGGCCGATGTTATAGTGGCGGTCTTGTTGCCCGAGCCGGTAAAGTCTGTATAACTCTTGTCACCGCCCGATGGTGGTATGAAATTGTCGTTCGATACCGCTAAGGTGCTGGCCGTTACATCGTATTTTCTGACTGCGTGGCCTGCGCTTGAACCGCTTGCCTCGTCGCGAACTTCCTGAATTGCGGCCTGTACCGTATTCGAAGAAATGCTCCCGTTTGGAGCAAAGGCTATTTCCGAGGCTTCGTCCTTGGTCGCTACCTCTTGGTCCGTGTAGGCTATACCGTCAGTATCAAGTTCAGCTATTGCCGCCTGTACATCGGTCGATGTTACAGAACCCACAGGGGTAACTGCAACCTCTGCCGCTGTTTGGTCGTCCGTACCTCCTCCACCTGCCCCTAAAACCACGCCTCCCGCAGTAATGGTATTGGCGTTGAAATCAAAGATAAAATCCTGTTCAGAACCATTGTCGGCATCCCTGAACACTATTTGACTCGTATTATTGTCGAAATAGGTATTCGAGCCATTGTGTATGATTTGAAGGTCTGAACCTGTACCGATTCTCAACACATCGTTGTCAGAAACCAACAAATCGTTACCCCCGGTAGACGAACCCTCTGTCAATACTTCTGCCAAGGTTTGGTCTGGGTCGCCGCCCCCTACCGCGTCAAGTTGCTGTTTGGTCACGAAATCGGTAGGTGAACTTCCATCGTTTCCACCGACCCTTCCATGGAAAACGGCCACGGTATTGTCGGCCACGTTGCCATTGTAGTTGCTGTCCACGTTAGGGAAGGTCAATTTCCTTCTATGTCCATTAGAAACATTGTCGGTAGACGTACTTATTGAATATCCCCTGTTCCCATTGGCTTCGGGTTGGATATAAAATATGTCTTCATTGGTTCCATCTATATTGTTGAGAAAATTCAACTGGTTTGGAGTTAGGTTTGCTGAATTCGGGTTCGCAGAATTGTCAGTCAATGCCAACAATCCTATATTGGTGATATCATTACCACCCATATTAAAGTTGCCCGTTGCCAATCGTGTGCCATCGGCAAAAAAGAAGTTGGCATCATTAAACCCTATTTGGTACGGACTGCCTAACGTTCCAGAACCTGAAAGGGTTATAGGGGTATTGCCCTGCACTATGGTTTCTGAGCCGTCGGAAGCGGGTGTATGATTTAAATCAGTAATTTGATTTTCCGTTATCGCTAAGATAAGCTCATGTTGTTTTACGGCTGAAGAAGGAACGTTTATATCAGGAATATCGTCCCAGGTTACAGATTGCGTAAGGTCGTTTGCTTCCCCTCCTGATGCAGTTACTATTAAATTTCCCTCGCCTAGAATATCAAGACCGTTTATTGTCCTGATATTTATTCCCGAACTTAAAGTATCTTGTTTTCCAATAAAAATATCATTAAGATCTGTTTGATTAGAAAGCGTTCCAGTTATATTTCCCCAAACAGCATTTGAGCCTAACAAAGCTGATAAATCAATTGTGTTCCCCCCATCACCCCCAATGGTAATTTCATTTCCAGAAAGCGAAAGCTGCTGATCTAAAGAGCTTTTTAAGCGATACCCAAGAATATTTGAACCGTCACGGACTACCAAAGTATCCGTGGAATTCATTTGGTTCATGTAATTAAGTTTTTGATAGGCGTTGATTTTATCGGTCGTCTGAGAATAGGAAAAAAAGACAAACAACATCCCTATTGCAAAAAATAATTTTTTCATTATATAAGTTCTTTTGGATTAAAACTGCTTTTTGTTGCAAAATTAGTAAGTACATTTACTGCCCCTCCTTTGTATCTTGCCAAATTAAGAAACACCGTTGATGAAAAATGTCCGGAAACCAGGTCGTTTATCTGAAGATAATCTTCTTGATTTGTTGGCCAGTCTTTAAATATTATAAAAGGCTTTGCTATTGCGGGAACGACAAGGCCTTCTGATTCGGGAACAAAATTAAAATATCGGCTAGAATAATCAACTCCATTACTAAGAGTGTTTGGTCCATATTGAAAGTTTTCATCAAGAATCCCTCCTTCATAATTTTCAGCGACTTCTTGCCAGATATAATATTGACCGTTTTCAGCACAAAGGATTTTCATCCATTCATAATATTCATATGCCTTTGAGCTTGTCAGGCCAAGGTCTTTCATTAAAGCCAAAGTTTTGAAATAAGTTTTGTCGTCTAAAGGCAATTGGCCGGCAACACGCAATGACTTTGCAATATAATCGAAAGGCATATTAAGATTTTTTTAGTTTAAAAAATATATTTGAATGGGAATAAAATTCCTTGGATATATAAATATCAAGCTTTAAGGGGTCGTTTCTATAATATTCGAAAACTATTTCATCGATTCTTTTGCCGAGCACATCAAATATTTCATACTCTTTTTCAGACCCTCCCTGAACAGCAAAAGCTATCCTTCCTATTTTTGAATATCCAATTGTTTTCCCGATAACCATGCTTTCAATGGTATTTTTTACCGTGTTTTCAGCAAGCCAATCTAAAGCTATTCCAGGAGCCAAAGCTATTCCAGAAACGGTATCGGCGTATTGCCAGCTATATACATCTATCATTTTTTCTTCTTCTCTTAGTGAACATTCTGATTGCGCCTCTAAGGCGTAAAGTGGCTCAGATGCTATTGCACATCCATAGGCCATTAATTGCTGAGAACTCATGGAGCCTACAACGCTCAATGTAGCCCATTCCTGATCGTTTTCTGGCCAAACATCATTTCCTTGGGCCGCATCTCTGGAATCTTTCCAGTCTTGTTCATAATCTCTTTCCAAAGCTCTGTCGGAACGTTGGTTGCTCATAAAGGCCATGGGTGATTTTATCCGCCATTTCCAATAATCGACTACTGCCTGTTGATGGTTTCTTGTAATGCACGGATTTCCAAACCCATCGGACATAAGGCCATAATAAAATATAGCTACTGAATCCCTAGAAATACCATCTGTAAAGTGTAAATAATTTCCCGAAACAAGATATTTTCTTCGATTGATTTCCCCATAAGCGCTATCGGCTCTTCTGAATTCAAGATAATCTTGTGGAAGCCAAATTCTTTGGCCGTCAAAATTGGTATTGTCTTTGAAATAAATAACTTTTTTTAGAACAATAGCTCCGGAATATCCTATTTCCCTTTCAGCTTTGAATGCCAATCTACGTAGTTTTTCAAGATAAGGCTCGGTGTTTTTTATACCGGTCTGGTCTTTCAAATCCTCTAGCATTTCTTCAAAAGGGACTAATCCTGAATTCATTGTTTAGTTTTTCACACCAAGGGTGTCGCTGAAATTTACATTATCGCTTTTGGAATTCGGCACTTGGTCCGAAGTATTTCTTATCAACAACTCAAAATCCCTAGCAAGGGTTGAAGTAGTCAACTGGTCTATTATATCCGAAGGACAAGGATAGGGCGATATTGTCCAGTTATAATTTAATCCGTCGTCCGGGTCATACAAAACAGCTTCTACCTTGGCATTTATATTTGATATGTTGTCAAGTTCTCCAGCCTCTTTTATCAATGAATTTACAGCTTTTTCTTTTTCGGAAAAATCAAAAAAATTGCAGGGGTCATTATAACCAACATATATTATAAGTCTTGAACCCAAAAGAGTTGCTTTTGGAGAAGACTTATTTATGATATTTTTTTTGGAAAGGTCAAAAGCATTTTTATCGACTACAGGAATTTGATAGCTATCTTTTTTAACACGAAGCCCTTGGTTTAAAGGGAAGTTTATAATAGCAGGAATTTCAGCAGTATAGTCGCCATGTTTATTTATTTCAAACTCGAGCTCTCCGATTTCCTGAAAAAGAAAATCATCAACATCCATCCCTTTGGAATAATATTTTCCAAATTTAGAGGCTCTGTGCTTTCGCATAAAACTACGGACCAGGCGTTCGCTTACCGTATCGTCATTGGAAACTTTACCCCCATAAACGATATTCAATATTTCGTAGGCTATTTGCTCTTCGGTTCTCATTGATTTATGTTTCCAAAGCTACGTTCTTTTTGGTAGCTTATTTGCTTTCTTGGGTCGCCGACTATTCCTAAAAGGGTGTCAACTGTTTTCAATATAAGGTCGTCGATTACATCATCAGGAAGGTCGACTATTCTTTTGTTGGATTCTCCAGGCTTTGCAAAATCCGGTTTTTTTAGAAAAGTAAGATAGGCCCCAATGGCTTTTTCTTTAACTCCTGAATTTATTTCAACGATATCAATATGCTGGGTGTTTAAAGGATATTCAGGAGTCGCCCTATTGTGAGGGTCTGCCTGAAGGGCGCTTTTATCGCCATGTCTTATCAATCTTGGTCTTCTCGAAACTACATTTCCTTTAAACAAGGGTGACACTCCAGACAAGAAAAAGCAAGAAGAAGGAATTTGGCATATCACCGTATAGGGATTGTCCGGATTCGGAATAACGACTTCTTTGGTTGTCAGCATTAATTTTTGTAAATCCTGGGATACTTGCCTTGTATTTTCTATAACGGGAATATGCTCTCTGATAAAATCATGAGTTGCCGTTTGAAAAGCATTTATAACATCAGGCTCTTGATGCAGATCGGAACCTTTTTTGTCCGTCAGATCAAGTATATATTCAAAAACCTCGCCTAGAGTGTAATCCATTGTTTTTTAATTATAACTTATGTACGGCAGCTTGAAGCTCCGACCACTCTTTTGTGTTGTTTTCAAAATAAAGAACAGCCGAATCAATATTGACTCCTAATGAATAATTTTTAAAACGAAGCATTCCGTTTTTTACTTTGATTTCACCAGCATCTATCATTGCTTTAACATAATAATGTTTTCTAGCATCTTCAAGATTTTCAATGATTTCCTTTACAGCATTGGCTTCCTTAACTCCTTTTTTGACAAAGCTTTTTAACTTGTTCTGAAGAATAAGTCTTTCGGACTTTGGATTTGAAACAATACGCCTATCCTTAAATGGCATATTAAGTTTTGCTAAAATATATTTTAGCTTTTTTGTGGTAATTTCCATATCCCCACTAGTAAGGGTAAGTCTTCCCACCATTTGATCGATAATATTGTTTTCTTCGAATTCGGAAAAATCCTGAAGGTCTACATTTACCAATCTGAATTTACTATTGGCTTCTTTGGTTTGAAGAACTTCTTTGTCCAAATCAACCCCATCGGTCATTACTCTTGGATGATTAAGCATCCAGTTGACCAAACTTCTATGGTTTGGATTTGTGTCCGGATCGTAAACTGTTTCAGCAGCCGTTATTTCAACGATTACTTTTGGGGAATTGTCTACCACGGGATATTGCCATAACCTCGTTTTTGGGTGTATGTAGGGGTCCAATGTTACACTTCCAAAGCCATGAGGCCCAAGAGTGTTCGTAATTTCATAATAAAGTTTCCAGCGGCCTCTCAGCTGTTTTAAGTCGATGACGCCATTTTCCACATATTCATGTTTCCCGCCAACGGTTTTGTTTTTTCTTTCTAAAGTTTCCATAAGGTTTTTGTTATAAAAGGGCCGGGATTTCCGGCCCTTTTGAATGAATTAAAATAAATGATTAAAATACGAACCCGGTCGCATCAGGATTGTCCGTCAAGAAATCGCTTCCGTTCAAGGCCCCACCATTATATTTGGCAGTAGCTATTAGGATACCACAAGAACGGGCATCATAAATAACGGGCATACATTCTTTAAGCAAGTGCACCGCACAACCATCAAAACCAGAAGAGGCTTTGTTGCTTGCATCTGCAGCAGCATCAAAACTGTGCATACCATCGACCATTTTCTTTTTGAACCCTCTTTTTGCGCGGGCAATCAATTCAAAGTTTGAAACCCCATCGATTGGAGTGGTGTTCAAACAGTAAATGTTGCCAGTTCCCGTAACGCCACCAGAAGTACCGTGTTGGGCAGGGTTGTTCAAAAGCTGATCTTCCATGATGTAAACATCATTGTTCAGGTAGTTGTAACGTCTTAGCGTAAAGCCAATAGTTACATCGGCACCTGAAACATTAGTAACAATATGGGTTACTGGATTCGTGTTCGTGTCTGCAGCATTGCCCCATCCAAGAAGCTTTTTCATACTAGAGTCCATTACCATTGCACCGATTTTATCGGTAACAAAAACAAACGTGTTGTTGTCATTACCTGCAGGTGAACGGTTCGACAATGACATCATCATTGCCTGAACATAAAGATAAGAAAGCCCACTGTTGGGGTTATAAGAAAATTCTGCATTGTCCTTGATCTGAGGAATCCAACCATCGCCAATGATAGGAGGCGTGACACCTGTTTCAAGATTAAATCCTGAAAGGGTCAATTGGTTTGTTCCCGGATTTTCGTACCATGAATGAGAAGATGGATCCATTGAGATACGTGAGTATCTTGCAGAAAGCTCTCCCATCATATGGAAAATTTCTTCTCCTTTGAGAATTTCCTTGAATTCCCACATTTTAGCGGCACGATCTTCCGAATTATAAATCCAAGCGATTTTTTGCTGTTTGGCAGAACCGGTCATTGTAAGGCTGTACCTGTGAATCGAAGAGTAATTGATTCTCCATCGATTTTTAGTGTGCCTTTGATAACCTCGGATAGAACCTTGGCCAAAGAAAGAACCCGCTTCCGTCATAACTTCGTCCTCGGCCAATGAAGCTGGATCGAAATCTGCAGCTGGGCCTACGGTTTTAAAGTTAACAACATAATGGGTTCCGTCCGAAGACTTTCTAGGGGAATCCGTAATAACCAAAAGAATCCCAAGACCATTGCCCAAAACGATAGAATCGTTAGGGTTGAACTTGTCGCCCCAAACGTTGTTCGCGGGATCGTGCTTAAGAGCCAAAGACCCTGGCGTATCCGTTACAATGTTGTTGGCATTTTTTCCGTTGGTATAAGTTACCCCGACCACTCCACTCATATCAGGATTAGGAATCCCTGGTTCTTGTACCGACCCGAATACGGCGGCACCATAAGCGAAAGCGGGAAGAAGCAAAGCCCCTTCATAATTGATACGATATGCGTTATCGTACATTTCACGGGTAGCGGCGCGGGCAATCTTGCCTTCTC
>Ga0114952_1002480_pt1 | contig 14097 bp, 17 predicted proteins | sample SidtaG_2_FD_87303 | JGI IMG/M metagenome (GOLD analysis project Ga0114952, IMG submission 87303) | Marine algal microbial communities from Sidmouth, United Kingdom - Sidmouth_Asex2 metaG | ecosystem: Host-associated > Algae > Red algae > Unclassified | place: Sidmouth, United Kingdom | collected... | reverse complement strand
TCCATCATTGGTGCATGACCACATTTATCAAAAAATTCCAAACGACTATTAGGCAATAACTCGTGGAATTTTTCACCTACCCAGGCTGGCGTTATATTATCCTGTTTACCCCATACTAATAGAACAGGAACTGTAATCTTGTGTAGTAATTTCTCTAAATTATTTCTCACTGCTGACTTAGCAGTGACGATGACCCTGATGGCTTTGTTGCGATCATTTACTATATCGAATACCTCATCGACTACCTCCTTACTCGCAACATTAGGATCATAAAAAGTTTGCATGGCTTTATTCTTGACAAACTCATAATCTCCTCTTCTCGGAAAAGTTGAACCCATGGAACTTTCGAACAATCCCGAACTACCCGTCAATGTGATGGACTTGACCTTATCGGGATTCTTAATAGCAAATAACTGCGCGATGTGCCCACCTAGAGAATTACCCACCACATGCATACTCTTAAATCTCTTAAGATCTATGAAGCCTTCCACATGTTCCACGAGGCTATCCAGACTTAATTTCTTTATGTCCATTGTCAGAATGGGTAAGAGCGGCGTAACTACATTGAAAGCTTTACCAAAAGCCTCTTGCAACCCCATAAAGTTACCAGTTGCTCCGAATAGTCCATGAAGCAACAAAATCACCTCGTCTCCACCCTTGGTTTCCAAGAACTTATACTCCGATTCATTTATTACGTCTTGACTATTCATTCACACTATTGTAAGACCTTATTTTAAACATGAAAATCATAAACAAAGTTACGCTTAATATTCCTATAGCTACTGCCTGGTGCATAATCCCATAAAATAGAGGAATGGCGCCATTACTATTGACCAAAGTCAATATACCCAACAAAACCTGAAGATTCAGAAATAGGAGTAAGGCAACATTGAATACATAGAAAATTCGTCTCAATGGAAATCTGAAAATTGTATAACACAGATACATTCCATATGCATACACTAGGTAACCCCAGTTTCTGTGTATAACATGAATCAAAGCTGGCATGAAAGCATCCTTATCATAATCTGTTATATTCTCCAGATTCCAAGAGTCAGCCTGACGGAGTACTGTGGGTATAAACTGTCCATTAAGATCAGGCCATGACGGATAGTACAGGGCAGCTCGCATCCCAGATACAACGGCACCAAAAAATATCTGTAAAATCAACCCCAGAAAAAAAACAAATGCTATTCTGTAAATCACATTATTATTCACAGCATACTTATCCAATGCATACCCCCTGAAAGTACCCCACAACAAAAATGAAAATGTAAGCAATGCTATGCCCAGATGCAAAGACAATTTATAGGCATTGACCCAAGGCCGGTCAACTAAACCACTTGCAACCATAATCCAACCAAAAAGCGCAGCCATCATTGCCCAGAAGATAACTAAAGACAGTTGTCTTATCATCCAAGGATCCACCCACTTCTTGACCAAAAAGAAAAGGAAAGGAAATAAAAATATCAATCCCATCAATCGAGCCCACAGCCTATGAAAATACTCCCAGAAATAAATAAACTTAAAATCACTAAGAGTCATCCCTTGATTGATCTTCTCATACTGAGGTGTGGCCTTATATAAATCAAATTCTTCGTTCCAACCATCCTCGCTTGATGGAGGAAGTGTGCCAGTCACTATTTCCCACTTGGTTATGGATAGACCAGATCCAGTGATCCTAGTAACACCGCCTATGAAAATCTGAAAAAAGATCAGGATACAGCCCGTCAGCAACCAGTACTTAACATAATTGTTATACTTCATTTATAATATAAATGTATGAAACCTCACTTGGTTTGCTGTTCTTTCAAGGATTACATTATGATGACCTAAGTTTCTTTATTAATTTTTCTTTCAGCTTACCAACATTCCACACCTTCTATTAATTATCATCTTCTTTATTAAATAAAAAAAGGTCATTATTATTAAGGCTGTTAGTCTCTGTATAAGTAAGTATGTAATTATTACAAGTTCTGTTAAATTGTACCATGCTCTAACTGCCTAACACTAGGCTAACAAGTAACATATGTGTTAAGTTAGCTTATGCACATACCCGAGAGCGGACAGTTGTAGAAAGAAGAAGAATGAGTGAGCAGTCAATAACTGATAGGGGGTATGAAGAGAATATATTAAGAAAAGACATATATTACTTCTGTGAATATATAACCCGCTGAAAAATAAAGTTGGGTCGTCAACCATCTTAATAACTCACATTTCATAACATATAACTAACAGATGAGAGCAGTCATACAAAGAACTCAAACCGAGGCAAAAGTAATCGTGGCGTCGGAGACTAAAGGTATAATAGACAAGGGTTTGGTTATTTATCTAGGAGTGGGAAAGGAAGACGATGAAGAAGACCTGTTATGGATAGCTAATAAAGTGGTACAGCTGAGGATATTCTCTGATGAACATGGTAAGATGAACAAGTCTGTGCAGGATATCGGAGGAGGATTGCTGGTCATAAGTCAATTTACACTGTTTGCCAGCACTAAGAAAGGGAACAGACCCTCGTATATGAATTCTGGACCTCCAGAAGAGGCGAATAGGCTATATGAGGCATTTTTACTGCATCTTAGGGAAAATTATGATCTGGTGGTACAATCTGGCGTTTTTGGGGCTGATATGCAGGTCAGTTATACTAATAATGGTCCCGTTACGATTATAATAGATAGTAAGAATAGGGAATGAAATAATAAGATGAACAAGCAAATGACCATACAGGACTTGCAGCAGCGGACAGACAAATGGATCAAGACTTATGGCGTCCGATATTTTGACGAAATGACTAATCTGGCGTTACTGATGGAAGAGGTGGGAGAATTTTCCAGAATACTAGCCAGAACAAAAGGGGAGCAATCATTTAAAGCTCATAATAAACCAGAAGATGTGAAAGCGGCACTCTCAGATGAAATGGCAGATATTATATTTGTCCTGAATTGTCTTGCAAATCAGATGGACATAGATATTTCTGCTGCAATGGAAAGAAATTTTGAAAAGAAAACAAATCGCGATTCAGAAAGACATCATAAGAATCAAAAGTTAACTTAATAAGGAATTGTGGAACGTAATGATTTAGGAACCTTGGAGAAATTGGAGAAAGAGCTGAGTTTGAAGGAACTACAGATTAAGAGCTTGTTGACTATTACTCAAGCCATCAATGACAATGTCTCTTCTGACGGTCTTTTCAATATGTACCGTTCCTTTCTGAGTTGGGAAATGGGTATTGAAAAAATGATACTTTTTGTAAAGGATGAAAAAAACTGGTTAGCTGCCTCTAAAATAAATGTAGAAGATCAAGCTGAAGAAGAACTTATCTCTCAATGCCAACAGTATAAAAGACTCTACACTATAAAGAAAGAAGATCACGTTTTTCTGAGAATGTTTGACATCATCATTCCTGTCTTTCATAAAGAATACCCTATCGCGTATGCGCTGATAGGTGGCATTAAGGATAAGGAAGATATTTATAACAAGATTCAGTTTATAACAACCATCACTAATATCATAGCGGTTGCCATAGAGAACAAACGTCTATTCAAGCAGCAGATAATACAAGAACGCTACAATAAGGAAATGGAGCTCGCAAAAAAGTTTCAGCAAATGCTAATTCCGGAGAACATTCCGAGCAGTGATAAGTATTCTATCGATATTTATTATAAGCCCCATTATAATGTAGGAGGAGATTATGTGGATTTCATAAGATTCACAGATGATCGCTTTGCTGTTGTCATAGCCGATATTTCTGGCAAAGGTGTAGCGGCAGCTTTGCTCATGTCTAATTTTCAAGCGATGCTGCATAGCTTGATATTTCAGTACAGAGATCTTGAAACATTTGTAATGGCGCTTAATCAAGCCGTATACAGAATAACTAAAAGTGATAAGTTCATAACGTTTTTCATAGCAGAAATAAACGTTATCACTAGAGAGATGCGCTACATTAACGCCGGTCATTATCCGCCATTTCTCTTATCCAATAATGAGATAAGAGAATTAAAAACAGGAAGTACAGTCATAGGGGCTTTTGAAAAATTACCAGTGATAAAAGATGAAGTCGTTCAGCTCACTGAAGATGCTCTATTATTTTGCTTCACTGATGGACTGGCGGATATTCAAAATAACGAAGGAGAGTACTTTGAAGAAAATCTGATCAGACAATTTGTACTCGATAATAAAAACCTAGAGGCTTCAGAATTCAACGCAAAAATAATCGAACGTGTAGATTCTTTCAAACAATCGACTGAGTACGTAGATGACATTGCATTACTGACAACTAAAGTTTTCTAGAGATGGAGAAAAGCAAATTAGTAGCGGCACTACTAGCCTTGTTTGGTGGATCATTTGGTTTACATAAGTTTTATCTGAATGATCCGGGCAGTGGTGTATTTTACATTATCTTGTCTGTGTTGACATCTAGATTCTTTCTACCAGTGGCAGCCATATTAGGTGTAATAGATGCCATTAGATTATTTACCATGTCTACCGCGAAATTTGAAGCCAAGTACAATAAATCCAAATCTCCAACAAGATCTTCAAGTTCCAGAAATGGCAATAGGAAAAGTGCCAAGGAGAACGAAGTCATCAGAGAAAGAAACCGCCACAACAATAGAAAAATCACTGCTAAGCAACGCAATAACCCCTTCAGAAAAAGTGCTGATAAAAAATTTGAGGAGTATGATCTTGAAGGGGCACTGCAAGATTATGCGAAAGCAACTGAAATCACACCAGCGGATATGGACATGCATTTTAATCTAGCTTGTATTCATTCACTCAAAGAGAGTACAGAACAAAGCCTGTTTCACCTTGAAGAAGCCATTAATATGGGTTTCAAAGATTTAGAAAAGATCAGAACGGTAGACGAATTAGCATATTTGCGAATACAGCCTGCTTATGAAACTTTTGTATCCAACCGGTATAAGAGGGTAAGAACTCAGTCACAGACACCGCCCAAGGATGACTTACTTCAAAATGATGCTTTACTGGCCCAGCTCAATAAGCTCAAGGAAATGCGTGATAGAGGTTTATTATCTGAGAAGGAATTCAGCTATGAAAGGGAAAAACTTAGGAGAAAATAGATAGGAATAAGCTTTATATATCTAACTTCTTAAAGCGCTGATTAATACTATTTCCCTCCTTTAGAATGCATATAGTAGGTATTAGAGGACATTTGTACAGAAAACCAGAGAATGACCAACCCAAAAAGCGGTAAACTTGCGTCTTAACAGTAAATGATATTTTGCTAGGAAGAGAAATACTTACCAATGACATCCTACCCCTAAGGCCTGACGACAGCTGCGCCCAAGCTATGACGATGATGTCTGTGTATAGAGTCAGTGATCTACCTGTCACGCAAGATGGCAAGCTATTGGGGATGGTTTCTGAGGACCAAGTCAACAGTACTGGTCCTGATAATAAGATAGAAGAATTCAGGCTCAGCCAATCTTATCTTTATGTGATGGAGGAGGAACATATATTTGAGATACTTGGAAAATTAGCGGAAAACAAAATAAGCGTTATTCCTGTATTGGATAAAGAGGAAAAATATCTGGGTCTTATCACACAGGAATCTCTCATCAAGTATTATGCAAATACTTACTCATTCAAAGAAATAGGTTCCATAATAGTGGTCAAAATCTTGAAGACTGACTATTCTCTTTCTGAATTAACGAGGGTCATAGAAATGGAGGGCGCAATTATTTTAGCGAGCTTCCTATCTTCTAGTGATGATTCTAACAGCTTACTTGTAACTTTGAAAATAAACCAGCAGGAAATCAGTAAAATATTGGCTGCGCTAGAAAGATATGAGTACGATATTCACGCGACTTTTATGGAGGACGAGTACCACAGTGATCTCAAAAGCAGATATGATTTATTAATGACTTATCTGAATGTGTAGTAGATATCTTACACTACTAGTAATCATACTCACACATTGCACGCAAATTTTTTCTCAAGAAAAAATTTATATCTCCGACATAATTCTGGAAGGCAATAATAAAACCCAAAGAAAAGTAATCTTACGAGAATTGGATATTGCAGTAGGCAACACCATAAATCTCAAAAATCTGGAGCAAAAGTTTACTAAGAATAGATTGCAATTGCTAAGCACAGGGCTGTTCAATGAAGTGAAAATTAATCTTATAGATTATTATATTTCTGAGTCTACAGCCAAGATAGAAGTCATAATGGAAGAGAACTGGTATTTATTTCCAGTACCTATTTTTGAATTAGCTGACAGGAACTTTAATGTCTGGATCAAAGAGCAAGGAGCCAAACTCAATAGGACTAACTATGGCCTTAGAATCGGCCATTATAACTTTACAGGTAACCGAGATCCGTTAAAACTGAAAGTACATTTCGGTTACACTAGAAAATATGAAATAACCTATGCGTACCCCTACTTATACCTTGACAACAAATTGGGTCTAGCGGGAAGCATATTTTATTCTGAGAACAGAGAGATAGCTTATAAGACAGAGAATAACAAGACGCTGTTCCACAAGATGGAGGACGAAAGAAAGTTGCTTTCCCGGTTTCGCATCGGACCAGAATTAAAGTATCGTCCTTCTATTTATAGTTTTCATTCTCTACGATTTGAATATCATCATAATAAGATAGATCCATTTGTAGCGACTGAGCTTAATCCAGAATATTTTCTGGATGGTAGAACGGATCTGAGATTTTTATTCCTGGAATATGATTACAATTATGATAGACGAGCTTACAGTCAATATCCTCAGGGTGGCTACTTGATTTTCGGTAACCTGAAGAAAGAAGGTCTGGGTATTTTCAATGATTTTGACAACTTAAGTGTGCAGCTTGGATTCGAAAAGCATCACAAGCTGACCGAGAATGTCTTCATCAGTAGTAGAAATAAAGCCAAAACAAATCTCACTCAAGGGAGAGTAGCATTTGCAAATAATACAGGCTTGGGGTGGGACAACGATATCGTCAGTGGTTATGATCTATATGTCATGGACGGAACTTCTTATTTCATTACCATCAATAATATCAAGTGGAAGTTTTTTGATAATAATTTAAATACTGTGAAGTGGTTGCCCAAGCAGTTCAGAAAAATGAAATTCATAGCCTTTTTACGACTCAATCTGGATGCCGCAATAGTTAAAGAAGAGACTTATACTGAAACCAATTTTCTGAGTAATAAATGGTTCTATGGGGGTGGTCCCGCCTTGGATCTGATTTTCTTTAATAATTTTCTATTTAGCTTTGAGTACAGTTTCAATGATCTGGGAGAGAGAGGCTTATTCATAAACAATACGATTACGTTCTAACATAGCTGATGAAAGCACTGATATACGGACAGAAATGGAAAAGAGATAATGATCAATTCATCAAGGTCTTACTTGATAAACTGGATAAAGAGGGTTTTGAGTATGCTTTTTCTGACAGTATGGCTAAGGAAGCGCCTATATCCTTGGGTAATCATCCTGTTATAGCCAGTCAGCTAGCGCTCAAGGAGTATGAGCCGGAATTGATAATCACACTAGGCGGAGATGGTACGATCTTGTCGGCTGTGACAATGATAAGGGAGTTGGAAATTCCAATATTGGGCATTAATCTAGGTCGATTGGGATTTCTGGCGAGTATAGAACAGCAGAGGATAGAAGAAGCCATAGACCTCTATATCGGTAATAAGTACAGCATCAGTAAAAGGGCGATGATCGAACTTGTTACAGAGCCGAGCACTTTTGGTGATGACAATTATGCTCTTAACGACTTTACTATTCTGAAGCGGGATAATTCTTCTATGATCGTCCTGCACACCTATGTGGACGGAGAATTTCTCAATTCCTACTGGGCGGATGGATTGATCGTATCGACACCTACTGGATCTACCGGTTATAACTTGAGTTGTGGAGGGCCTATCATGTTTCCGGCTTCTGATAATTTTATCTTGACACCAGTTGCGCCGCACAATCTTAATGTGCGACCAGTTGTTTTGTCGAGTGCTCATGAGTTGACCTTTAAGATAGAGGGGAGATCGCAGAATTATCTTTGCACCTTGGATAGTCGTCACACAACAATTACTTCTGATTACGAATTAAAACTTAAGAAGAACAGATTCGAAACCAAGTTGATCAAACTGGAGGGAGATAACTTCATGAGTACGATAAGACATAAATTGAATTGGGGGCTGGATAAGAGGAATTAGGTTAAGAATTGTGGACGCTAGATTGCTAGATACTAAACCAATAGACGCTAGATTTAGACTTGATGCACGGTGCTAGAAATTTGTAATCTTAATTAAAATTATTCCTCTTTTGTAATTTGGAACGAACCACGAACCACCTAATATGAACTTTAGATCAAATCTTGTGAGAATTTTAAACCACTTAACCACCGCATTAATTTTGACAATGAGTATTCAATTATCAGCACAGGACAAATTGATCTATGTAGGTGATCCCATGTGCTCGTGGTGTTATGGTTTCAGTGAAGAGTTATCAGAAATAGTAGCGGCGCAAGAGGGTAAGCTGGATTTGGAGATTGTGATGGGTGGATTAAGACCTTACAACGAAGAAACGATGACGGATCTCAAAAGCTTCTTATCGCATCATTGGGAAGATGTGCATAAGGCGAGCGGGCAGGAATTCAAATATGACATACTGGATAGAACTGATATGAAGTATGACACAGAGCCTCCCAGTAGAGCTACAGTCGTTGTGAGATCAATGTCACCAGAGAATGAGCTTGAATTTTTTAAAAGAGTACAAACGGCTTTTTATTATGAGAATCAAGACATGAGTGATGTGAAAAGCTATCACAAGATTTTAGAAGATCTTAAAATCGATACCACAGAGTTTGACCGTCGTTATAGCAGTGAGAGATACAAGCAAGCGATCAAGAATGATTTTGCGAGATCAGCTGAGCTCGGAGTTAGTTCTTTTCCAACAGTTTTGATAGAAGTAGATGGAAAAACATCTGTAGTGGCAAGAGGCTATGCAAAAGCTAGTCAAGTTAATGAAGTCATCAGAAAAGCAATCTCTAGGTAAGGTTTACTGGATTAGTTAGACCAGTTGATTTGCACTAGAGTAAACATATGGACCATCACACATAAATTACTAGAAACTGGACGCAAGGCTCTTCCATTCTTGCTAAACCCTGGACTTGTGATCATCCAATTACTAACTTCTTAACTTACTAAACCCGTTAACATCCTGTTAAACGTTTGACATCCAATAACTTACCTTTGATCAAGTCTGTTCTCTAACCATATTTACAACAATATGAAACAATTTGGAACTTTGATACTGGCCGCAATCCTAGGAGGTGTTATTGCTGTGATTGGTTACAATCAGATGTTGCCCAACACTGCAATAGCCATAGAGAATGTTTCCCCTAAAGCAATTCTGACTTCCAATAATAATGCAGAAGCTATTCACGAGCCCTTTGATTTTGTGAAAGCAGCTTCAGCCAGCACGGCTGCAGTGGTTCATATATCTGCAGAAGAAAGTGCTACACTAGCGCAGCAGAACAGGAGAGAAAGAGGTAATAGTGATCCTTTTGGAGGGCTTTTCGACATGTTCGGTCCTCAATTTTTCGGACCTAAAAATGGAAGCGGCTCAGGGGTCATCATCTCTTCAGATGGATATATAGTCACGAATAACCATGTGGTAGGATTTGCTGATGAAATCAAGGTGTCACTTTCAGACAAACGAGAATATATAGCCACCAAGGTCGGAACAGATCCTAGTACGGATCTTGCTCTACTTAAAATCGATGCGACGGGATTGACAGCAGTGGAGTTTGCAGATTCGGATGAAGTCTTGGTAGGGGAGTGGGTAGCAGCGATAGGAAACCCTTTCAGTTATCTTAAATCCACAGTAACCGCTGGTATCGTATCCGCCAAGGGCAGAGACATAGATATCATACAAGGAGAAAAAGCCATTGAAGAATTCATACAGACGGATGCCGCCATCAATCCAGGTAATAGTGGAGGCGCTCTTGTAAATTTGGACGGGAAACTTATAGGTATAAATACGGCCATTGCCACACCTAATGGTGTATTTGCTGGCTACTCCTTTGCAGTGCCTTCTAATCTGGTAAAGCAAATCATCAAAGAGATAAAAGAGAACGGTGACATCAGAAGAGCTCGATTAGGGCTGATGGGAGACACCGTAGATGCTGAGCTGATAGCGGAAAAAAATCTATCAGCAAAGAAAGGTTTCTACATCGCGAAGCTAGAGCCTGGCAGTGCCGCACAGATGTCAGGTGTATTACCTGGTGACATCATCATAGCTGCCAATGGACAAAACATAGATAACTATGAAGACTTAGCAGAGCTGATGGAATTTGCAAAAGTCGGTGACACGATAAACTTGAAGTTGCAACGAAAGAACAAAATCAAGGATATAGCTGTTAAATTAAGGAAAGGAATATGAGAAGGTTTGGAGGTCTGCAGCACAACGGTGTGAGGCTCAATGGAGGAAAGAACAAGACCCTTCGAAGCGCTCTCTATCACGAGCGAGACAAGATTCAGGGTTAAATTTTCTGAAGACTATGATCTTCTGACAATTTAAAATAAAGTTGGTTTTTCGTTTTGTTTTGAGACGTCTGCTCTTCCCAAGAGCAGGCGTTTTTTTTTGATTAGGGTCTTTTGCGCTTGAATATATTTTCCACATAGATTGTTATCTTGTACAATTTTTGCAGTAACAACAGGAATGAATATCAGCAACTTCACTTATACAGTTATACTTTTTTTTACTTTATACTACAGCTCTGTCATCGGTCAATCTTCATCACCTGTGGAGGAGAATGCTAAGCTACGAGCAAAGATCAGCACTCAGGTCAACAACCAAAATGGTAACTCATCCATCTGAAAAGACTTGATAATCAAGAGTCTGGATAAGATTCAGATGTGGATGCGTCAAACATCATCTACGTCAGAGCAGATAGCGATGGCACGAGAATGCATCTTTAGAAAGAGAAAAACTTCTAAACTCTTCTTTTGACCACGGACATCTTATCACCTTTCTGGGATGAGGTTGACGTAATGGTCTTGAACATTGCTGCTGTTACAAACGAAAATCTCATACTACTTTTTATATTTATCAATCACTAAAGAAATGCTTAGAGATAAAAATCTTTTTCGCATGGACAAGGGAGGTTCCAAATTCTCCCGTGACTCAAATCCAATTGAATAAAAGTTATAATAGACAATAATTTCTCTCTAACAATGGTTCGGTAAAAATGTGTGATGATATTAATAAAAAGCAAATGCGTAAGTTGGTATGACTAACCTGTAATCAAGCTTTGACTATGATTACACAAGACGCATTTACAATTGGCAAGATGGTGACTAATACTGGTGTTGAGAGAGCAGTGAAGTATTTATTAAAACTGTGTCCTGATGTTTTATCCGAAATGGAATTCAGAGTCACGCCCTGAAAGCTTGACTCATAGTGAGAACTACTTGTAACTTGGGTCTGGAGGTTAATTATTCTAACAACTCTTAGCATTTGTCTATAATGCAGCTTAACACAGATATTAATTTTATATTTGATTACGTCTTTCCCAGGAGCGAAAGACTTAGTTCACACTTTTAACGCCTCTCTTCGGAGAGGCGTTGTTTTATAAAATCATCTATGACATATATATATGTGGATGGGAACAATGCCTATCATAACCTTAAGAGATGTTGTAAGGAATTGAATAGACCTCCTTTATACGAGAAGGATCTGGATTGGAAGAGAATGTTTACCGACTTGATAGAGGAGGATCAAGATAGTATCCAGGAAGTTGTGTGGTATAGGGTAGAGAAGGTGGATGGATTGAGCACACATATGGATGAGATAAAAAAGCATTTCATAGAGAATGAGCCTTCATTTACTGAGAGCCAAAGGTCTTCATTGATGGACCAGCTCGATAATTTACCTCAGCCCATCATACAAAAAGTGACTAATGAGTGGACACGTGCAGTCGAGTGGCTTAATCACCAAAGAAGAATTCATCATAAGATGCTGCGTGAAGTGGAAAAATTTACCAGGTCATTTGGATTCAGGTTCATAACTTTAGGATATATGAAGGTAGATCCAAAAAGACGAAAAACCTTGATGGAGAAAGGACTTGACATAGCCATTGCCATTAATGTGTTGAAAGATCTTCAGAATGATGATTGTGATAGACAAATCATCGTATCCAACGATGGAGACTTCTCAGTACTATTGAATTATATTCGCAAAATAGAACCCAGCATAAAGCTAGAGGTTGTCAATATTGGTGTCAATTTCAATCGAAAATTGGAGAGTGCCGCAGATCAACTATATCATATAACTCCTAGACAATTAGAGACTTATATATTAACGTGAGTGATAGTGTTTTGGAAAAAGATATGGATCGCTACGAAACGGGAATGGCACCAGACCATTCAGATGGTACATACCTATTATAGATTCTTGAGATATAAAAAGCATCTATGCATAATAGCCAAAAGGGAAGCAAAACTGCAGTTATATGATATTCCTAAGTTTCTGCCTTTTTTTCTAGCCATTGTTTTTCCTTGCCCGGGAATAGTAGAATTGTATCTGGGTCTTGCCTTCTTGATTTCCAAATGGAGTAAAGGCAAGGTAGCTGTTTTACCTTCTGAATTCAATAAAATTTTCAATGAAGGAACTACATAATAGGAAAAGCTGTTATATTCATCTCTGTTTCACCCCAACCCTGACGTAAAGGTACGTTTCAAAAATCTATGTATGCCACGGATAATGCTCACCTTTATGGCGATGCTCAGTATTCACGGCACTCAGAATAAGGTTGTACCCCACCCTAGAGGTCTGCCTTTTACTACTGTATTGGATCTATACAACGAGGGGGTTAGTGGAATAAAGGCACGATATGAAGACATACGAATTCAAACCGACTAAACAGGGCTTTGGCAATCAATATGTGGAGGTTGACCCCTATAATAATCCGAGATTCTATGAGTTGAGGTTTATGCCAGAATACCCTTACGAGCAAGAGCTTCAACTAAGCAAGACATTTAAAGTTGAAAGTCTTTCGAAGGTGATTGACTATCTTTCTGAAAGAGACATACATGTGACATTTACGGATAGGTTAATTCTAGATGACAAAAAATGGGAAGCAAAAGATGGACAGAATTATAAATATCTACCGATTGCAGAATTGGAGGGAAACAACATCTGTATCAACCCAAGGAATATAGATTTTCTCAGTATTCTTTTCAGTATAGGACACATATATGGTCATTTAGTACAAAGAATGGATGCTGAGAGATATGCACCGATTACAGATTTTCTAGATTATCCCAAGCCACTGGATTTGGAACTCATATTGAAGGAATATAAAGAAAAGTATGGAGGGAATTACAAGGAGGACTTTTTGGAATTTGAGATTGAGGCATTCAGGTATGCAAAATTTACATTCATGGAGGCCGGCATTGAATTCGATGAGATGATGGATCATGCAATGAATGTTTATATACTTTCTGATTTCCAAGAGCTGTGGAGATGGGTCAGTAATTCCCCACTTAAGAGTGGAGAATCATTTATGGAGGTGTTCCAAGAGATGTTTTTGAGTACTCGTGGTCAACACAAACCCTTAGAGCCTAAGGAAATAAAAGTAAGAGTGATTCCAGCAAGAGAAGGGGTCTTGGAAATAGTAAGAGATGAACACGGATGGACTGAAAAGATATGATATGGATCTAGGATTTTTGGAGAATGAAAATGTTTTTGATTACATCTGTCTAAGGCTATACCAAGACTTGATAGACAATGATATAAAACTGCCTGCTGAGTTCTATAATTTTATGGTTATCGATAGACTTAGACAAGTGTATAGATCGGAAGATCTTCCAAAAATTTTAAAAGCAACAAAAGAGAAAAACACGGATTTCATTATTAATGTGTTGGCTGCAGAAGTAGCCAAGAAAGATACAGTAAAAAAGGCGTTGCTCAATCTCTGGGAAAGTAAGAATAAGTCAATTGCCCTGTGTTTCAATTAACCTTGAGAATCCACCTGCTTTGCAGGTGGTTATGTTCTGATGGCTATGCCTATATTTAATCTATGAGCAAGTATAAGAAGTTAAGTCATGTGGTTTATAAATGTGATTATCAT
>Ga0114952_1002475_pt1 | contig 14107 bp, 7 predicted proteins | sample SidtaG_2_FD_87303 | JGI IMG/M metagenome (GOLD analysis project Ga0114952, IMG submission 87303) | Marine algal microbial communities from Sidmouth, United Kingdom - Sidmouth_Asex2 metaG | ecosystem: Host-associated > Algae > Red algae > Unclassified | place: Sidmouth, United Kingdom | collected... | reverse complement strand
GCTGAGGAGCCAGCCTTGCCAGCAACCGTAGTAGATATCATAGTAGAAAGTGATATTCATACCACATTAGAAGCAGCAGTAATTGCAGCGGAATTAGCAGAGCCATTGAGCGGTGAAGGTCCATTCACTGTGTTTGCACCGACAGATGAGGCATTTGCTGCATTGCCAGAAGGTTTAGTAGAAACTTTATTGATGGATCCTACGGGAGACTTAGCAAACATATTGACATACCACGTATTGGGAGCAGATGTACGATCGACAGACTTGAGCGATGGCTTGACGGCAACTACCTTACAAGGTCAGGATGTGACGATTACGATTAACGATGATGGAATATTTGTGAATGATGCAGAGATTATAGTAGCGGATTTGTTAGCAGAGAATGGGGTAGTACACGTGATAGATGCTGTATTGGTACCTAGTGCTAATGAAGAAGGGACCGCAATGGTTCAGATTATACACAATGCATTTGACGAAACTGTTGGAGTATATGCTAATGGAGTAGAAGTTATTCCTTCTATCGCATACTTAACTGCTACGCCATACTTTGAAGTACCTGCAGGTATAGATTTAGAAATTGAGTTAAGATCGAGAAGAGATTATGAGCCAGCTGCTCCTGTATTTACCACAGTAAATTTTGATGCAGACAAGACTTATATATTAGGCGTTCACGGAACATTTGATACTTCAGATGACTTCCCAGTATCTTTTACATTATTTGACAGAGCAACTGCATCAGCGGATGCTCGCGAGGTAGGAGTACAGTTTTTTCATGGTGGTTTTGATGCACCTGATGTAGATATTGTAAGTGATGGAGCATCCATATTTGACGATGTAAGCTATGGATCTTTTGGTGAAGACTTCTTATTTATTCCTGCAGATAATGGATATAGATTGGATGTAACTACTGCTGATAATAGTACAACTGTAGGATCATATAAACTGGATATAGAATGGTGGAAAAGTAACACACTTACTATTTTTGCTACTGGATCTTTAGAAAAGGGTACTTTTTATCCATACGTAGCTCTATCTAATGGAGGTACTTATCCGATAGCATTGTGGGATGGTTCAGGTATTCTAGGAGAAGACGAAATAGCGCAGTTAAGAAGAGGCGAATCTATTGCTATGAATCCTATTGCCGCTACCGTTTTTCAAGGAGATAACAAGTTTAGTCCAAATCCATTTAAAAATGTTACTTCGATTCAATACACAACCACTGTCATGGAGGAAGTTAACTTTGAAGTATTAGATATGAGTGGAAGAGTGATTAAATACATAGAAATGGGTACGCAAATGCCAGGCGAATATACATACGATTTGAACTTAAATAACGCAGAAAGTGGGATGTATTTAGTAAAAATGCAGCTTGCTAATGAAGTTATTACGCAACCTATTATAAAAATACAATAGATATGCATGGGTGGGTTATAATTCATTATGACCCACCCATTTTTTATTTTTTTATTAGCCCACTTACCTTCAAACATCCTAATTAAAAGGCGGTTCTTATCTGTATGAACAAGGGTATTGATATTACTGATAAGGAACTAATAACATCTATTCTGAGCGGCAATGATAGTGCATTTAAAGTATTATATCATCGTTACAAAAGAAATCATATGCTGACCTGTCTAAGATATATACCAAATCGACAAGAAGCTGAGGATGTTTTGCAAGAAGCCTACATATCTATATACAATGACCTCTACCAATTTGATTCTAACAGAGCCTCTTTTAAGACTTGGTCATCTAAAGTGGTTATTAATAGATGTTTAAAAAAATTGAGAAAAAATACTGTGCCTACAGTATTTCAAAATATACTAGACTTTAGATATAAATTTATTGCTCGATCGAGCGCTATAGAGAATTTAAATATAGAATACCTGTCTAAAGTAATAAACGGTTTACCAAAAGGATATAGGACAGTTTTTAATATGTACGTCGTAGATGGGTATACTCACAAAGAAATAGCTAACTTGCTGAATATAAGTGAGAGTACTAGTAAAACCCAGCTAATGCGAGCTAAAAAGTTATTGCGTAACTGCCTAAATGAAGAGGAATATACCTCACAGGAATCTTATGCCTAATTTTACTGATTACATAAAGGGTGTTTTTAATAAAGCATCTCTTGAAAACGAGGATTGGTTAGACCCGTCTGATCGAGTATTGGCTAATATTGAAGCTAATATGATCGGTAAGAGGCGTTCCAAAAAATTTCCTTTACTTCTATTTTTGTTAGGATTAGTGATCGTAGGAGCATTGTCAATTTTCTTGATCTCAAAACTACCATCAACTCAATTAATTACAGAAAAAAATTTTATAGTTACTGATACTGCAGTTTTAGAGAATAAGATTATCGATCCTAAGCAGGATAAAATTTATAGTTCATCCTCTAGTTCATCCTCTAGTTCATCCTCTAGTACAGCAGCTAGTGCAACAGGTACAACCGTATCGGCTAGTGATCCAATAACAACTGCTAATATATATGACAACAACACGCTTGAATTTAATAGTGATGAGGTTAACTCAAAGAAGAATACAACTGTAAAGACTAAAAATAATTTCTCCTTCAAATCTGGAACAAATACCATTGCAAATAGGCTAGAAAGCGGATCAGCATCCTCTTTCGAAGGTGTTGAAGACCGGATAGCAAATGATAAATACATAATATCAGAGGACTATAATTCTGGAACAGTTTACACATCCTCAAATGATTTGATTTCAATAGACACGGCAACTCAGCGAATCCTCGCTGATATTGAGATCTTATCTACTATTGATTTGAAGCCTATCGATTTTTTATATGATGATAGTCAAAATGTGCTTAAACCGATAAATCCATTTGGGGTAGAAGCTTTGTCGAAGAAAAGTCTTTTTGTTGTAGGTAGTATTGGTTACACTAATTGGCAATTTGAACTAAATGGAGCATACAAAAATGCTTTAGAACCAGCGGCTTTTAATTCAACCTCTGGTAATGGTTTGGCTTTCAATCTGGGTTTAGAAAAGGAAGTTAATAGACAATTTAGTTTTGGAGGCACAGTAGGTCTGCAAAATGTTAGCTTTACATCTGGACATAATAGTACCGTAGTTTACAATACTCAATCTGAATCTATGGATGATCACAGCAACAATCTTATGCTGACCATGGCTACGCCACTAGGTTTTCTAAACGGTGATATACAACTGAGAAGAATAGCTGATACTGGAGAAAGCGATACTTCTCTGGTTCTAGATCTTCACAACGAGCACAAACTAACGGCGCTCGATTTTTCTATTTATGGAAAGTTTGAGATTTTAAATATTAATGGATTATCTACTTGTATTCAATCGGGTATTGGACTATTGTATATTAGTAGTATTGAGAATGTACTTGCATCTCTTACTACAGATAATGGTTCTTTCACATCAGGTGCACGAACAACATCTAATGAATTTAATGGATTAAATAAAGTAACGCCTGTCGCATCGATCGGAGTTAATGTATCCAAGCTCCTTAGCAATAATCTTTCGCTTGGTCTTGCTGCAAATGGCAGGTATAATATCAAATCTATTCAGACTACAGGAGATTTCGCCACGGGCTTACACAGATATGATGTTAATATATTTTTTAGTAAATCTTTCTAAGATAGGGATATTCAGAAGTAAGCGAAGCTAACCCTGAAAGGGTTTAATATTATAGCATAGGGTTTCAACCCTGTGTAAATGAGTAGTGTAGATCAATTTGGCGTGATTTTTCAGAAAAAATCATAACAAATTACCATCAAGAATTACCCCCGTTTTCAGCGCAGAGTCTAGAAAAACGAAGCAATCCAAAACTTTAAAATGCGAATATCTTCCTGATATAGAACAGCTTAATCTACTTGTAAATATCCCTAAGATACTACTCCGCTCTTCTCTACTTTATTCTCTCCGATTTTTTGTGCATGTTTGTTCAATGCATTCTGTGTATGCAGACTCACCTCATTAATATGGAATGAAAAGTCATTGTCGAAAGTAGGTTTAGTATTATGGAGAATAGCATTAGCCAAGTCTGCGATACCGAGACAAAAGTCCATTTCCATATTGTTGTGAAAAGGATTGAGCGAGCGTTTACGCTTGATAGGTTTAATAGTCTTGTGACGTAGACCTAAGAGTAAGCGAAACAGAGGATTCTTCGAAATAAAAGTTTTACGCTGCGCTTTTAATTTTATAGAAGTGTACTCTTCAAATTTTACTGGACAGTAGTTGTCCCACGTATCCTCAATATGCAATACCCCTTTATCTCCAATTATTTGCAGACTTCGATTTTTGGGTGCCATGATGCCGCTTGTAACTCTACTCACAACACCTGACTTGTGCTTAAGAATAGCTATAGAGAAATCTGGCGAATCTATCGGATTTATCAAGTCAGCACACTTATGATTGTCAAGGCAGGTAGAGTAAGCAGTAATTTCTTCTACTTTACCGAACATTGCTATCAGCCAGCTACTCACGTAGCCGATGTGCTCTAGCGTACAACCCACTTCGAATTCATCTTCTATGGGCCAAGAAATTCCCATCTTCGATTTCCATCTTTCGGGATTCATAAGGTGAACAGGGCCATCATCCATCTCAGCATAGGCTAGTCGAGGTTGCCCTACCACACCATCCCTTACTGCTTTGAGTAGCGTCTGTGCAGCAGGACTCAGGAGATTACATGGTGCGGTACTTAAATATAATCCCTTTTTATCTGCTACTTCATAGAGCCCTTTTATCTCTTCGATATCCATCGTGATAGGCTTCTCAGAATAAACATGAATATTATTAGCAAACGCTAACTTAGTTACTTCAAAGTGATTGTGCGGATCTGTAAGATTGATGAGTATATCAAGGTCGGTATTTTCTATCAGTTCTTTTGCACTCTTGAACGAAGGCACCTGGTAGTGCGCGGCCACCTTATCCGATCGTTCATTGATAATATCAGTGACACCGACAAGGTTTAATTGGTCGTATTTAAAAATGGTATCCATGTAGTAATCTACCACAAATCCACATCCGACAATCCCGATATTTACTTTTTCTTTATTCACGATGCTTGTTCACTAGCGTATAAATTATTCATTATTTCTACTACATCGATACTGTGATCTAAGGGTAGAATTTTGCTTTCTATCAAACCATTTTTTATGCAGTCATAAACTTCCATAATTTCATAATGGTAGCCATTACCTGTAAACGGTATACTGCTAAAATTGGTTCTTGAGGGTAATATAGGCTTAAGGCGCTCTTTAAAATATGGCGCCTTTTGCATCGGGCCAGGATAACCATAAGGATTTTTCCTGACCGACTTTGTATTAGTATTCTCATTAGCTTGCTGGACATCAAAACGGATTCGCGACGTTCTGTAGAAGGGTGGTCCAAGCTTTAATATTCCTTTGTCACCGTAAAATTCTATTGTATTCTCTAAGTCATTGAGAAAACTACAGTGAAAAGATGCAATAATACCGCTTTTATAGCTAAAAGTAAAGGATGCCTGCTCATCTACATCAGTCTTTCCAAAATATGGCATAAATTGATATCGATCAGGTTTACCTAGGACGGGATAAGTTAGTGAAATCAAATACATCCCCAGATCAAAAAGAACACCACCGCCCAGTTTTTTATCAAAACAGCGGTTTTTAGAAAAGATATGACCAAAGGTACCTTTGATATGTCGCAATTCACCAATTCTACCGTTCTCTACGCTTTCTATTACTTGCTGCGTAGCAGGGATAAATCTTGTCCAAAGTGCTTCCATGCAGAATACATTTGCGGCATTAGCCAGACGCTTTATTTCACGTCCTTCCTCTACATCTAGACAAAATGGCTTCTCCACTAGTATATGCTTCCCAGATGCTATACATTTTCGCATCATTTCGACATGCGTTGAGTTAGGTGTGGCTATATATATTATGTCAATATCTGAATCTTGGATTAGTGAGTCATAATCTTTATATGCTGTAGCGTCCTTAAAATTTTCGGCAAACCACTTCGCATTATTCTCTGAGCGAGAAGCAATGCCCCTGACTACATTGTTAGGTACAAAATTGATGGCGTAAGCCACATCATAGGCGACCTCACCAGTACCTAATACACCCCATTTAAGCATAAGCATTGTTATATTAACTTTATCTAAAATTAAGCTACTAAGGAGCTATCTAGCTATCAAGCGCAGCTTGACAAAGTTAATTTATTTGACTTACATTTTAATAATTTTTGTCGAGAAGTACTCGTCTCTATCACCTACCAGTAATCTTAGGATATATACGCCAGCTGGCAACCTGCTGATATCCATATAAGAACGATTTGCTTCGAAGGTTATCATCTCATCACCCATCAATCTCCCATCCATACCTACTATCACAGCTTGGATCTCTCCAGCGAGTGGATAATGTATAGTAATATTACCTTGACTAGGATTCGGAAAGATGACTACGTGCTCAAATAAATCTACACCACTACAATCCTCATCTATATCATTATCGGCAATTTCACTATTACCAGGGAAAATCCCAGCCTCCTGATCATTACAATCTCCCTTGATATGAGTATAGCCTGCTGGAGCAATGGCACGGCAGATTATGATGCTATCATTAGCATTACCAAAACCATCCTCATCCACATCTTTATAGAAAGTAAAGTATGGAATACCGTCATCTATTGATCCGTTACAATCATTATCTATATTATCACAAATCTCACTTCCTAGTGGATTTATCGAAGCATCAAAATCATTACAGTCCGTAGGATCACTAACAAAACCAATCGGCGGAGTTACAGCGCAAGTGTCCAGAGAACTTCCCGCGGCACCATACCCGTCACCATCCATATCTAGATAGTAGGTATTGATCATGAGCCCATCATCTACTAGTCCATTACAATCATTATCGATGTTATCGCAAATCTCTACATTAGCAGGATTTATGGACATATTATCATCGTCGCAGTCATCTGCGTTGCTTACGTAGCCATTCAGCGGACTGTCATTGCATACTTCTATGCTTTGTCCTGCATCTCCATATCCATCACCATCACCATCTATATAATAAGTAAACTGCGGTAGATTTTCATCGATTTCACCATTGCAGTCATTATCAAAATTATCACACACTTCTGGTGCATTTGGAAAGATGTTCAGGTTCTGATCGTCACAATCCTCATAGCTATAAAAGCCATCATTATCATCATCACTATAGAAGTAACTACGTGCAAGATCAAACACATCTTCCCCTATCTTGAGACCGATTAATCTTCCAGGAATATCATCAGCAGGAGGGTGGATACCACCCCATATTCTAGATAGACTTGTCTGATCAGAAGCATCGACATAAGTAGCCCATTGCAGTGTCAGATTTTCACTAGGTCCATCCTCAAAAACCAAAAATTGATTTTTTATTGCGTCAAACGTACCCATACCCCCAGGAAAAAAAGCATCACCAGTTATTTTAGTTAATATCTCAGCAGCTGCTCTGCTAAATGTAGAGTGCCCAGATAGATATCCCGCAAAGTTAGGCGACACAAATGTAGGACGCTGAAATGGCCACCACTCTTCCGCTAATATCCACCCCACACCCGCAGTACTATTTTGCGGATTATTTATATAATCAGGACCACGCCAAGCGTATAATTTTATTTTATTTAGGTGTTCGTTATTATTACCTACCAGTGGATCACCTAGACCTACTAATTCTACAGCGCCAGGTTTCAATCGAAAACCCGCTACATGATAATTAGGAAGATTAGGATCTGAAGATTGGCCATACTCAGACATTGCTCGGATTGCAGAGACGGGTCGTACATAATCATAATGACCCTTGATTCCCCAGGTATTCACCGCACAATCGTGCATAGCAGCTCCCATCGAAAAATATGCCTTTACATACCATTCTAGATCGCCAAGAACCTCATCCTGACCGTTAAATTGTTTGACAAATGATGGATGCTCGCTCACATAATTGAGCAAAGTAAACCAGTGACCAGGAGGCGTCTCAGAGTCTGGACCATCTGCCCAAAACTCCGCCAGTACTCTTGCATAATCCCCACGCTTCACTACATTTGGCTCATATGCTTGACCTGTTATCGGGTTTACACTATGACCCGTACTAGGATCACCGCCCATTTCTTTATCATAAAAATCTCTATAGCCAGCTAGCGTGGTAGGATAACTTTGATTATTACCTTGCGCACCTGGAGAAATATCTATTTCCACACCATCCGTAGGATCTAGGTGCGATGACCACTCTGACACCAGTTCGAAACCCCACTTATATTCCTCAGATATAGGTGTGATCGCAGTCGTATCTAAGTAAGGTGGAGGACCTGGATCATTATATACCCAATAGTCTCCTTCAGGTTTTTTAAATACTGTCAAGTCTTCCTGCTTTAATGAAAATGGCGTCACCTTTCCCCATTCAGGACTTAGAAATTCAGGCGTATTGAATGGAATTACATTACCACTCTGATCTATAAATACATTTAGCGTTAGCGGTTGCCATCTATTGGGATCACTTATATCTGGATTACCAGGAAAAGCCATCACTAGCGGATCGTTTATAGGTTCGTAATATTGATTATCATACCCACCTATTTCATTAGAGTTGTCGAAGTTGCCAAAGTTGATGACGCAAGCACCTATTAAGTTGCCGAGCGCGGCAGGATTTCCAGATAGTGTGCTTAGACCTATAAAGCTGGTATCGTATCCTCTACCGTTCATGTAATTATCTAGCAGATTGTATATTGTATTGCGACCAGGACTATTCGCAAATCGCCGTCTGAGTAGACGATAAACCGCAAAGGAAATAGCTTCCTCTCTAGCCGCCTCTATATCAGCAGGTACAGGTACACCATCATAGTCGCAGGTGACCCCATTTACAGTATTGCCTAGCAGATACGGTTTTGCCTCCTCATCGTAGGCCGCCCAGGCATCGTACATAGCTATAGAAGTATGATATAAATTTCGAGCATGAACAGTGGGCCTTGCAAAATCATTCCTGATTCCTTCGAGAAGTATCTCATTAAGTTCATGCGCGGCACTTTCTTGCGCACTTGCATGATTAGGAACTAGACATACCACGATAGCGAGTAATAGCGATAAGAGCTTGATATTCATAGGATTATTAATTTTTAAATAACCTTTTAGGATTATAATAGTCTTTGGGCAGACATTACAAATTTAGCTTAAATTGGGCAAAAAAGATACCATTCTATGTCAATTTACTATCTGTTTTGCTCTAGTTGAAGATATTATAAGCTCCATGTTCCAGATTCGACTAACAATAGTACTGAGGATTTCGATAAATGGAGGCAGTTTCATGCTAGTTTAGTGTCTTGCACGGTTATGTATGATTACGTTTTGGGTGGGGTTTTAGCTGCTTTGGGGCCATCACGATCCAGACTACGGCGAAAAACGCCTCCGTCAGGACGTGCACAGGCTCTCCACTATATCACATTTTTTTGCGAAAAGCAAAAAATGTGATGCCGTTTCTATCCTTTGTCTCTACGCGCTTCGCTTGCCGAGCTTCAGCTTTCGCTTACGCGATGGCTATGTTTGTATGAGACGAGCTTATTTGATACGAACAAAATTAGCCAATCCTATAACTCGAAATTGCACAGCGATTATCTGATAATTAAAAATGCTTAAAACTGAGCTTGTATATGCTTAATCGACAATTTTTTTATAATTAAAAAACTTCCCCTTATTCTAAAGCAGAAATGGTATTACACCCCTAATGACTTATATTTGCGGCTAAATCTATTGTATGCAAGACCTACCTAACAAATACCTGCTCACCTCTGCCTTGCCCTATGCCAATGGTGCCTTGCATCTTGGGCATTTCGCTGGGGCATATCTGCCAGGTGATATCTTTGCGCGCTTCATGCGTTCTATGGGCAGAGATGTAGTATGGGTATGTGGCTCTGATGAGCATGGTGCTGCTATTACTATCAGAGCAAAAAAAGAAGGAACTACACCCAAAGAAATTATAGATAAATACCATGAGCTCAATAAGGCCTCTTTCGAAAAATTAGGAATGTCTTTTGATATCTACCATCGAACGAGTTCCGCCCTTCATCATCAGACTGCGCAAGAATTTTTTCTGCGAATTGTCGAAAATGGAGGAGAGTTCGAAGTCCAGGAGACAGAACAGTATTACGATGAATCCATGGATCAGTTTTTAGCGGACCGTTACATCAAAGGTACTTGTCCTAAGTGTGGCGATGCTGCTGCTTACGGAGATCAATGTGAGCACTGTGGTTCAGATCTTTCTCCTACAGAGTTGATTAACCCTGTCTCTACTTTGAGTGAAAATACGCCCACCCTGCGTAAAACTAAGCACTGGTTTTTCAAACTAGACAAGCATAGCGAATGGCTCAAAGCATACATTTCTGAAGGTAAGCTAGACGGCAAGCAACATCATGATCCTCAAAAATGGAAAAAGCACGTCAAAGGTCAGTGCCTCTCTTGGTTAGATGATTTGCGTCCTCGGGCGATTACACGTGATCTGAGTTGGGGTATTCCTGTTCCGCTGCCAGATGCAGAGGGCAAAGTATTTTATGTCTGGTTTGATGCGCCTATCGGTTACATCTCAGCCACCAAGCAGTGGGCCCTTGACAACGATAAAGACTGGGAGGAATACTGGAAAAATGAAAAATCACAACTCGTTCATTTCATAGGTAAAGATAATATTGTTTTTCATTGTATTGTTTTTCCGGCAATGCTCAAAGCACATGGAGATTTTAATCTACCCATAAATGTGCCTGCAAATCAGTTCCTAAATTTTGAAGGAGAGAAATTTTCCAAGTCCAAAAATTGGGGAATTGAAATCCATCAGTACTTAGAAAATTTCGAAACTTTTGCCAACAAGGAAGACGCACTACGCTACGCGCTGATTAGGATAATGCCCGAAAACAAAGATAGCGATTTTAAGTGGGGAGAATTTGTAGACCTACATGATAATGAACTGGTAGCCAACTTGGGCAATTTTATCAATCGGGTGATCGTCCTAACCAATAAGTATTTTGATGGTGTAGTACCAGCAGCTACTAAGAATGCATCTGATGCCGTACAAGGCATCAGTAAGCTTATGGATGAGTACGCAGAAGAAATCACTAATTACAATTTTCGAAATGGAATATTGAAGTATATGGAAATATCTTCTTTCGGGAATACTTATTTGCAAGACGAATCGCCGTGGTCGCTATACAAGAGTGATCCAGATAGTGCAGTTATTAAAGATTGTATTAATAACTGTATCCAGATTGTCGGTATTCTTGCATCACTAGCTGAACCATTTCTACCGTTCAGCGCAAAAAAAATTAATACGCTACTCAATATAGATCAGGTAAGCATCGCGCAAACTTTCGAACTTTTCAAAGGAAAAAATGAAATTGTAAAATCTGGTCACCAGATTGGAAAACCAGCATTGCTATTCGCTAAAATAAACGACCCAAAAGACTCAACACGTATGGATTTAATAGAAAAAGAAAAAGCGAAATTATTAGAGTTAATGAAGTCCGCATTACCAAAGAAAGAGAATATTAAGGATACAATATCTTTTGAGGATTTCACTAAGATGGACTTGAGAACGGCTAAGGTCCTGACCGCAGAGAAAGTGGAGAAGGCGGACAAGTTACTCAAGCTTACTGTGGACTTAGGTGTAGAGAAGCGCACCGTTGTATCTGGTATCGCCCAACATTATAAACCAGAAGAGTTGATCGGTTTAGAGGTGCTACTACTAGCAAATCTAGCTCCACGTAAAATTCGTGGTGTAGAATCAAGAGGTATGATTTTGATGGCGGAAAATGATCAAGGAGAATTGTGTTTAGTATGTCCAAGTAAGCCATTTGGTTCTGGATGGGTAGTGAGATAAATTACCATGTCAAAAAAAGTTAAGTTTTTAAGTATGTTGGTCACGGCAGTTCTCTTGCTGTGGGTCGGCTATGATATGCAGCAATTAACTGACAGTTCAGGATTTTGGGCATATAGACCTTTATTACTTTTAGCGCTTCTCACTTTCTTTATTACGCTTGTTAGAAGTAATTTTTTTTATAGTAGTCCTTGGCGAATTCGCTGGACATCCCTCACCACTTTATCAGGTATTTTGCTATATCTGGGTTTCCCTACTATGCCGCTGACCCCACTTATATTCGTGGCATTTGTCCCGCTGCTATTAGTCGAGCATGAGATAAGTAGGATAGAAGAAAAACCATTTTGGAAGATTGCCCTCTTCAGTTATCATACTTTTTTAGTTTGGAATATAACCTCCACATTTTGGGTAAGTAATTCATCGCTAGGCGGAGGAATCTTCGCCAATTTTGTAAATGCAGCGCTCATGACTATCCCTTTCATGTTGTATTCTTTCACTAAACGCTACCTCAAGCCTAATCTTCACGCCTGGGCATTTATTAGTTTTTGGATAGCTTATGAAAAGCTAGATCAGTATTGGGAACTCACGTGGACGTGGCTAACATTGGGCAATACTTTCGCCCAGTACCCATCTTGGGCGCAGTGGTATGAATATACTGGAGTCTTTGGAGGCTCCCTCTGGATTTTACTGTTAAATGTTATAATTTTCGGTTTAGTCAGAGATCATAAATTATGGAATCTGAGTTGGCAGACTCTAAGGTTGCCCATTTTACTATTTCTTATCCCGCTAATTTTATCTCTAGGTATGTATGCATCACATACTGACAAAGGAGTCGATCAAAACGTACTAGTTATACAGCCAAATTTTGAACCACACTATCAGAAATTTACTATACCAGCCAGCACACAATTTCGCAAAATGGTGGATCAGATAAAAAGTAAGTTAGATGATGATACGGACTATGTTATCATGCCTGAAACGGTACTGCGAAATGTGGAAATCTCCACTAAAGCTAATACTGGTTATGTCAAAGAACTCAGTCGCCAATTTAGCAAGTATCCAGATCTTAAAATAGTGTCTGGCGCTTCCGCATATTTCAAATCAATAGATTCGCTCGCCATTCCTCGCCGAACAAGACGTACTTCTTTATCTAGAGATGCACCTATTTATTATGAATCATTCAATGCCGCTCTACAGCTAAGCAATAATATAGATACACTACAATTCTATAAAAAATCGCTGCTTGTACCTGGCACAGAAATATTTCCCTACAGTTCTCTCTTTTTTTTCATGGAAGGATTTATCAATAGTATGGGAGGTACTGTTGCTGGCAATGGTATCCAAGCTGAGCGAAGCGTATTTTGGAACGAGGATAGTACGCTCGCTGTAGCACCCGTCATTTGTTATGAATCCATTTACGGAGAATATTGCACTGAATATATCCGCAATGGCGCAAATGCTATCTTCATCGTTACCAACGATGGCTGGTGGGATGATACCCCTGGCTACAAACAACATTTAAAGTTTGCCTCTTTGCGCGCCATAGAAACCCGCCGAAGTATTGCCCGATCTGCCAATACAGGTTCCTCCGCCTACATCAATCAAAGAGGCGATATTCTAGAAGCCACCAATTACGAAGAAGATGCAGTCTTAGACAGTAGCATCAAGTTCAATAATGAGATTACATTTTATGCTGTTTGGGGAGATATGATCGCGCGTATAGCAATACTGATTTCTGCACTTTTATTCTTCAATGCGCTGGTACATAAGTTGACTGGAAAGAAAAATAGAGTTCATCATAATATCGAGTGAATTTATTAATCCTTCTTGTTCTACGTGGCCATATTCATAAGTAAGAGGAGATAGGCATATTCAGAAGTAAGAGAAGATAACCGCAGAGCAGCCCGTCCCGATTTTCGGGAGTTAAATATCAATAGCCCTGGGTTGAAAACCCAGGATTATCATCATAGTTAGATCCAATTTGGCGTGAATTTTTTGGAAAAAATCATGACAAATTGCCTACAAGAATTACCCCGTTTTTGGCGTAAAATTTTGAAAAATGGAGTAATCCAAACCCTTAAATTTTGATTAACTCCCTATGGTTCTGCAGTTTAATCTTCTTACGAATATCCCGAGATAACCACAGAGTAGGGTATTCAGAAGTAAGAGCACATCACCACAGGGTAGCCCGTCCCGATTTTCGGGAGTGAAATATTTATAGACCTGGGTTGAAAACCCAGGAT
>Ga0114952_1002469_pt1 | contig 14152 bp, 12 predicted proteins | sample SidtaG_2_FD_87303 | JGI IMG/M metagenome (GOLD analysis project Ga0114952, IMG submission 87303) | Marine algal microbial communities from Sidmouth, United Kingdom - Sidmouth_Asex2 metaG | ecosystem: Host-associated > Algae > Red algae > Unclassified | place: Sidmouth, United Kingdom | collected... | reverse complement strand
GTCTCGCGTGCCGATGTGCAGCCGTCCGTCGAGCCGCGCGAGCGTCTCGCTGACGGCCGACAGCCCGAGGCCGCGCCCACCGACGGCGCTGGCGGTGTCGAGGGTCGTGAACCCGGCCTCGCAGAGCACCTGCTGCAGCGCGTCGACGGTATCGACCGGATCGTGACCGTGCGCTTCGCGCCGCCGGCTGACCGCCTCGCGATCGATCCCGCCCCCGTCGTCCTCGACCGTCAGCACCAGCTCGGTACCGTCGACCGCCGCCCGCAGACGAACCGTACCGAGCGGCGCCTTTCCGGCTGCACGGCGCGTCGCCCGCGGCTCGATACCGTGCACGACGGAGTTGCGCACCAAGTGCTCCAGTGGCGCCCGGAGCTGACGATAGAGCGCTCCGTCGAGGGTGATGTCGCCGCCCTCGACCACCAGCCGTGCGTCGTGCCCGATCTCCTCAGAGGCGTCCCGGACGGCCTCGGCGAGCCGCTCCTGCAAGCTGTCCACCCGGACCAGACGTGTGCGGATCAGCGTCTGCTGGAGACTCGAGGCGGCCCGCGAGGCGTGCTGCTGCTCCACGTCGGCGAGTCTGAGCGCATCGTTCAGGCCGCGTCGCGCCGTCTCGAGATCGGCCAACATCTCGCGCGCCGCGGGCGACTCCAGGAGCGGCGCCTCGTGCGGCAGATGCCGCCACCGGCCGGCGGCCGACTCGAGATCACGGCAGATCTCGCGCACGCGGGCGATGTCGTCACTCAGCCGCGCCTGACTGACGGTCACGTCGGTGGCCAGCGTCAACAGGTTCTCGAACGTCGCCGCCGGAACGGAGGCGGCGTCGCGCGCGCCACCGGCGGAATCGACCGACGCGGCGGCTCGCGACGGTCGCGGCTCCTCGTCGGACGATCCGAGGGGCACGGCGACCGACCGGTCCCGGTCGGGTACGCTCGTGTCGAGCAGCAGCGCCTGTAGCTCGCGCCGGCCCTCGGCCAGCGCTCGATACCGTACCTCGCCACTCGGCGTCTCTTGGACGAGCCCTTCGAGCGCGTGCGCTCGCGCCGCCAGCTCGTGGCGGCCGACCATGCGGGCACTGCCCTTGAGCGTGTGCAGGTAACCGAGCGCCCGGTCGGTCGCGCGTTCGGTGTCGTGCTCGCTCGACAATGCCTCCTGCAGCCGCGCGAGCAGCTCCCGCGCCTCCTCGTCGAATACGCTGTCGAGCGAGCGCATGTCGCTCGGCTCGTCGGCACGCGGCTCGGCGAGCCCGGCGGCGACGAAGGCGGGAAGGCGAGCCTCGGTCCGGAGGACGAAGTCGGCGACCGGCGCACCGCTCTCGAGCGCCTCGAGACGCGCGCGCAAGACATCGGCCAGCTCGCCGACATAATCGATCTCCGCCCGGTCGAACGGCGCATCGCGGCGATGGCGGGCGAGCGCGACGCGTTGCAGCGGCTGCACCACGGCGACGATGTGCTGAGCGTCGACGGTCTGCGCACTGCCGCTCAGCGTGTGCAGTGCGCGCAGCATCGCGTCCGACGGCAGCGGCTCCCCGCCTTCGCCGTCTTCCCCTTCGGTCGCCCGTCGGGCGCCCGCCACGGCCCGCACGAGGGTGTCGATGTGCGTGGCGCACTCGCGCCGGAACACCTGCTGGAGCGTGTCGTCGAGCGCATCCCCTTCCCGGCCCTCCTCCACCGCGCCCTCCTCCGCGGAGGTCGAACCGGGGGGTGATGTCACCGGGTCGCTCGAGGGCAGCAGGGCCGGCATGGCGGCGCCCAGATCTCGGATCAGGGTGTCGAGACCGCGCACCTCCTCGCTGCTGCCGTGCACCTGCTCGATCAGCTGCGGCAGCACGGCGTGCGCCTCCTCGAACAGAGCGAGCTCGTCGCTCGAGACCGGAGCGGCGTCGCCTCCGCGAACCAGCGCGACGCGTTCGAGCAGTCGCGCGGCGGCCGCGGCCAGCTCCCGCATGCCATCGATACCGCCTCGCGCGCCGATCTCGGCGAGCCCTTCGAACTCCGTGCGCAACGCGCCGACGCTGACACCGTCACCGAAGCCCTCGGCGAGCGCCTCGCCGATCGCGTCCATACGCGCGAGCGCCTCGGCGGTCGGCTCCGCGCCCTCGAACTCGGGCGTCACCGCCGGCGGGGCTCCTCGGACCGCCTCCGGTGGCGGGGGCGCGTCGACGGACGGCTCGTGAGCCTCGCCACGGAGCGCCTCGGGGAAGCCGGCACGGGCGGTGTTCCGAGCACCGACCGGGGGGCTGCCCTGGAACGATGTCGTGCCCGCGCTCGCCGTCGCGGGGCGTTCGGCGAGCGCGGGCAGGCGCGCCTCGAGCCGCACCAGTCCCTCCTCGGCATCGCTCAGCAACCGCCGTGAGCCGGTATCCCGGTGCAGCACGCAACCGAGGTAGAACTCGAGCGAGGCGATCAGCGTCGCCAGCGTCTCGCGCACCGCCGGCGGCGTGCCGGCGTCGATACGAGCGTTGACCGCCGCGAGCCCGCGCAGCAGCGGCGTCACGTCGGGCAGCGCGAGCATCGTCAGTGCCCGTTCGATCAGCGTGAGCTGATCGCCCCCCGCCGCCGCACCGACCAGCCGCGGCGCGTCGAGCGATTCGCCGACGAGCAGAAGGCGCCGACGCGCCTCCTCCAGACAAGCGGTCACCGCCTCCTCGACGGCCAGCCGCGAGGCCGCGTCCGGCCCCTCGCCGAGCTCGGCGGTCGTGGCCATCGCCCCCTCGAGGGCCGACGCGTCCAGCGCCCGATCGAGCCGGATCAGCGACTCGGCGAGCATCAGCCGCTCGCTCGCCCCGACCGGTGCCTCGCCGGAGAGCGACTCGAGGGTCTCGTTGATGCGCCGGAGCCAGGTCCGTGCCTCGCGTGCGCCGAGCAGAGTCAGCACCGGCTCGAGCCGCGCGAGCCGCTCGCGCAGCCGCAGAACGTGCGGGTGATCGGCCGATGTCGGAGCCTGTTCGAGCCACTGACGAAGTCCCGATGTCTCGACATCGAGGCTGTCGCGAATCGCCCTCGACAGCCGCGTGCCGAGCACCGTTCCGGTGCCGTCCCGCGCGGCGGACTCGAGCGCCGAGCGGATGCGCCCGAGCGCGAACCGGTGCTGCAGCTCGGCCACGTGGCGCGCGGTCGGCTCGAGCAGCGCGACGTAGTAGAGGAGGTTGCGCTGAAGCTCGTCCGGGGGGATCGTCCCGATCTCCGCGTCGATCGACCCGAGCCAGCGCTCGAGCTGCTCCACGAGCCGTCGAGGGGCGTTTCCGTCGTCGACCTCGCCGCGGGCCACGCCTCGGACGAGCGCCGCGGCGCACTGGAAGGTCGGGGCGAGGTGCGCCAGGGCCGGTGCCTCGCAGAGCCCCCCGAGCGCCTCGAAGGCATCGGTCGCGCCATCGAGGGCCGCGATCGGGGCCGCGTTCGGCTCGGCGCGAAACCAGGCGAGCAGATCGGCCTGCAGCACCGGATGACGCGCCTCGAGCTGAGCGGCGAACGCCGCGCGGGCGTTCTCGTCGTCGGCCGAATCGGCCGAGATCGGCTCCGGCAGCACCACGCCGGCGGCGAGCAGCAGCGCCTCGGACAAAAGCGGTGCGCCGCGGCAGGCACGGCTGTCGTTGACCAGCGGCAGCAGCGCGAGCGCGCCCTCCCCCCCGCCCGCGCCGGCATCGCGCTCGAGTCGGACGACGTGATCGCCGAGCCGCTCACCGGCCCCGACCAAGACCCGCGCGAACGCTTCCTCGTCGTCGATCCCGCCGGTCGCCCGTACCTCGAGCAGCGTCAGGAGCTCCTCGGCGACGAATACCGCTCCGGTGCGCTCGAGCAGCACCAGCGTGTTGCGAAAGCGCCGCAAATCGTCCACGAGCTCGGCCAGGGGAGCATCGGCGGCCGGCCGCTCGAGGTGCTCGCGCACGTGCTGGCGGAACGCGTCGCAGCGCTGTCCGAGGTGCTGCAGCGCGAGCACGCTGAAGTCCGGTGCCGGACGCGGCGACATCGGCTCGGCCGTCCGCGCGAAGACGTCGCTCTCAGCCATGATCGAGGGAACGCGCCGACGGGCGAGCGTGCGTTGTCGCGCCCGCGTGCACCGACGCGCGGCCGAGCGCCCGGGCGGTGGCGGCCTCGGGCCCGCCGTCGGCTGCCCGCGACGGCGGCGGAAGCCGGAAGTCGGCCACCCCGTCGCGGAGCTCGAGAGCCATGTCGTGCAGCTCGTCGAGCGCCTCCGCCGTGCCCTGCACCTCGCGCGAGGTATCGGAGGTGATGCGGTTGATGACGCTCATGTTCGTCGACAGCTGGCGCACCACTCCCGCCTGGCGCAGCGCCTTCTCGGCCATGTCGTGAACGAGCTCCTGAAGCTCGCGCGAGACCGACTCTATCGACTCGAGAGAGCCACTCGCCTGCTCGGTCTGGGCAAGTCCCGAGGCGAGCTCGCGGTTGGTCTCGTCCATCGCTCGCACCGTGTCCTCGGCGTCCTGTCGGATCGTGCGCGAGAGCGAAGCGATGTCGCGTGCCGCGCCACCGAGCAGATCGGCCAGCTGGGTGACCTCGTCGGACAGACGCGAGAGATCCCCCGAAGCGGAGGCGCCGCGGCGGCGCGCCTCCGTGGCGCCGGGTGGGCCGTCCTCGGCATCCGGCCGCCCCTCGGCCGTGGTGTCCGCCGCGGCGCTCGCCGCGGCCCGGATCGTCGTGTTCAGGGCGAGCAGATCGGTGCGCCGGGCGACATCGCGGATCGTCTCCACTCGCTCGTCGATCGCCGTGGCGTTCTCGGCCAAGCGCTGCATCAGTCGCGTGGCCAGCTCCGCCTCGTCACGGATGCGCGAGAGCCGCTCCGCGCTCTCCTGGATCGCCCGCCCTCCGGCCTCGGCCTCGGTGACCGAGACCGAGGCGATGCGGGAGGACTCGGCGGCGTGGGCGGAGAGCTGCGCCATGGTCTCGCTCATCGCGCTCAGATAGTTGGACGAGCGGTGAATCTCCCGCGCCTGCACGGCGCAGGCGCCGACCAGGCGCTGTGCCGACTCGCGCGAGCTGCCGACCGCCTCGCCGACGCGCAGCGCCGAGCCGTCGACGGTGCCGACGAGCCAGCGGAGCTCGGCGACCGCGTGGTTGAAGGCGTCGGCCAAGGCGCCGGTCATCGCCTCGGAGACGGTCGCGCGCACCCGCAGATCCCCGCTCGCGAGCGGCGCGATCTCGTCGAGAAGCTTCAGGATCGCCGCCTGCTCGCGGCGGGTGCGCCCGTCATCGGCCCTGGCGACCCGTTCTTGCCGACGGCCCGAATCGAGCGCCAGCCACAACAGCGAGAGGATCACCAGCGCCGTGCTGGCGAGGCTCGCCCAGACGAGAGACGCGAGCGAGGGGGAGTCGCGGCCGAGAAATCGCTCGAGCGCGGTATCGGTGGTGCCGGCCGCACCGGGCGATCCGGCGTCGTCGCCCTCGGGAGGGCTCTCCGGCGGCGCACTCCGATCCGGCCCCCGATCGGCCGTCTCGCTCGGCTCTAGCGTGCCGAGGCGGGCCTCGAGCACCGCCGCCGAGCGCTGCAGCACCGTCAGCGACGACACCAGCCCGAACAGGGCGAGACCGAGCAACACTCGTGGGGCCAGCCGACGCCAGCGCCCGCCGGCGATCGCGCCCGTCACCGCTCCGACCGCGTTCACGCGTCGCCCGCCGCGATGTCGAGAAAGCCGGGATCCTGCAACAGTCCCGCGAGATCGACGATGCGGTGCTGACGCCCATCCTCGACGATCGTCAGCGACGTGAGCGCCGCCCCTCTCCTCTCGCTCGGCTCCTCGCTCGTGTGCCGCGGGAGGAAGTCGCCGCCGATATCGTCGTCGGTGGCGATATCCGCGTCGGCATCGCTGAGCCCGTAGACGGTGTCCACGCGCAGACCCGCGATGCCCACGTCGGCGTGCAACTGGAGCGTCCGCCCCCCGGCGGCGCGGAGCCCGAGCCAGGTGCCGAGATCGGTCACCGGTAGCAGGCGCCCGTCGGCGACGGCCAGTCCGAGGAACCACGGCCGGGTTCCTTCCACGCGCTGGAGCGGCAGCTCGTCGTGAATCGCCTGTACCGCGTCGGCGGGGACCGCGAGCGCGAGACCGCCCGCCTCGAACAGCACGTGCCGGGGATGACTCACGCGCTCGCCAGCGCCGACTCGACGCTCCGCAACAGCGCCTGACGCCCGACCGGCTTGATCAGGTAGTCGATCGCCCCCTGGCGGAGCCCCCAGATGCGGTCGGTCTCTTGGTCCTTGGTCGAGAGCATGATGACCGGCACCCCGGCGGTGCTCGCGTCACGCCGCAGCGCCCGCGTCGTCTCGAAACCGTTCAGACCGGGCATGACGATGTCCATCAGCACCACGTCGGGGCGGGTCTCCTGCGCCATCGTGAGCCCCTCCTCACCGGTCACCGCGATGCGCACGGCGTGTCCGTGGGAGCGCAGATAGCCGCCGTAGGCATGCGCATCGGTCGGTGAGTCCTCGATGATCAGTATGTCGGCCACGCCGCCTTCCGCGTTCAGGTTCCCGCGCCGTCCACCGATCCGGAGGGTTCCCTGCCGAACAGATGCTCGCGAACGGCGGCGAGGAGGGTCTCCTCGGTGAACGGCTTGGAGAGATGCGCATCGCTGCCGACGACTCGCCCACGGGCCCGATCGAACAGCCCGTCACGGCTCGAGAGCATGACCACGGGGGTGTCGCGGAAGTCGGCGTTGTTCTTGATCAGCGCGCAGGTCTGGTAGCCGTCGAGGCGTGGCATCATGATATCGGCGAAGACGATGTCCGGACGGTGCTCGACGACCTTGGCGAGCGCCTCGAAGCCGTCGCTCGCGGTCTCCACGCTCCAGCCGGCGCGCGTCAGGAAGCCCGTGGCGGAGCGCCGGATGGTTTTGCTGTCATCGACGACGAGAACGGTGACGGTGCCCGCCGCCGCCTCGTCGCGGGAGTCGTCGTCACTCGGTATCTCGGGGTCCATGGCAAGCGTCGGGGCAGGCGTCGGGGCAAGCGTCGGGAGGATGACGGAAGAGTAGCCGATGGCAGGCGTCGCCGTCACGCCCCGTGCGATACTCGGCAGGGTTTCCCGAAGACGATTCCGAGATGGCCACCACCCTCGGCGTCGTGATGGACCCGATCGAGTCCGTCACGCCCTACAAGGACACGACGCTCGCGATGCTGCTGGCCGCCCAGGCCCGCGGCTGGACACTGCACGTCATCGAGCAGCGGAACCTGTTCCTCGCCGCCGGACAGGTACACGCGCGCTATCGGCGCGTGCGCGTCTTCGACGACGACGAGCGCTGGTTCGAGGCCGAGGAGCCGCGCGAGTCGCCGCTCGCCGAGCACGATATCGTGCTGATGAGGAAAGATCCGCCGTTCGACATGAGCTACGTCTACACGACGTACCTGCTCGAGCTCGCCGCGGCGGAGGGGGTGCTGGTCTCCAACCGCCCCTCGAGCCTCAGGGACGTGAACGAGAAGCTCTCGACCGCCTGGTTTCCGGAGCTCTGCCCCCCGACGCTCGTCACGGCCGATCCCGCCCGCCTCAAGCGCTTCGTCGCCGAGCACGGCGACGCGATCGTCAAGCCGCTCGACGGCATGGGCGGAGTGGGCATCTTCCGCCTCCGCCCGGACGACCCGAACATCAACATCATCCTCGAGCAGTCGACCGCGGCGGGGCACCGCCAGATCATGGCCCAGCGCTACGTGCCGGAGATTCGCGACGGTGACAAGCGCGTGCTCGTCGTCGCCGGCGAGGCGGTCGATCACGCCCTCGCCCGAGTGCCGCCGGAGGGCGAGACGCGCGGCAACCTCGCCGTGGGCGGACGCGGGGTGGTGGTGCCGCTCGGTGAGGGCGAACGGCGCATCGTCGAGCGCGTCGCCCCGACGCTGCTCGAACGGGGGCTCCTGTTCGTCGGGCTCGACGTGATCGGTGATCGCCTGACCGAGATCAACGTCACCAGCCCGACCTGCGCGCGCGAGCTCGACGCGCACGCGGCCGAGCTCGCCGGCGAGAGCGCTCGCGGGGGTGTGCCTCGTATCACCTCGCGCTACCTCGACGCGCTCGAGCGCGAGCTCGGATGAGCCGCCCGCACCGCCCCGACATGCTGACGGTCACGCTGTTCGTGGCCGCGGCGGTGCACGCGCTCGTCATCCTCGGTGTCGGCTTCAGCCCCTGGCTGGTCGACATGCGCACCCCCCCCGCGCTCGAGGTGGTGCTGGTGCAGGAGCGTGACGAGGAGGACGAGCGGCCCGAGGAGGCCGACTACATCGCGCAGACGAGCCAGGACGGCGGCGGCCAGAGCGAGGATCGCAAGCGCCCCTCCGCCCCGTTCGCCAGCACGCAGGATCTCGACACCGACGGTGTGGCCCCGAACCCGGTGCTGGCGAGCTCTCCGGAGGCGCGCGAGGCGTCGGAAGACGCGGTGCTGACATCGGTCTACTCCGAGCGCTCGGAACGAAGCGAGGAGACGCTCGAGGAGGCGAGCGAGCGCGACCACCCCCCCGACACCGTGGTGGTCGAGCAGAACCTCGACATCGCCCGCCTGCAGGCGGAGATCGATCGCCAGCAGGAGAAGTTCGCCAAGCGTCCCAAGATCAAGACCGTCAACGCCCGCACCACCGAGGCGAGCTCGGCGGAGTACATGTACCGCTGGGTCGAGAAGGTCGAGCGCGTCGGGAACCGCAACTATCCCGACGAGGCGCGCCGCCGGCAGCTCGCCGGGGCCCTGGTGCTGATCGTCGGCATCTACAAGAACGGCCAGATCGAGAGCGTCACCGTCGACGAGTCCTCCGGCCACCGCCTGCTCGACGACGCCGCCAAGCGAATCGTCGAGCTCGCCGGCCCCTTCGACCCGATGACCGGCAAGCTCGCCGAGGAGACCGACATCCTCTATATCGTGCGCACTTGGGAGTTCCAGAGCGGCGACTCGATCGTCAGCTACTGATGGACCTGAACCACCATTTCCTGCTCGCGATGCCACTGTTGGAAGAGGAGCACTTTCGTCGCTCGCTCGTCTACGTGCTCGATCACGGCGAGCACGGCGCCTTCGGCGTGGTCGTCAACCATCCGCTCGGCATGCCGCTCGGCGAAGTGCTCGAGCAGCTCGACATCGAGACCGAGGATCCGGCGATAGCCGCCGTCGGCGTCCTGCGCGGTGGCCCGGTGGACCCCGGCCACGGACTCGTGCTGCACCCGCCCGGACCGCGCTTCGAGTCGACCCGCGACTTCGACGGCGGTGTGTCGCTGTCGAGCTCGCGCGATGTCCTCGAGGCGCTCGCCGCCGGGCACGAGCCGCACCGCTACCTCGTGCTGCTCGGGCACGCGGGCTGGGGCCCCGGTCAACTCGAGCTCGAGATCGCCGACAACGCCTGGCTCAGCTGCGCGGCGGACACGCCGGTACTGTTCGAGACGCCTTTGCCGGAGCGCCGCGACGCCGCCGGACGGCTCATGGGGGTCGATCTCGATCAGGTGTCGGCGCAGACGGGCCACGCCTGAGCGCATGGACGAGAACGACGCGAGGGACGATGCGGAGGAGCACGCGGGAGAGGATCAGACGCTGTTCGGGCTCGACTACGGCACGCGCCGCATCGGCCTCGCCGTGGGGGAGCGGCGGCTCGAGAGGGCGCGTCCGCTCGCCACCGTCGGCAATCTGAACGGCACCCCCGACTGGCCCGCGCTCGACGCTCGGGTCGAGCAGTGGCGACCGAACGCCTTCGTCGTCGGCTGGCCGCTCGAGGAGGACGGACGCGAGCAAGCCCTCACCGCCCACGTACGCGGTTTCGTCCGCCGCCTCGCTCGCCGCTACGAGCGCCCGGTGCACACCGTCGACGAGCGCTACAGCTCGATCGCCGCCGCCGAACGACTCGGCGCGATGCGTCGCGACGGGCGCCGGCCCCGCCGGAGCACGCACGCCGACATCGACGCCGAGGCCGCCGCGTTCATCCTCGAGCGCTGGTTCCGCTCGCCGTGATCCGCTACGAACGCGAGACGGTCGACGCCTGGCTCAACGCGATGGCCTCGAGCCTGCGGCCGCTCGCCGCCGCCGACCCGGAGCTCGCGATGATCGGCATCCGCCGCGGCGGGGTCGATGTCGCCCGCCGTCTGCACGCGGCACTGAGTCTCCCCACTCCGCCCGGCGAGCTCGCCGTGGCGTTCTACCGCGACGACTTCGACCGGATCGGGCTCCACCCCGTCGTCGGCCCCTCGGACGTGCCGTTCGCCGTCGACGACCGCCACGTCGTGCTCGTCGACGACGTGCTCGCCTCCGGACGCACCGTGCGGGCGGCGATGAACGAGATCTTCGATCACGGGCGACCGGCGCGTATCACCCTCGCCGTGCTCGTCGAGCGTCGCGATCACGAGTTGCCGATTCGCGCCGATGTCGTCGGCCACGCGCTCGGGGCCGCCGAGGAGGAGTACGTCGAGCTCGACGCGACGGCGCTCGTCGTGCGCGTCGGCCGGCGCGACGAGCTCACCCGAACGCCCCGGTGAGCCTGCCCGATCCACAGCTCGGCGAGGGCGGGACGCTCCGTCACCTGCTCGATCTCGACCGCCTCGACGCGGCGCTGCTGACCCGCATCCTCGACGCCGCCGAGGCCTTCACCGGCGTCAATGATCGCTCGATCCGCAAGGTGCCGCTGCTTCGCGGCAAGACCGTGGCCAATCTCTTCTTCGAGAACAGCACCCGCACCCGCACCGCCTTCGAGCTCGCCGCGACCCGGCTCTCGGCCGACATCCTGAACGTCGACCTGGTGTCCAGCTCCACCGCCAAGGGCGAGTCCCTGCTCGACACGCTGCGCGTGCTCGAGGCGTTGCAGTGCGATCTGTTCGTCGTCCGTCACGGCGACTCGGGGGCGGCGCACTTCATCGCCCGTCACGTCGGGGATTCGATCGTCGTCGTCAACGGCGGTGACGGGCAGCATTCCCACCCGACCCAGGGACTGCTCGACATGTTCACCATCCGCCGTCACAAAGGCGGTTTCGAGGGGTTGGTCGTGGTCGTCATCGGCGATATCCGCCACTCGCGCGTGGCGCGTTCGGACATCGCCGCCCTGGTCACCCTCGGGACGGCCGAGGTCCGCGTCGTCGGCCCCCGCACCCTTCTGCCGACGGCGGTCGAGGCGCTCGGGGTGCGTGTTTTCGACGATCTCGACGCCGCCCTCGCCGACGCCGACGTCATCATGGGGCTCAGGCTCCAGAAGGAACGCATGCGCGGCGCTACGGTGCCGAGCGAGGCGGAGTTCTACCGCACCTATGGCCTCTCGCCCGAACGCCTCGCCCGCGCCCGTCCGGACGCGCTCGTCATGCACCCCGGACCGACCAATCGCGGCGTCGAGATCGCCGCGAGCGTCGCCGACGGACCACACTCGGTCATCCTCGAGCAGGTGACCTGGGGAATCGCGGTGCGCATGGCGGTCATGTCGATGATCATCGGCGACCGCGAAGCGCGCCGCGCCACCGCCCCGGGTGTGGCGGCCCGGGACATCGGCACGAGCGACCCCGCCGGCACCGCCGATCCGAACTCGAGGGGTGCCCCGTGAGCGGGGCGGTACTGATCCGCGGCGTCGCGCTCGCGCTGGTGCCGGACGCGAACGGCGCTCTCCGTCCCGACGACTCGCGTCACGATCTGCTGATCGAGGAGGGCGTGGTCGCGCGCATCGCCCCGGCGAACCGTCTCGACGGCGACGGCGTCACGCTCGTCGACGGCGACGCCCTGGTCGCACTCCGCGGCTTCACCGACCTCTACGGCCGTCTGCGCGAGCCTGGCCCGCCCGGACGCGGCACGCTCGCCAGCGAGACTCGTGCGGCGCTCGCCGGCGGATTCACTCGGGTGCTCTGCGCGCCGGACACCGACCCCGTGCTCGACGACACGGCGACGCTCGAGCTGATCCGTCGTCGTGCCGCCGAAGAGCCCGCGGCGCGAGTGCTGCCGATGGCGGCATTGACGCGGGGGCTCGAAGGCGGCGAGCTCGCGCCGCTCGCGACCCTCGGTAAGCTCGGGGCGGTCGCGGCCGGTCAGGCCGATCGAGCGCTCGAGGACGCGAGCGTCCTGCGGAGCGCGATGCAGTACGCGGCCACCTTCGACATGCCGTTGGTGATGACGCCGCGCGATGCTCACCTCGGGGCCGACGGCTGCGCCCACGAGGGGGCGGTCGCCACGCGTCTCGGCCTGCCGGGTATTCCGGTCGCGGCCGAGACGGCCGCGCTCGCCCGTCTTCTCGAGCTCGCTCGAGACAGCGGCTGCCGCCTGCACGTCTCGCGGCTGAGCTCGGCGCGTGGTGTCGAGCTCGTCGCCGAGGCGAAGCGTTCGGGGCTCGCCCTCACGGCGGACGTCGGCATCCACCATCTGTTCTTCACCGAGAGCGAGATCGACGGCTTCGACGCGCGCTATCGCTCGGCGGTGCCCTTCCGCAGCGCCGCCGACCGCGAGGCCCTGCGCGACGGCGTGCGCTCGGGCACGATCGATGCGATCTGCTCGGATCACGCCCCGCTCGACGGCGACGCGCGCCTCGCCCCCTTTCCGGCCTGCGCGGCGGGACTGGCGGCCTACGATCACTTCCTGCCCCTCCTCCTCGCCTTGCCCGCCCTGCTCGACCTACCTCCCTCGCAGCTGCTCGAACGCGTCACCGATGGGCCGTCGCGCGTGCTCGGTCTCGACACGCCGGAGAGCGCCGGTGCGCCGGTCGAGGGCATGACGGCGGATCTGATACTCGTCGACTCCGGTGCCGGTGCCCGAACACCGCTGAGCGCCGGGCGCAACACGCCGCTCGACGGTGTCGGGAACCTCGCCGAGTGCGGTCTCGAGCCCGCACCGCTCACCGGCGCCGTGCGGCTGGCCTTCGTCGCCGGCGAGCCGCGCCTCGACACGCGCCGAGAGTAACCCCTCCCCCTCAGCCGCCGACCGCGCCGGAGGCCGCCTCGTCGACGAGCTCGCGGTAGTGCCGCCGACACTTCGATTCGTAACGCTCGTTGCCGCCGATCTCGACCTGCTCGCCGGCCGCGACGACGCGCCCCGCCGCATCGAGTCGCACCGTCATCGTCGCCTTGCGCCCGCAGGCACAGACCGTCTTGAGCTCGGCGAGCTTGTCGCCGATCGCGAGCAACCGTGCCGAGCCCGGGAAGAGCTCGCCGCGAAAGTCGGTGCGCAACCCGAAGCAGAGCACCGGAACGCCGTGGCGATCGACGACGCCGGCGAGCTGATCGACCTGGGAGCGGCTGAGAAACTGCGCCTCGTCGACGAGCACACAGGCGATCGAACGCGCTCCGCCCGGCCGCTCGCCGCCCAGCCGCTCGCCGAGCACCGCGAGGAAGTCCGTTCCCGTGTCGAACAGCTCCGCCTCCGACGACACTCCGATGCGGGAGCTCACCCTACCGCGCCCGAACCGATCGTCGATCGCCGCCGTGAACAGCGCCACCTCCATCCCCTGCTCGCGGTAGTTGTGCGCCGACTGCAGCAGCGAGGTGGACTTACCGGCGTTCATGGCCGAGTAGTAGAAGTAGAGCTGGGCCACAGCGAGCCTTCGACGATCGGTGCACCGATCAGCCTAGCACGCCCCCCACCCTGCCGAACCGAGCGACGCGGTGCCGCCGAGCTCAGCCGGCGAGGCGCCGCCCGCTCTCCCCGTCCTCGTCGTCCTCGAGAGACATGGTGCTCGCGATCATGTCGTCGACGGCGGAGGAGCCGCCGCCCTCGAGCTTGATGCGCAACCTCAGATCGTTCACCGAGTCGGCGTTGCGCATCGCCTCCTCGATCGTGATCGCGTTCTCCTGGAGCAGACCGAACAGCGCCTGGTCGAAGGTCTGCATGCCCAGATCGTGGCTCTTGCCCATCAGACCCTTTATCTCGTGCACGTCGCCGCGCATGATCAGATCGGCCATCAGCGGGGTGTTGAGCAGTACCTCGACCGCCGCTCGGCGCCCCTTGCCGCTCGGTGTCGGCAGGAGCCGCTGGGAGACGAACGCCTTCATGTTCAGCGACAGATCCAGAAGCAGCTGCTTGTGGCGCGCCTCGGGGAAGAAGTTGATGATCCTGTCGAGCGCCTGGTTGGTGTTGTTGGCGTGCAGGGTGGCGAGGCAGAGGTGACCGGTCTCGGCGAAGGCGATCGCCTGCTCCATGGTCGTCTGGTCACGGATCTCGCCGATCAGAATGACGTCGGGGGCCTGACGGAGGGTGTTCTTCAACCCGATCTCGAAGGAGTC
>Ga0114952_1002464_pt1 | contig 14162 bp, 11 predicted proteins | sample SidtaG_2_FD_87303 | JGI IMG/M metagenome (GOLD analysis project Ga0114952, IMG submission 87303) | Marine algal microbial communities from Sidmouth, United Kingdom - Sidmouth_Asex2 metaG | ecosystem: Host-associated > Algae > Red algae > Unclassified | place: Sidmouth, United Kingdom | collected... | reverse complement strand
TATCGTGGTAAATCACAGGTTTACCGTGACTGGGCGCTTCGGCTAACCGAATATTACGCGGAACGATAGTGCGATAAACCTTATCGCCAAAATGCCGGACCAGTTGCTGCGAAACATCGTTGCCTAAATTGCTACGACCGTCGTACATCGTACGCAATAGCCCTTCAATCGTCAGTCTCGGATTGACCGAATGACGCACGTCTTCAATTGTCGATATAAGAGCTGACAACCCCTCCAGTGCGTAGTATTCACACTGCATTGGGATCATCACCCCGTCAGCCGCGACGAGCGCGTTAAGGGTAAGCAGGTTTAACGAAGGTGGGCAATCGATCAATATATAGTCGTAAAGCGTTTGCACTGATTCAAGCGCTTTGTACAAGCGCTGCTCACGCGCCAGCTTGTCCATCAGTTTGACTTCTGCGGCTGTTAAATCGCCATTAGAAGCAAGAACATCAAACTGAAAGTCCGCCACAGCAATCACGGCATCCTTAGTCGTACTTTCACCCACCAAAACATGATAGGCAGACAGCGCAACGTCGTCTTTATCAATACCACACCCGGTGCTGGCGTTGCCTTGAGGATCCATATCAATCAACAGCACGCGCCGATTGGTCGCTGCTAGCGAAGCCGCGAGGTTTACAGCCGTGGTGGTCTTACCCACCCCGCCTTTTTGATTGGTTATTGCAATGGTACGTGCCATAGAGGACTCGTCAAATACTCGCTGTCAGGTAACGGGCTGTAACTGCACCAGATGGCGCTCTGCATCGTCAAAAGGTACGTTTAAGGTTGATATCGTATTGACCCTACACGCAGAGATAACGTCATCTATCGCCGCTTCGGGTCGCTTGCCCATCATCGCCCATATATTGGCGGACGGCGCACAAAATGGCCTCGCCAATTCGGCAAATCGCGAAAGCTCGGTAAACGCCCGAGAAATCACGCCATCAAACTTTTCATTCGCTTGCCATTGTTCCACGCGAGCATTAACCACCGTGACATTTTTCAGCCCTAGGGTAATACGTGCGTGGGTGAGAAAGCGCGTTTTTTTGCCATTGCTGTCGAGTAAGGTCCACTGCTGATCGGGATTGATGATCGCTAAGACCATACCCGGTAACCCAGCACCCGTGCCCAAATCTAAACAGCGAGTATCCGCAACTTGTTCAAGTACGCTGATACTATCAAGCAAGTGTTTGATCACCATGCTGTCGGCATCTCGCACGGCGGTCAAATTATACGCCTTATTCCACTGCAACAGTTCTTCAAGGTAACGTAATAACTGTGTTCGACTGTCACTTGCGACAGCCAGCCCGAGTTGCTCAAGACCTTCATCTAAACGATTGGCTGGGTTCATTTTAACCTTGTGCTCTGAATTTACGCGCATGAACCAAAAGCAACGACACAGCTGCTGGTGTCACACCCGGTATTCGAGCCGCTTGGCCAACTGTCGATGGCCGAGCATTTTGCAATTTCTGTTGCACTTCATTGGATAAGCCAGTGAGTTGATCAAATTTCATCGTTTCGGGCAATGCTGTGTCTTCAAGCCTCTGAGCCTTAAGAACTTCCGCTCGCTGACGTTCAATATAACCCGCATATTTAATCTGCGTTTCAACCAGCTGCGCCACTTCGTCGCTGACGGCTTCATCAGGCCCGAGGCCCGCTTCCAGCACTTTAGCGTAAGTGACTTCTGGTCGCCGCATCAGCTCATCTAATCGCTGCTCTTTTCCTAGCGCATCGCCCAAAAGTGCCTGCTCACGCGTAGCGCCTAAATCCCCTGGGCGTATAAATGTCTGTTTCAAGCGTTGCTCTTCTTGAGCCACTGCTTCTTGTTTAATATTAAAAGCTCGCCAACGTTCTTCATCCACTAGCCCCAAACGATAACCCGCTTCTGTAAGCCTTGCATCCGCATTGTCTTCTCGCAACAGCAATCGGTGTTCAGCACGACTGGTGAACATTCTGTAGGGTTCGTGAGTACCTTGAGTGGTCAAATCATCGACCATTACACCAATATAAGCCTCGTCCCGCCGAAGCGACCAAGCAGGCTCGTCGCGCAACGAAAGCACAGCATTGATACCTGCCATCAACCCTTGCGCCCCTGCTTCTTCATAGCCAGTCGTGCCATTTATTTGTCCAGCAAAATACAAGCCTGATATATCACGACACTGGAGATCTTGACCTAAATCCCTAGGGTCAAAGTAATCATATTCAATCGCATAACCAGGCCTTGTAATATGTGCCGACTCGAACCCTTCTATAGATCTTATGTAATCGAGTTGAACTTCGAAGGGCAGGCTTGTAGAAAGCCCATTAGGATAAATCTCTTGCGTTTCCAGGCCTTCTGGCTCTACAAATATTTGATGTCTATCACGATCAGCAAAGCGAACGACCTTGTCTTCGATTGAAGGACAATATCGCGGACCCGTGCCCTCTATTTCTCCGGCGTACATCGCCGACTGATGCAAATTGTCGGCGATAATCTGGTGCGTTTTTTCGTTGGTATAGGTGATATGACACGCTATCTGCTTTGGATGATCAAGCGCGCTTCCCATGTAAGAAAAAACGGGAACAGGTTTATCACCTGGCTGTTCAGCCATTTTACCAAAGTCGAGACTGCGAGCATCAAGACGTGGCGGAGTACCGGTTTTTAACCGGCCTACGCGCAAGTCGAGCTCACGTAATCTAGCTGCCAAACTTAGTGAAGCAGGATCCCCTGCTCTACCACCTTTCAGTTTGGTTTGGCCGATGTGAATCAAACCACCTAGGAATGTTCCAGCGGTTAAAACCACTTTGCGTGCAGTGAACTCAATACCACCTTGGGTGCGAGCACCGACGACTTTGTCACCTTCTAGCAATAAGTCATCAACAGACTGCTGAAAAAGACTAAGGTTGGGCTGCTTCTCAATAATGCGATGGATGGCGGCTTTATACAGGGTTCGATCAGCTTGCGCTCGTGTCGCGCGAACAGCAGGCCCTTTGCGTGCATTAAGCGTGCGAAACTGAATGCCACCGAAATCCGCTGCATGGGCCATGGCGCCACCAAGTGCATCAATCTCTTTTACCAGATGACCCTTACCAATACCCCCAATAGCTGGATTACAGCTCATTTGGCCAATAGTTTCGATGTTATGGGTCAATAAAAGAGTACGCGCACCCATACGCGCAGCGGCAAGTGCTGCTTCTGTGCCCGCATGACCGCCACCGACGACCAAGACATCAAACTTGTCAGGGTATTGCATAACCGTGATCTACTAAGAGTGAACCAGCTATTATACCGCCGCTTACCATCTCCCGTAGAGAATTAACCGAGCTTTAGGTGAATTGCTGGCTGAATCAACACCAACGGATATTTATAAGCAACGGCAGTTGACTGACATAAAATCTGACCAAAGCCTAACGAGTCGCGCAAACTCTCCGATTAAATCCAGTGATTGAGATATCGAAAAAAAAGCCCTCACCAAGCTGGCAAGGGCTTTATCGCTACGAGCTTTACCTAAGCGGCAGTAGCCGTACCAGATTTATGCTCTATGGTTTCAGCGGAAGCAACACCGTTAACGGCAATTTTGCGAGGCTTCATCGCTTCAGGTACTTCTTTCACTAGGTGAATGCTCAACATGCCGTCTCGCAACTCGGCGCCCGTGACTTCCACGTGGTCTGCCAGATTAAATTTGCGTTCAAAGCTTCGGTTAGCAATACCGCGATATAAGAAATTTCGTTCTTTTTCTTCCGAGTCAGTCGCTTTACCGCCGCGAACCGTCAACACACCGCGTTCAGACTGTATATCCAGATCCGCTTCCGCAAAACCTGCAATCGCCAGTGTTATCGCATAGTGGTTCTCTTCGGTCACTTCAATGTTATAAGGCGGATACCCTTGGCTAGATTGCTCTGCACCCAAGGTAGAATTCAGCATGTGTGCCATGCGATCGTAGCCAACGCTGTTACGGAAAAGTGGTGAAAAATCGATAGTAGTCATTCTAGTAATCCTCGTCATATCCTCACTAAGGAGCGATATAGTTAATTAAAGCGGGGTTGATCTGCTTCGAGACTCATCCTCCGCAATCACTATTTGGTGATCACAAGATAATTTTCAAGCATCGACAAAAAATAATTTTTAATATTAGAGAAATATCATGGATATAGAGTTTTTTGGAGCGACTGAAAGAGTGACCGGTTCTTGTCATATTCTGCGCTGTAATGGCCACACTGTGCTACTGGATTGTGGCTTGATACAAGGATCAAGACAAGCGGATGAGCTAAATCGTCAATCTTTCCCCTTCGATTGCGCCAACATCGATGCCGTCATTTTGTCGCATGGTCATATCGATCATTCTGGGCGATTGCCACTGTTAATGAATCGAGGATACAAGGGTGAGATTCACTGTCAAAACGCAACTCTAGATTTAGTTGAAGTACTGCTAAAGGATTCGGCTAGGTTGCAACAACAAGATGCTGATTTTTACAATCGGAAGCGTAAAAAGAAAGGCGAGGAAGCAAGAACGCCTTTGTACACTGAAGGCGATGCAAAAAGCGTTTTTCGAGCCCTGCGTGGGCACAAGTACAGGGAGTCCTTTGAAATACTACCCGGAATAGAAGTCTGCCTGTATAACGCCGGGCATATTCTTGGCTCCGCTATCGTCGAACTCAAGCTCACTGAGGGTGACAAAAAAAGAACATTGGTTTTTAGTGGTGATATCGGTCAGTACGACACACCAATCATTAATGATCCCTACCCTATTGAACATGCAGACTTGTTGCTAATGGAAAGTACGTACGGTAATCGAGTGCACCGCAAACGCGAAAATACTGTCAAAGAAATCGGAGAAATTCTGCAAACGGCTGCGAGCGAAGGAGGAAATGTGCTGATCCCTGCTTTTTCTATAGGGAGAAGCCAAGAGCTGCTCTACTTACTCGGGGAGAATTTTGTCAATTGGAATATGAAAGAATGGCAGGTATATCTAGACTCACCTATGGCAATAACTGCCAGTAAGATCTATTGGGATTACCCTCAACTTTACGATGAGGAAGCCACTAAATTTCGACGAGATTTGCTGGAAATGCCCACACTCAATAATCTCAGACTTACACAATCAGTAGACGAAAGCAAAGCTATCGCTAAACACAAGGGTGGCGCTATAGTAATTGCTGGCTCCGGTATGTGCACGGGTGGTCGAATTATGCACCATCTTAAAAACAACCTAGAAAACCCGAAAGCACACGTTATTATCTGCGGATATCAATCGCCAGGTACCTTGGGTGGCAGACTTGTACATGGGGAGGAAGACATACGAATCCACGGCAAGTGGTTTAAAAACCGTGCGCAAGTACATACTGTCGGAGGACTATCCGCCCACGGTGATCAAAATGATTTATCGCGCTGGATGTCAGGCTTCAAAAATAAACCAAAACTCTATGTTGTGCACGGCAACGAAGACGGTAAAGCTGGCCTGATAAAACTAGCGAAAGAAAAGTTTTCTTGGCACGGCGAGATGGCTAAACCGGGACAGCATGTAGAAATATAACTGAGCGCCCTACTTCAGCGGCCTAAAATACAAACTCGCATGCAATCTACCAGCGGCAAAACAAGTTGCTGGTAACTCGATGTTCTGGCTCACAGTTACGATGACCGTTATCTAGGTGTTTCTACCGTCGATAAAGAAACTCTTAAATATCCTTTTCATGCAAAGTAAGCAATTGCTGCTCGACTGCGTTTAGTTGCTGTTCATTAAACAGTCTTATTTCCCAATACAAAAACTACCAAAAATTTCACCCAATAGATCATCAGCTGCAAATTCACCGGTTACTCCAGATAAACACTCTTGCGCCAACCGCAGTTCTTCGGCCAAAAACTCTCCGCACACCGCTCCTTTCCGGCCTGCATCTAACCACTCTTTGGCTTTGGACAAGTGCGATTGAGTTTTCCACAAACAATCCACATGTCGTTGTCGAGCAGAAAAAGTACCCTCAGCGTCTAGATCCATACCAATTAGTATGCTTAGTTTCTCTTCTAAGTTCTTGATACCTTGTTTATTTTTTGCTGAAACTTCACACACCGCACAATCTAGATCTGGCACAGCACCTGTGGATAAGTCGGATTTATTCAGTACTAAAAGCACTGGCAGGTGTTGGAACTCTGTAAGAAGTAAACAATCTTTCTCATCAAATCCTGCGTGACTGTCAACGACTAAGAGTAGGGCGTCTGCCTGTTCAATACGCTTACGCGCACGCCGAACACCCTCCATTTCAACAATGTCTGAAGTTTCGCGTAAACCGGCTGTGTCTACCAACTCAACTGCCAAATCACCAATCTGAACAAAATGGCTTAGAGTGTCTCTTGTGGTGCCGGCTATCTCAGTCACAATGGCCAGATCATCTCCTGCCAAACAATTGAGCAAACTACTTTTTCCAGCGTTAGGTTGGCCTGCTAAAACAACCACAGCACCATCACGCAGCAGGGCGCCTCGCTTAGTTTCCGCGAGTAAGTTTCCTAATTCGGACGACAGATTCTCAAAGTCCTTATCTAGCGCTCCCTCAGCAATTAGATCGATATCTTCGTCGGGAAAATCTAAAGCCGCTTCGACTTGTACCCGGAACAAGGTGAGGGCAGTTTGCAGCCGAGATATACGTTGTGAAAAATCTCCTTGAAGAGATCTGAGCGCTGATCGCGCTGCGCCCCGTGTCGACGCAGCGATTAGATCTGCAACAGCCTCTGCTTGCGTGAGGTCCATTTTATCGTTCAGAAAGGCACGCTCACTGAACTCACCCGGTCGAGCTAATCGAGCACCCGCTACTACACAGGCTTCAACGACGGTGTCCAAAATGATTGGACCGCCGTGTCCTTGCAGTTCCACGACTTCTTCACCAGTGAACGATCCCGGAGCAGGGAAATAAAGCGCTACACCTTGGTCGATTGCAACATCGTCTGCATCGCGGAAATAGGCGAGGGTGGCACTTCGAGCTGGCAGTTGCTTTTGACAAAGAGATTGAGCTATCTCAAGTGCTTGAGGACCGCTGAGGCGGACAATGCCAATTCCTCCACGGCCTGGAGCAGTGGCCACGGCGACTATGGTATCGCCGTGGTCTTGTGCATGACTTAAGGAGTCAGTCTTTCTTAGCAGGTGCACTATCCACACCAATTACAATACGAGTGATATACCACTGCTGGGCAATCGACAAGATGTTATTACTGATCCAATAAAGCACCAGCCCAGCCGGGAAGAAGGCAAAGAAGACGGTGAAAATCAGCGGCATAAACATGAATATTTTCTGCTGGATTGGATCAACCGGCGCGGGATTCAATCGCTGCTGTATAAACATACTCACACCCATGATAACCGGCAGGACGTAGAGTGGGTCCATCACTGACAAATCATGAATCCAGCCGATCCAAGGTGCCTGGCGCAATTCGACACTTTCCATCAGTGTCCAATAGAGCGCGATAAAAACTGGGATTTGTAACAGCATAGGGAAGCAGCTCCCCAATGGGTTTACCTTCTCCTTTTTATACAGCTCCATGGTTGCACGACCCATCGCCTCGCGATCATCACCGTGCCGAGATTTAAGCTCTTCCATTTTAGGCTGCAGTTTTTTCATCCGAGCCATGGACTTGTAACCCATTTCGGACAGCTTGTAGAACAATCCCTTGACGATTACCGTCAGTAAAATGATTGACCAACCCCAATTGTTTACGAAGCTGTGGATTTTGTTTAATAACCAGAAAAGAGGCTGTGCAAGGATCGTCAAGAAACCGTAGTCCACTGTTAAGCGCAAGTTAGGCGCCAGCTCTTCCATTTTTCCTTGTAGTTTTGGACCAACATAAAACTGAGTTTCGAACGTGTGGCTCTGACCAGGTGCGATAGTCACCGGCTTGGAACTTAGGCCCAATATATAGCGATCTCGCTCTGCCCAGTACCTTGAGTAATAGGTGTTTTCTTCGTTTTGATTAGGAACGATAGCGTTGGCAAAATAGTGTTGAATCATCGCCGCCCAGCCGCCTAAAGCTGTGCGTTTGACGGGCTCTTCAGCAATATCATCCAAAGATATTTTTTCGTAGACATCTTCAGGCGTACTGATAACACCGCCTGTGTAGGTCGCCATACCTGTTGATGTTTCTGAGTCAGCAACCTCAGAGCGCTGCAACTGACGATACTGCCAACCCGTCCAAGATGCATCGCTGTTATTGGTAACCGTAAACTTAACTGCGTAATCGTAGGCGTCGCGATTGAAAATCCACGACTTCACCACATCAATGCCGGCGTCAGACCACTGGGCGTCCACTTGCAATTGATCTTGGCCATTTTGCAGCTCATAGCTATCGGTCGCTAAGGTATATTCAGCTAGGTGGTTAGGAGCAGCACCTTGGCTGGTCTGCAAGCCGGTTTGGATTCCCATATACCGGTCATCGGTGGGTCCTACCAATCGAACCGGTATATCTGTTTCTTCCAACGAAATAGGGTATTGAATCAATCCTATGCTGGATAAATCTGCGCCTTGTGTGTTCATCGCCACAGTAAACACATCTGTTTTGATATCGATGGTTTTGGCGTCTGTTCCTGCATTGCTTTGCACTATCTGTGCACCTGCAGGAGCCACGGTGGGCACAGCGCCATCTGTATTGACCAACTGAGAAGAATCTTGCTGGTCTTGGCTTGGGTTCGCGAGCTGCTCTGCGGCTTGCTGAGGAGCGTAGACGTAGTCGATTTGCCATGTCTGCCAAATCAACATGATCAAGAAGCCTAGGCCTAAGTAAAGAAACAGACGTTGGTTGTCCATAGGGAATTCGTGCTAACTCTTTAGTGAATGATATCCGGGTCGTGTCTTTCAGGTACGGGGTCTATACCACCAGCAGACCAGGGATTGCAGCGCCCAATACGACGAGCAGCCATGATACCGCCACGCAACACACCGTGCTTACTTATTGCTTCGACGGCGTAGTTGGAACAGGTGGGCCAGTAACGGCAGCTTTGAGGTAAAAAAGGGCTGAGAAACAACTGATAACCTCGGACCAATGAGATCATGAGGTTTCTGAAGAGGGTGCGCATTTTCGACATAGCTGTAGCCATTGGCGATCCAGATGACGGCGCAAATCCGCCAAGTCAGCCCCAACTACCGAGGGGTTGGCGAACACTACCACATCAATTGCGGACATTTTAGCCTGTTGATATCGGAAGCTTTCTCTCGCCAAACGTTTGACGCGATTACGATCAACTGATTTTTTGACGGAGCGCTTCGCTATGGTCAAGCCGAGACGGGGACCAGTATCGACTTCGGCACGAGATGCACCGCATAATCTGAAGTATTTACCAGAGACACGCTTCCCCTTACTCAGTACATGTTTGTACTGAGCAGAGGAAAGCAGTCGCTGTTGCCGCGTGAATGCAAACGAGACACGTTTGTCACAATTCGCATCCACAGGGTTTCAATCAGGACGGAGCTAGACGCTTACGACCTTTTGCGCGACGAGCGCGAATTACTGCGCGACCACCGCGTGTTGCCATGCGTGCGCGAAAACCGTGAGTGCGCTTGCGACGCAAAACGTTGGGCTGAAATGTTCTTTTCATGGGTGTCAAACTCAGACAATTTGGCCAAGCCGACAAGAGTAATACTAAGAGTGTTTCTGAGTCAACATTAAAAACAAATAAATCAGTGAACTTGCCTGTGGATAACTTTCCCACATCGCGATAGACTAGCCTCAGTCGATCGGCGTAGCAGACAATTCAGATTTAGCAGAATTAATTATCAAGAATTGTTCACTCTTAAGCGCACATCGCTGTAAACACTGGTTGTGAAAACCGTTGACTAGACCCTCGCTCTGATGGCTACGCTAGATCCATACCTAACTCAAAGAGCTCCAGCTCTTGATTAATTTGGTGTGCTTCTCGGACGCAAGCCTAATACGGAGCTACGTCCAAGATTCGTTTTGTCCTTCCTGAAAGACGTTATGCCCGACTTATCAAATTTCGCCGCTTTGTCTCCCTCTTTGGGCAAGCACAACGGCCTGCTGTGCTGCGGTAAAAATGAAAAACACCACAATGGAGGCCAATTGAACTCGACACTCTGGACTGACTGTCTGACCTTATTAGAACAAGAACTCAAGGTACAGCAGCTCAATACTTGGATACGACCACTGCAATTTCAAGAGACTGATATGGCGTTGCGCTTGTTAGCACCCAATCGTTTTGTACTTGAATTTGTTCGGCAAAATTTTTTGCAGCGCATCGAGGAAATATTATCCGACCTCGACACTAGTCGCTCGCGTGGCGTGTTTTTGGTTATTGGAAGCGACACACCGGTTGCAACAATACCTATTGAAAGAAAAAAAGTAGCAGTAACAAAAAATGAACAAAACGCTTTCAAACCTGCTTTCGCATTGGCAGCCGAAGAGCCAAGTGGCCCACCGCAAAGGCCAGCCGAAGAACCTAGGATCGAAATACTAGACGCGAACTTTGAGTCCAATTTGAACCCTTTGTTTACTTTCGACACCTATGTCGAAGGCAAATCAAATCATTTTGGTCGAGCAGCAGCATTGCAAATTTCGGAAAACCCTGGAACAGGTTACAACCCACTGTTTATATACGGCGGAGTGGGGCTTGGGAAAACACACCTTATGCATGCAGTGGGCAACACTATTTTGGCGCACAAGCCTAACGCCCGTATCGCCTATTTGCACTCTGAAAAATATGTTCGAGAAATGGTTCGTTCAATGCGTACGAACACAATCAACGAGTTCAAACAATTTTACCGCTCGTTAGACGCGTTGCTCGTCGATGACATTCAGTTTTTTGCAGACAAAGTTAAATCCCAAGAAGAGTTTTTCCACAACTTCAATTCCATGATGGAAGGCAAACAGCAGATGATTTTTACCTGCGACCGCTACCCAAAAGAAGTTGAAGGTTTAGAAGATAGGTTGAAATCTCGTTTCGGTTGGGGTTTGACTGTCAGTATCGATCCGCCTGAACTAGAAACACGAGTTGCAATTTTGCACAGTAAAGCAGAGCAGGCGGGAGTCGAGTTACCCACCGATGTTGCTTTTTTTATAGGCAAGCGTGTGCGTTCTAATGTGCGCGAGCTAGAAGGTGCACTGCGCCGGGTTATCGCTGAATCCCAGTTCTCCGCTAAAGCCATCACGGTTGAGTTCACCCGTGAAGCTTTACGTGATTTGATATCTGTTCAAGATAAACAAATCACCATTGAGAACATCCAGAAAACCGTGTGTGAGTATTACAAGCTGACCTTCAAAGAGATGCAATCAAAGAAGCGCACTCGGTCTATAGCGCGTCCAAGACAAGTCGCTATGGCACTAACAAAAGAAATGACAACTCACAGCTTGCCCGAAATAGGGGACGCGTTTGGCGGTAGAGACCACACCACTGTCATGCATGCTGTGCGCACGATCGATAGACTCAGAGAGACTGAGAATCGCTTGAACGAAGATTATTTGATGCTTGTAAGAGCACTGGAAGGTTAAGCCAGAGCACTGTAAAACTCTGTGTATAACTGTTGTAGAAGCCTGCGTATAACCAGGTGCATTAAGTTATACACAATTGATCAACAGTTTTTCTGCCGAACTGTTGGATCACTTATGCACCACAATGAACATTTTAACTTGTTGATAAATAAGAGTTAACTAGACTTGTACACTTATACACAGGACTAGTAATAGTAGTAATAAACTCTTTAAAATATAAAGGATATATATAGTATGAAGTTTAGCCTGTCGCGTGAAGAGCTACTTCAACCGTTACAGCGCGTTATCGGCGCAGTAGAACGCCGCAACACTTTGGCCATATTGGGTAATGTGTTAATAACTGCTAATAACGGCATGCTGTATTTGACAGCTACCGATACTGAAATCGAGTTAAGTGACAGTGTTGCAGCGAATATCGAAGTGGAAGGAGAGGCAACTCTACCAGCACGCAAACTTTTTGATATTTGCAAAACACTATCTGATGGCTCGGAAATAAACATTGAAGTAACCGATGCAAAAGCGTTGGTTCGCTCTGGAAGGAGTCGTTTTAATCTAGCCACACTTCCAGCAAACCAATTTCCAAAAACGGATTCGCTTCAATCGGCTGTTACCTTTGCCTTGGGTAGCGATGCCTTGGCTAGTGCTCTAGCGAAAACAGCCTTCTCGATGGCCCAGCAAGATGTCCGTTATTACCTCAACGGTTTGTTGTTAGAAATCAGCGCTGACAAAGTAAGAGCAGTGACAACTGACGGTCATCGTTTATCGTTTTCAGAAGCAGAAACAAGTTCTGGTGTTGAAAATAGACAAGCAATCATCCCACGCAAAGGGGTCAGTGAACTGATTCGATTGCTTGATGCCGGTGCACCTGATGTTGAAGTTGCAATGACTGACAACCATATCCAGTTTCAGATGGGAACTCTGCGCTTTACCTCAAAGTTGATTGATGGAAAATTTCCTGACTACAATCGAGTAATTCCTAGCGGTGATGGTTTCATCGCTCAAGTGGATAAGGGTAGTTTCAAACAGGCCTTGTCACGTGTTGCTATTCTCGCAAATGAAAAGTACAAAGGCGTTCGTTTGGAATTTCAGGAAGGCCAAGTAAAGGTTCAAACAAACAATCCTGAGCAAGAAGAAGCCGAAGAAGAACTCACAATCGATTACACTGGTCCAAACATCGAAATTGGTTTCAACGTCAGTTATGTTATTGATGTACTTGGTGCTATCGAAGGTGATGACGTTTCTCTGAAAATTAGCGATGGTAATAGCAGTTGTTTGATCACAGCAGCTGGAACTGATCATCACAAATACGTCGTAATGCCGATGAGGTTGTAAATCCCATTGATGAGAATTAAGTCTCTCAATATCCAAAATGTGCGAATACTGGAAGAGGCATCACTGCAAAGTGATGCCTCTTTTGTTTATCTGCACGGTGAAAACGGATCAGGTAAAACATCAGTGCTTGAAGCGATTCATTTGCTCGCTACAGGTCAGAGCTTCAGATCAACACAGCAAAAAAATCTGATTCAGTACGACAAAGATTTGTTACGCGTTCGAGCAACGCTGACGGTCGAGGACGGTGAACTGCTGCATAACTTAGGGATTGAAAAATTGCGGGATGGCAGTACCCAAATTAGACATAACCAAAGTACGGTGAAGAGGGTTTCTGATCTTGCAACATTGATTCCTCTGCGTTCAGTAACTCCCGATTCACATGCGATTGTCAGCGGTAGTCCAAGTCTACGAAGAAGGTATATGGATTGGGGTGTGTTTCACGTGGAACAAGGGGTGAATTTCCCCTGGCGTGAATATAATCGGCTTTTGGCTCAACGGAACGGTCTGTTAAAAGCCGCATGGGATGAAAATCAAATACGGTCGATAGACGCGGTGTTCTCGAAGATGGGAGAAGCAATAGCTGGAGCTCGAGAACAATACGTTGATCGTATAAACCAATTGTTGCCGGAAATTTTAGATTCACTGGACAGCAACATCAGTTTAAAAATCCAGCACTCCCAAGGCTGGAGCAAAGGCGAAGGATTCGCAGAAACATTGATTGCAAGACGAGATCAGTGTCGTCGGTTCAAAACTACATCTGTTGGACCACACAGGGCAGATCTCCAGCTTTTAGCGAGTGGTAAACCAGCTCGCGAGATCCTCTCACGAGGACAACAGAAAATTTTATTGTATGCCTTAACTTTGGCGCAAGTAACAGATTTCCATCGCACAAGGAATTGTCATATGTTGATGTTGTGTGATGATTTACAGTCTGAACTAGATGAAGTGCGTACCCAACGTTTAACTCAGTTGCTGTTAGAGCAGGGGCACCAATTGTTTGTCACTGGAACCACAGTACTTCGCCCCAAGTTTGACTGCAGCAAAGCCATGTTCCACGTGAAACATGGATTGATTACTCAAACTGATTAGTGAAACCTGAAATTTTGGCGTTCAAATACCCTTAGTCATCATTTGGAATTGTTTTTGTTCAGAACTGGTGTGGAGTCTAGAGTTTTCTTCGTTCTGTTCTGTGCTTGATAAAAAAACTATAGCTGCCTGCTCTGAAACACATGATGCAATGCAATGCAATGTGATGTTCTACGTGGAACATTGCTTTCCCTCATCATCGACACGATCTCGTCGAGTCAACCAAGTCAAAATATCTACCGAAATACCAATCCTTACATGTTCAAGCGAGAAGCACTAACTCGTA
>Ga0114952_1002455_pt1 | contig 14175 bp, 17 predicted proteins | sample SidtaG_2_FD_87303 | JGI IMG/M metagenome (GOLD analysis project Ga0114952, IMG submission 87303) | Marine algal microbial communities from Sidmouth, United Kingdom - Sidmouth_Asex2 metaG | ecosystem: Host-associated > Algae > Red algae > Unclassified | place: Sidmouth, United Kingdom | collected... | reverse complement strand
TAGCGTTTTACCTGACCCTGTGGTATGCCAGATGTAGCCATTCTTGGTACTGTTCTTTACCCTATCTATGATTGCCTCAATAACATGAAACTGATAAGGCCGCAACACCATCAAAATTTTATCGCTTTCATGCAAAACGATGTATTTGGTAATCATTTTGGCAATGTGGCAAGGCTCTAGAAAAATACTCGCAAAGGTATCTAGTTGTGTGATTTTCGCATTGTTTACCTTACTCCAAAAGCTAGTGAACTTAAAACTTTGTTTTTGACTGTTGGCGTAATACTTGGTGTCTACGCCATTACTAATAACAAAAATTTGTACATAGTTGAATAGTGCATTGTTTGATAAAAATGACTCCTTTTGGTAGCGTTGTATCTGGTTAAAGGCTTCTTTAAGTTCAATACCCCGTCGCTTTAATTCTATTTGAACTAATGGTAACCCATTAATTAGTAAGGTCACATCGTAGCGGTTTTCGCGCTTACCATTTATGGTAATCTGATTAGTCACTTGAAACTGATTCTGGCACCAAAAATCTTGATTAATAAATTCAATGTATGCCTTATCTCTATTGTCCTTAAGTAGTACATAATTATCACGTAGCGTTTTTGCCTTATCAAAAATATTACCCTTGCTCAGATGAATTAGTACTCTATCAAATTCACCATCGGTAAAGTCTACTTTGTTGTGTTTTTCTAATTGTGCCTTGAGGTTCTTTAATAAGTCAGACTCCGATTTTATCACAACCGATTTATGACCCAACCCAATAAGCTGGTTGATTAAATTATTTTCTAATACTTGTTCGGGTTGTGTGGTCATGACTAAGTGATACGATTCCTTTTACCAATTGAGTTAAGTAGTCCGTTTTTATGATGCCGATGTATTAAGTGCGATTCTACCTCTAATCTCCCAAAATTCAATACTTTAAAAGAGAAGCTAATTTGATTTGTAAAATAGCCGTTTAAAGCTAGTTCTATTACTTCATCGAATTTTCCATTTTCTATCACGGCTCCTTGATTTAAATGCTTGCCTAACTTTCTTCTAAACGAATGGTTGTAGGTTCTCTTAACCTCTTTCATTCGCTCCTTTATATTGGCTGTCTCTCCTATATAAATAAGCTCTTCATTATCAAAAATGGCATAAATTCCAGCTTTAGCAGGGAAATTTGAAGACCATTTACGGTCAAAGTCAAATCTGATTTTTGACATTGTAAGAAGTGTACTTTCTACATCATCAATAATATCTTGTATTTTTTGAGAGCTTAGCAATGATTAAAACGTATTGTCAAGTAATGAAACTCCCTCAGTACTTTCGATGATATATTTTTTTTCTTCAAAATTATAATTAAGAACTATACCCTTAGTCGTTGAGAGGTTAAGTGTATTATTCGTTGAGCCATCGCCCCCCAAGGAAACCCAAACATCAGCGTAAAAACTAACTTTTTTTATAATGATACGTTCCTTAATTTCTGATTTATCTTCATCCATGGAAATATCTAGAAATCTAAAACCAACCACTTTAATTACTTGTTGTTCTTTTCTATTTTTGAAGCTATTCAATAAGTATTCTTTTAAGAAAGCCTGTATGGGCACACTTACAAGCTTCATTTCTTTTTCTAGTAATTCATTCATAGACTAGTAAGGTTTAAATAAACATTTGCTGCAATAACCCCTTTTTAAAAACCCTTGTTTTTTGGATTTGGTGGGTTATATGATCAATTTTAGTATCTACGGCCGAAAGAAAATCAGCGATTTTGGTTTGTTCTTCTAGACAAGGAATCTTAAACTTCGCAGATTTAATCTCTTTATTTGTAAAACCTAAGATAGATGTGCCTTGACTCAAACGAATAAAAATATTGGATTCATTTGTAAAATAGTAAGCCAAAAAGTACGGATTATTGGGAGAAATAAAACTTGCGAAATCTTGACTTGTGCATAATTCTTCATCTGTCACAGCAAATTTCCCGATGCCGACTCTTGCGACCATGAGAACACTACCTTTAGGTATTAGTTTTGTAGGTGATTCATTTAGAGCCTCGATTGTAATGAAGCGAGATTTACTAATTCTATGTATAGTATTCTCAGAAAGGTCAGAACTTGAAATCCACGGAATGTCTCCTCGCCAATATCCTTTGTTGTTTTTTGAGGGAGTGCCCCCGCCAATTAACTTACCGATATTACCTAATTTCTTTTCTTTCCAATTCGTATAATCCTTCCCATTACCATCCTTAAATCGAATCTCCTGACTAAAAAGTTGCTGCATCGCCCCTTTTTTATATTGCTCTAAAAGGGCCTTCTTTTTGGTGAGTTTGGTGATTTTATCATCTACAGCGGTAAGGAAAGTGGCTATTTTTTGTTGTTCTGGAAGGGAGGGAATATTTAATTTAATCTTACCTAATCTGCTTTTAGCCAAACCCAAAACTTTTGTTCCTTGAGCTATTTTCATCACTTGCTCGCGAACGTACCAAGTTTGTAAAAGAAAGCCTGCGAATCCCAAAGCCATATTTTGCTTTTGAGGCCGTGCTAAAAAAGTATGGAGGCCAGATAAAACTTTTTCATTATTCAGGTTTATAATTTCTATAGTTTTTCCAACATCCTTGTAGTCTTCGGATGCGTCCGCAATGAGCAAATCGCCTTCTTGACAATAATTCTCAGATGGAATTTTAGAAATGGCGATGTCACCGTTTACAAATGGTACTCTCTCCTGAGAAATATCAAAAAGGGTAGGGAATTTGGTATGGATGTCTCCGTAATGAATATTTTTCACTTCTCCGCTTTCATAGTTCAATTTATCCCTTGATAGGGAATTTGTTGAATAGAATGTATAGATTTCATCATACTTCTTTAGAATCCAACCATTTTCAAAACCTGAAAACCTTAATTGTGGTAGTAGCTCCTTTTTCATACTAAAAAGGCGTTTCAATATTTAACTGCTTACAAAAGTCGACTATGGTAATTTCAGTATGCTTCATTTGAGCATCCAAGTCCTTTATCTCTTTAGCAACAGAAGTAATATCAATTGTGTCTTCTTCTTCAAAAGTATCTACATAGCGCGGTATGTTCAGGTTATAGTCGTTATCAGCAATTTCCTTTAAAGTCGCCCTGTAACTATACTTCTCGATTACTTCACGATTGACATAGGTATCTATGATATCATCTACATGGGCAGGCAACAGTTTATTATCCTTGCCTTGCTTCTCAAAATTGTTGCTGGCATCAATAAACAACACGTCTTCATTTTCTTCCCTACATTTTTTAATGACCAAAATACAGGTAGGTATTCCGGTACCAAAAAAGATATTGGCGGGTAGGCCAATTACAGCATCTATATAGTTTCTATCCTCAATCAAATACCTGCGTATATGGCCTTCGGCCGCACCCCTGAACAAAACGCCATGCGGTAACACCGTTGCCATAATACCGTTTTCATCCAAATGATGTATCATGTGCTGCACAAAGGCAAAATCCGCCTTGCTTTTGGGGGCGAGCTTGCCGTATTGGCTAAAGCGGTCGTCGGTACTGAAAATACCTTTTGCGCTCCATTTGGCCGAGAACGGCGGGTTGGCCACGATGGCCTCCGCACTTAGCTCCATATCCATATGCTGGGGCTCCTCTAAAGTATCTTCCTGTTTGATGTCGAACTTTGAATAGTGTACATCATGCAAAATCATGTTCATACGCGCCAAGTTGTAGGTAGTACGGTTCAGTTCCTGACCGTAAAAATTTCCGACATCGTCTACTTCCCGCGCTACCCGCAACAGCAAAGAACCACTACCACAGGTAGGGTCATATACCGATTTTATGCGTTTTTTTCTTCTAGTTACAATACGTGCTAAGATGGTTGACACTTCTTGTGGGGTATAAAATTCTCCGGCTTTTTTGCCCGCTCTTGAGGCGAATTCTCCAATAAGATATTCGTAGGCATCCCCCAATACATCACTTTCGGTATCTTCTAAATGGAAATCTATTTCATCTAAACTGGCCAGAATCTTTGCAATGACCTCATTCTTTGCTTTTAGCGAGTTCCCCAGTTTACCAGAAGTCAGATCCAGATCTTCAAAAAGACTTATAAAGTCATCTTCCGATTCCGTCCCCATCGTACTCTGCTCAATGTTTATCAGAATACGCTCTAAATCCTCTATGATAAAATACTGTGTGGCCTCGTCATTTTTGTTCGTTTCTACATTGGTCAGATTATTCCCTTTCTTAGCAATGGACGTAAACAGTTCTGACGGCTTAAGGAAATACCCCAACTCTTTGATACATGCTTTTTGAACTGCTGCGAGGTATTTCTTTCCTTCTTCCGTCTCCTCATCGATTTCGACAAAATCAAAAGGGTCGTTTTCTAAAATTCGGTCTGCATAAATATGTAGTTTTTCAGATAGGTATTTAAAGAAGATGAAGCCTAAGATGTAGTTTCTATAATCGTCGGCATCCATTTTACCCCTTAAGAGGTTGGCAATAGCCCATAGTTGTTTTTGTAGTTGTTTTTTTTGGTCCTCTGACATAGAATGTTGGTTAGCACTAGTAAAATTGAAAGTTACGAAACCAACATTGAATTTTTGTTTTTACCGGAAGAATTTGAAGTTCGAACCACCTTTTTCAAAAACGTAGCTCTCATTTGAAGTACCTCTTCTCGACCAGCAATTATACTTTTAAACTGCGCGGAATCTCATCTTTTCATTTTGTGCTAAATTTAAAAGTTCAAATAAAGGATTATTTATTAATGCAGGAATTGGAATTTATGTTCTGAAACTAGACCCTTTGTATTACATGTAATGCATGTATAACACCTAGAATTCAGAAACTAATCCTCTTTTGCTTTTTTGACCTTTATACTTCATTCAAGTTTGTATATCCCTTACTAAATTTTGTGCAGTACTATCAGCCCCGATGGGTTATAAATAATAACTTTATAATGTTCAATAATAGAATAACTATCATGCTGTGTCGAAATGTGGTAAATTACAAAGTTCAGATAAACGATTATGATGGTTGAAGAAATGTACCCAGAATTGACGGAAGCCATGAAAGCGGAATTAGATAGTCGCCTCGAGCGATTTTATAGAGGAGAGGGCAGGTGTTTTAGTTTGGAAGAAGCGAAGTTTTTTTGGGCAAAAAGCGGGTTAATGTCAAAACATGAAGAAGAGTTCAATTATACAATAAAATCAAAAAGAGCCCTGTCCAAATGGACAAAGCTCTAACTGATAACTATATATTAAATGGAAAATTTGGTATCACATCTAATTCTGATATAAATGTATATATCTAGTCTAAGTCAAAGAAAATTATGATGTGAAAGGATCCATTTTTGTGGTCTATCCAAGAATATCTGAGATTTGTAAGATATTTGAGTCAAATATGAACCTCCGGAAAGTCTAAATTAAGGATTGTATCCTTTAGGACATATTGATAATACCTAAATATATAAAATCCAGAATATGAAAAATGTAATATTGGCTTTGCTAATCGTCGTGACGATTGGGTTCAAGATTGAACCAAGTAAGGATTTTGTAAATGGGAACGACCTTGAAAGTATCGTCAGTGAATTCGAGAACCAGTTAAGAAAAGACCTGATAGATGACAATATCGACGGAAGCATATCATTAGCTATAGTAAAGGATAATAAAATTATTCGATTGGCTGCATATGGGTCTTTAGACAATGACGCCAATATCAAAGCTGATTCTAGTACTATTTATCGAACCGGTTCCATTTCAAAGTCGTTTACTGCATTTTTAATGATGCAACTCTTACAGGAGGAAATAATAAAATTGGACGAGCCAATAGAACAATATTTGCCCGAAATAGTGAAACTGAATGGGTATTCGGATTCAACAAAAATTACTTTTGAGCAATTGGCAAGTCATACTTCAGGTCTGATCAGAGAACCAAAATTAATTAATGCGGCCTCAGGCCCAATTGAGGAGCGGGAAGATAAAATCTTATTATCGATTCCAAAAACATCTTTCAAATCGAAGCCAGGCGAGCAATATAGCTACTCAAATATTGGATTTGGAATTCTAGGCCTAGCGCTCTCACGGGCTGCCAAAAAACCCTTTATTGAATTGGTAAAGAACAAGATATTCAAACCACTGAATATGAATAACAGTTTTTTCATGGTGCCTAAAGATAGATTGGCGAATTTGGCAATTGGAATGGGTGGAGGACCACAGGGAAAGATTGACAAGGAAAAGCCTAATAAAGAGCATATCGGTCGGGGTTATAAAGTACCCAATGGCGCTATTTATTCTACTCCAAATGATTTAGCCAAATTCATGATGGCCAATATGGGATATTCAGAAATGCTGAATAAAAATAATTTAGAGTTAATGCAGTCAACGAAAACACCTGGAAATGAATGGTGGAAAAATTATGGATTAGGTTTTTCATTGTATCGGGACAGTACAATTTCAACAGTTGGCCATGGAGGGTCGGTTTCGGGCTATACCGCAAATTTTATATTTGAAAAGTAGAGTCAATATGGAGTGATTTTAATGAGAAATTATAATTTTGGCTCAACCAACTTGAATTTACAATCGTTGGTCTTACTAAGAAAACTAAAGGAGATGGATGCCAACAAAAGCCAGATAAGAAAATTTTAGAACTACCAATCAGGTTTTGCAATTTCCACTAAAAGTTCAAATAAAGGATAATTTCAAATTAAATGGGTGATAAGTGTAACAAACCGCAAAACAACCCTGTCTTTAATAGTAAATACAAGAATTATTCATCCATTTAAAAAAGAACCGATCATGAAAAAAGAAAGTTTACTATTAGCAGGTATGTTCTTAACGGTATGCAATGTTATCGGACAGTATACTGAAACCCAAAATATCGAAGAAACCTTTGATAATGTACGATTAGAAGGAAACGTACGCCTGTATTTAAAACAAGGCGCTCAGACCAAGGTCAGTCTTGAAACAAGAAATCAGCGAAAAATGGAGGATTATCGAATCACCGTTCAAAACAACACCTTGTACATACGACTTCGTGAAAAGCAACGCTACGGCGGTTCTAGGAAACGCCATTCCGCTCCTAAAATCAACGTGAATTTGACGCATCCCGCACTAAAGGGGGTTGATGTGGACGGTTTGGTATATGTCTATTCCATTGATCCCGTTTCTGGCGATAGTTTTAGTTTAAAAGGCGATGGGCCTATAAAAGGAAAAATTGAAGTGGACGTTCAAAGATTAGAAGTCGATCTAGATGGATTATGTTCCATGAGATTTTCAGGCAAAGCGGACGAATCCGACCTACGCCTGGATGGAATGGGAAGAATCAAAGCCCGGGATTTAGAAACATCAAAAATCTACAAATCGGCAGACGGATTTACAAGTATTGGAGTTGCCAAATTATAGTTTTATACGGATGTCTAATTTGTGGCATCATAATTGAAATACCCATTGTAATTATTAATATTAAATTAGATTACAATGAGTAAAGGAACAGTAAAATTCTTCAACGACGCTAAAGGCTTCGGATTTATTACAGAAGAAGGTTCAAACAACGAACATTTTGTTCATATTTCAGGATTAGTTGATGAGATTCGTGAAGGCGATGAAGTAGAATTCGAGCTAACCCAAGGAAAAAAAGGATTAAACGCGGTTGACGTAAGAGTTATAGAATAAGACGCTTAAACTTTAAATGTAAGGCCCATCATTAGTGATGGGCCTTTTTTTGTTCACATTATCAAGCTTAGGGGAAGTAGAGCGTTGAAAGAGGTCTAATCAAAAAGTCTATTGTATACATCTAAATGTGTATTTACGAATTCAATGTGCCGGTAGAACACGATAATTATGATTTGGTTTTTTGTAATGAGTTTCTTGCCCCTTTCGAATTTTAGTATCTTACTTCAAAGTTAAAATAAAGGATGAATATATCCCCAGAAGGTTATGATTTTGTAAAAATAAATGTCTCTGTTTTTTTAGGGATGTTTGGGAAATCTGCATACGATTATTGGAAAGTGTTACAAGAGATTAAAAGAGACAAGAACTTTATACTTGATTATTTAAGAAAGGCAAAAAAAGTATTGAGGTCGTTTTGAGTTAAATTTGGATCGAAAGAAAGGGCTACGGATATTTGTGTCGCTGAACATAAATTCCATAGCCCATGTACAAAGTACTAGACAAAGATAACATTATGAACGAAATAGTGCCGCATCTGCCAAAACGCGTCCACGGACCTTCCCCAAGGGTTCCGTTGAGCGAGATCATAAATGCGGTACTCTTTAAGCTCAAGAGCGGTGTGCAATGGCATATGCTGCCGGTCTCGGAACTTTTTTCCGGGGAGACGTTATATTATAAGACCGTTTTCGGCCATTATCGGAAATGGTGCCGCCAGGGTGTATGGCGGCACTGTTGGACAAGCCTTCTTTCGGGCCACAAGGCGGATATCGACCTTTCCAGCGGTGACCTTGACGGTAGCCATACCACGGCCATCAGGGGCGGGGAACAGGTAGAATATCAGGGGCGGAAAAAGCGCAGGACGACCAATTCGCTCTATCTTGCCGATAGGCAGGGGCTGCCGCTGGCCATGTCCGAACCGGTCGCGGGCAACCACAACGACCTGTACGACATAGAGGTACATGCCGAAGAGGTGTTCGCAATTCTCGAGGAGGCCGATATAGAGACCGACGGGCTATTCGTCAACGGGGATGCCGGCTTCGACTCGGAGGGCTTCCGGTCGCCATAAATTAGATATGGTGTTTTTTTTGTATCGTCATCAGTAAGTATAGTTGGATCGTGCATAGGAGACACTAATGGTTTGCCTAAGGCATCTTTAAATGGTCCTGCCGGAGCATCGGAGGTCATTACACCAACACCACGCTTTCTGTCTGAAAAATAAAAATAGTATTTCCCATTTCTTGATGCAGCGTCACTTGCCCAACAATCCTTACTATTATCGTCTATATAGTTTTCTTTAGGACTAATGGTATTACGAAGATTCCAATTGACTAAATCGGTAGTCGAGAAAACACGCCAATCTTTCATTACCCACGTTGTGTCCGCTGTGGTCGCATCATGACCGGAGTATAAATAGATAGTGTCATTAAATACCCTAACATGAGGATCGGATACGCCCATATCTTTTAGAATGGGGTTTTGAGAAAAGCTAAGTCTAGGAACTAGTGTTACAAAAAGAATTACAATTATTGATTTTGCATTGTAAGTATCTAAAAGGTCTTTACTGGTGGCTAATTCGGTTCGTTTTGTGCCACCGATTTCGGAGTCATTGTGCCAGTGATTTCGGTTCAAACCGTGCCATTGTTCTCGGTTCGTTTTGTGCCAATTGATTTTGTGCTAGGATCAGAACGTTTCGATTTGTGCCAGTTGTAACGTTTCGATCTGTGCCACTTTGGGAGATCAAGTAATTACCTTATCGCGCTAACATAAAAGCACGATATGGCCAACACACTTGATCCAATGGACCTAAAACAAATTATCACCTTACATCTGGACGGTTACAGCAACCGTAGTATAGGCACCACCCTGGGCATCTCCCGTAACACGGTAAATACGTATATGGGTCTGTTCAAGGGGAGCAATCATACCTTTAAGGAGCTGCTCACTTTTGATAATGCCTGTCTGGAGGTACTTTTCACTTCCCGTACCACGATCAATAATAATCGGTACGATGGGTTGATGCGCTATTTCGAGGGCATGAACAAGGCGCGCGACCATCCCGGCTTCACCTTTCTTCATCATTATAACAAATATGCCCAAGGGGCAAAGGAGCCCTATGGGTATACCCAGTTCATGGAGCATTACCGACGTAAGTACTCCAAGATAAAGGGTTCCATGAAACTGGAGCACGAGGCCGGGAAAAAGATGTTCATCGACTATGCGGGCAAGAAACTGCATATTGTGAACAAGGATACGGGGGAAGTAGTTCCTGTAGAGGTATTCGTGGCGATACTGCCCAATAGCCAGTACACCTATGTGGAAGCTTGCAGGAGCCAAAAGCGCGAGGACCTGATCGGTTGCTGCGATAACGCCCTGCATTTTTACGGGGGCGTACCCAAGGCCATCGTGTCGGACAACCTGAAGTCCGCCGTGACAAAATCCAGCAAGTACGAGGCACAGATCAACCGCAGCTTCAAGGACTTTGCACGCCATTACAACTGCGTGATCAATCCCGCTCGAGGCTATTCGCCCCAGGACAAGGCCTTGGTGGAGAATGCCGTACATCTCGCCTGCCAACGTATCTATTACCCCTTACGGGAGATGGCCTTCTTCTCCCTGGAAGACCTGAACTGGGAGATAAAGCGCCTATTGGAAAGCTATAACAATCTGTTGTTCAAACGCAAGGAGGCCAGCCGCCTGGAACTCTTCCAATCGGTGGAAAGGGAATACCTAAAACCCCTGCCCGCCGCACGTTATGAGCTCAAGGACTACTGCAGGGCAAAAGTGCAGAAAATAGGATATGTCTATTTCTCTCCCGGCAAGTCCTATTATAGTGTTCCCTACCGGTATATCGGTATGCATACCACCATCCACTATACCAAGGGCATGGTAGAGGTATATTACAACCATCGGCGCATCGCCCTGCACTCGCGCAACCCTTCAAAAGGGTCGTACAATACCAACAAGGAACATTTGAGCAGTACCCATAAAAACTATAGCGACTGGAGTCCCGAGTTTTTTAAGAACAAGGCACTTCCCCACGGCAACAGCGTTGCGGCCTGTGTGGAACAGATCATCTCGAGGGTGGACTATCCGGAGATAGGCTACAAACGGGCGATGGGCGTGATACAATTGCACAGATCCTATGGTTCACGGCGACTGGATAATGCCTACAAAAGGGCCTTACAGGCCGATGCGGTCAGCTATAGGCGCATCCAGAACATCCTGAAGAACAATCTAGACAAAAGCTCCCTGTTCTTCCAGGACCTGGAAGATGACAGGCCGCATATACCCAAACACCAAAATATAAGGGGAGCTTCCAACTACAAGTAAAACGTATAACTTAAAATCAATATGATGAACAACAATCAGACTATCGAAAAACTCAAACAAATGCGTCTGGGTGCAATGGCGGAGCTGCACCTACAACAGCTAAAGGACAACCGTATCGACAAGAACACCCCCGACGAGTACCTTGCCCTGCTGACCGACCACCAATGGGAGGACCGCCAGAACAAGAAGATTGGGCGGTTACTAAAACAGGCGGGGTTCAAACAACCGGCCGTCCTTGCCGACATCGATTATACCCAAAATAGGAATTTGGACAAGAACATGTTCGAGCGTCTGGCAACACTGGATTTTATGGCCCGAAAAGAAAATCTGATCATCACCGGTGCTTCCGGGCTAGGAAAAAGCTACTTGGGACAGGCCTTGGGACACCGGGCCTGTATGATGCAGTACAGAACCATCTACTCCAATACCGCCAGACTCCTTAAAAGACTGAAACTCTCCAAAGTGGACGGAACCTATCTCAAAGAATTGAACAAACTCCTATAGGCGGACCTGTTGATATTGGACGATTTTGGACTGCAAAGCTTCGACAACCATGCACGGGAAGCCTTGATGGACATTATCGATGACCGACATAACAAGAACTCTACCATTATATCATCGCAGATACCTGTGTCCGCATGGTACGAAATTATCGGGGAGGGAACCATCGCCGATGCCATTTTGGACCGGATCGTTAACTCATCACATAGGATAGACCTAAAAGGAGAATCGTTAAGAAAAGGAATTTTGAAGAACCAATAAAAACAAATTTTAACTATAATTGCAGTATCTCTCAAAGTGGCACCATTTGACCGAAACGGGTGGCACCATCACTCCGAAATAGCCAACTGGTATTAGTCTAAAATTCATTTCACTTGAATGGTGCAAATTACCTCACCTATTTCTTCAGGAAACACAATATGCAAAGGCACTACCTCCATACCTAGCACCTGATTGAAAACACTTTCCGCATCTATTTCTTTAATCTTTATAACACCATTAAAGGTAACGCTAACAACTCCTTGTTCCTTATGAAGTGCAATGTTGTTTTCGGATATTTGATCAACATTTTCCCTGTAGGGGAAATTAAAGGCAATACCAAAGTATCTCCATTAGCTTTCTTTGCAGTTCTTTTGGCTTTGATAATTGTTTGGTCCATGTCTATTTGATAATTCAGTTGCTACCGGACCGGTTCTCATTTCCTTACTGAGCATTTATCGCATTCCTCATTAATGATAAGGATCTAAATCTTACTAATTTTCTTAATGCCAGGGACATTCTTTAAATAAAAAAACTCTATTTCAATTTGCGAAGTATAAAATTTGTTGCAAATTATTATTAACGAAAATAGAGTAGAGGATGTCTATTTCTGTCCTGTACTGTACTAGAAATGTTGCTAAAGTAGTATAAAATCTTCTACGGGCTTTCGAGAATAATATTGTAAATTCCTATCAAATGGTATGAACATCGTAAGTTCTCTTTTATAGCTGCGACAAATTCAAAAAACGTTCACAATTTAAAAAATCACATTATGAGAAAGTATGTTTTGTTATTGATTGTACCTTTAATGCTATTAAACTGTAGCAAAGATGAAAACGGAGAAGACGTTTCTGCCTCACAAACCGACGACTTCTTTATACTGTCGGAGCTGGTCGCCGAAGATCTTTCAGCTGTTAATGCTCGTTCCTCACAGCCCGGTGCTACTGCCGACAACCCTATCGTTGTAAGCTCCGACACATTTATTGACCATGTCAGGTATCCTATCGACATCTGTAATTTCGGAATTAACGAAGATTTCCCGTTGGAACGGTTTCAAGGATTGTTCTACGGATTGCCCAGGGGTACGGTTTCTTCTGCTCCATCAAGATATCGTCTTACTTCTGACGGATGTTATGTTCAGATTCCGAATAATCAGGTGAGCTCAGCGGATAGTACCGTGGAATTTCAATTCGGTCTATTCTATGAAATTTTTGGTGTTACCGTACGTCTTTCAGACCCGTTTAGCCGAACCAGAGGATTTTGGTTTGCTGATATTGAAAATTCCGACCAAGTAAGGGAGGTCACTTTTACTCGGGATGGTTCGGTAACTTTTGGAACTGCAATCGATTTTCCATATGGAACAGATTTGGATTGTTCCAATACCATCGATTTTCCCTCAGGAAGTTATGTTGCTAGTCAATTTCCGAGAGGTCAAAGAGCAGTAAGGGAATTCAACGGACAAAATTTCTTATACGTTTCGACAGGCTCGGGTTTTAATTTTACAGGAACTTGTGGCACTGGTAATAGCGGTGGTGGAGAACCCATAATTCCCGAAGAAGTTCAGGATATTTGTGAAAACGTACCTGACTTTGTTCGTTTTACGCGATACAGAAGAGGCGACCAGGTCGTGTTCAGGGATTATTTATTTACCAAAACGAGAAGAAGCTGGAGAAGGGAAGGTAAATGTGGTATATAATTAAAAAATGCCCTATCTCAATTATAGAAAAACTGTTCCGGTCCCGGGAACGGTTTTTTTTATTGGTTCAGAGCCCGCCGGTAATTTCTTCCAATTTGTTAAAGAAAGCTTTTTTTCGGTCTGAGCTGATTCCCCAGTTTACAGGTACAGTTTGATATCCATCGTCAAAATCTTCATCCTTCATTCGAAAATCGAAAAACCCCCAGGAAGCATAGGCCTTTACCGCTTCTACGAAATTGTTCGATGGTTTATAGAAGTCGAAATGGTCGTCTTCATTGAAAACTATCGGCATCGCGCGGTACGAAGAAAAGTCCCGAACCTCTTCTTAAGATGGTTCCATCTTTTTTCGATTTTTCGATAAGTTCCAAGAGGACTTCTTGTTTTTTGAGCGAATAACAGGAGGATTTCGAACAAACCCGTTTTCCATCGCCGAACAGGCTTCCGGTGTTTATGGAGTTGAAAGGGCATTTAACACAGGCACCTGGATCAGGCACCAGCTTGGCGTCCGCTATATCGAAGGGTGCATTCTCTAAATCGAAGGTCTGCTGCTCAATGGCCCTTGATATGTAGTTCGCGCTGAATTTCTCTCCCATTCCTTCCAATATCATCGGCATCCAAATTCCGCACCATACATGGTATCGTATTGAGCTTCGCTAATTTTGAGGCACGGTACCTCCTTTCGCCAACGATTATTGTAAATCCCTTTCCGGATTCCCTCACGGTAATCGGTTGGATCACCCCCAACTCGGAAATACTCGTAGCGAGT
>Ga0114952_1002447_pt1 | contig 14215 bp, 11 predicted proteins | sample SidtaG_2_FD_87303 | JGI IMG/M metagenome (GOLD analysis project Ga0114952, IMG submission 87303) | Marine algal microbial communities from Sidmouth, United Kingdom - Sidmouth_Asex2 metaG | ecosystem: Host-associated > Algae > Red algae > Unclassified | place: Sidmouth, United Kingdom | collected... | reverse complement strand
TCAACAGCTTTGTCTATACCTCTTTTCAAATCCATAGGGTTTGCACCTGCAGCAACGTTTTTCAAACCTTCTTTCACTATTGATTGAGCTAAAACAGTTGCTGTAGTCGTACCATCACCAGCTAAATCGTTGGTTTTAGAAGCAACTTCTTTTACCATTTGCGCACCCATATTTTCTAATGGGTCAGCAAGCTCTATTTCTTTTGCAACAGTTACACCATCTTTAGTAACCTGTGGTGCGCCAAAAGATTTACTGATAATTACGTTTCTTCCTTTAGGTCCTAAGGTTACTTTTACTGCATTGGCCAAGGCGTCTACACCTCTTCTTAAGCCATCACGAGCGTCAATGTCAACTTTTATATCTTTTGCCATAATTGAATATGATTTTATTTTTCATTCCCGCGAAGACGGAAAATTGTTTAATTAATCGAGTATAGTTGTTTGAGATTCCTGCTTGCGCAGGAATGAAATTAGATGATAGCCAATATATCACTTTCACGCATCATCAAATAATCCGTGCCTTCCAGTTTTAACTCTGTACCAGCATATTTGCCATAAAGAACAGTATTACCCACTTTAACGGTAACACTTTCATCTTTGGTCCCTGGACCAACAGCTACTACTTTTCCTTTTTGTGGTTTTTCTTTTGCGGTATCTGGAATGTATATACCAGATGCAGTTTTTGTCTCAGCAGCCATCGGCTCAATAAGAACTCTATCTGCCAATGGTTTAATGCTAACTTTAGCCATAGTATTCAGTTTTTAAATTGATTTAATATTTGATTTTTCTAGGCACAAATTGTGCCATTGCCTAGAAACTGACATTTTGTAAAAATAAAAATGCCAGCTTGTCATTTGGCCGGCATTTTGTTATGTTTTAAACAAGGTTATAAGCTATCTTTTGGTGCTGCACTATCACCACTAGCATCTGGAAGAATTTCAACAGGATCACCTGGTAACACTTCTTCTATCTCATCACCGTTTAACAATTTTGAATCTGCATTACCTAATCCACCCTTTAGGGCAATATTTGATGCCAAAATCAGGATAACCAAAAAGGCTGCTAAAGTCCATGTGCTTTTGTCCAAGAAATCCCCTGTTTTCTTTACGCCACCAACTACTTGGCTTCCACCACCTCCAAATGAAGAAGATAATCCACCACCTTTAGGGTTTTGTACCATAACGACTAATACTAATAATACGCAAACGCCGACAATAAGAATTAAGAATATTAAAAATTGTGTAGTCATTACTAGCTATTTTCTTGTTGTATTTTTTCTACTGCTTTAATTCGGTCTGCAAAGGAACCACTTTTTTCCGGATATTTCAAACTTAAAATACGATAGGCCTGTATCGCTTTTTTGTATTTCTTTTGCTCTAAATATACCTTTGCCAAAGTCTCAGTCATCAACTCTTTGTCATCAAAGTTGGCGGCGGTCTTAGTATCGATTTTATAAGTGGATTTTTCTTTCGGAACAATCTTTGGGCTTTCAGCAATGAATTTGTCAATAAGATCAAATTTTTTCTGTTTGAGCACTTCTTTTTCTAATTTAAATTCAGACGATTTTTCTAAATCACGTGTATTAGATTTTCTTTCGATAGTTCTCTGAGAGGTCAATTGTAGCCATTCACCAAAAGAATATTTTTCTTTTTTAGTAAACGACAAAGGTTGCCCTAGTTTTAATTTTCTTTCAGCTTCCTTTCTTTCTTTCTTTAGTGCGACATCAATCTTAGGGTCTTTCGATTTAAATAATTCCGGATCTAGAATCTGATCAGCATCTGTGGTATTTTGCGGTAACGGTTTGTCATTTGAGACTTCAATAAGTACTTTTTTCTGTTCTTTTTCACTACCAATCTCTTCAGAAACGATTTCTGAGTCTAATAAAGAAATAGATTTTCCTGAAATAGTATCCGCTATGGAATTCTGCAAAAATTCTTCAGATGTAATAAAGTCAAAAAGAATGTCTCTATCTGTAGTGTAAGCAGCAGTAATTTTTAAGGCATTGTTATACTTGAAACTATTTAAATTTTTTAGTCCTTTTAAATGTACCGCTCGGGCTGCTTGAAAATAAGGGAATTCAGATAGTACATCCTCTAATTGTTTCGTCTGCTCAGATGAAACTACCTCATTAGGGTTTTGCAGTAGATATGTAAAATCGGTTACCTTCATATTTTATTACCAATCTGCTAGTGAAGCATTAAAAATATCTTGTGTTATTCGTTCAAAAATGATTTCATGGGCTTCTGATTTTACAGCCGATAATTGTGCATCTGCTGCATAGTCATAAAAAAATGAAAAGCGTTGTTCAAAATCTTTTGAACCATCTTCAACCGTATTATTGGTAAAACGTACCTGCATCGCTATCGATAGCCGGTTTTGAGCGGCCGTCTGTTGTGCTGTAGCGCTCATGGGTGTAATACGGTATTCTACAATTTCGCCTTCGTATAATAAATCGTACTTATCATTATTGACAAGATCTAAAGTGGTTTGATTTTGTATTCGGTCTTGAAGTGCCAAAGTGAAATCACGATCCATGCCTGGTTCAAATATAGAGCCTGGGCTCTGAGACGCATAGTTTTGAAAATAATTTACCTGAAAGGTTTTGGCATCACCAACATCACCCCCTGTAAAATTATAGAATTTACAAGAACTAATGATTAGTGTAAAAAGTAGGAGTAGTATTTTGGTTTTTAAGTGATGCACGCTAATAATTTTTGAATATCAAAGAAAAAAGAAAAGAAAGAAAAGAACAACGTTTTTCTATTAAGCTTAACACTAACTCAGAAATAATGTCATGTTTTTAATTTTTTCTATTCTTTTTTAAAGGTCGTATTGTTTAATTTTTCGATATAAAGTTCTTTCTGAAATACCGAGTTCTGCAGCTGCTGCTTTTCGTTTGCCCCTGTTTCTTTCTAACGATTTTTTGATTAATTCAATTTCTTTTTCTTGTAAAGACAGCGTTTCTTCCTCTTGTATTTCTTCAGCAAAATGATATTTATCTTCTTGAACTGGTTTATGAACAGCTGGTTCAATATGAGTTTCGGGAAGTTGTAATACCTTCATCGGATTGCTTTCTTCCTCCTCTGGCATTTCTTCGCCATTAGCGCCATAAATTTTTCGAATCAGATTTTCGTTTTCTTCTTGTACTTTTTCGGTATCATTATTTTTCAATAATTCTAAGGTTAACTTTTTTAAATCATTTAAGTCGCCTTTCATATCAAAAAGTACTTTATAAAGTATCTCTCTTTCTGTACTAAAATCACCTTCCTTTTTATCACCTCCAACGACCGCAGGTAAATTAGAACTACTAGCACTTTTTGGTAAGTACCCATTCAGGGTAAAAGCAGAAATATTTCGTTTTTCTTCTAACACAGAAATTTGTTCAGCTATATTTCGTAGCTGCCTAATATTTCCTGGCCAACGATATTTTAATAAAAGCTCGGTTGCGCTATCTTCTAAGCGAATCGTAGGCATTTTGTATTTCTGGCCAAAGTCAGAAGCAAATTTTCGAAATAACAGATGAATATCATCTTGTCTTTCTCGTAACGGTGGAATATTGATATCAACGGTACTTAGCCTATAAAATAAATCTTCGCGAAACTTTTCTTTTTTTATAGCATCGAACATTTTGATGTTGGTAGCGGCCACAATGCGAACATCGGTTTTCTGAACTTTCGAAGAGCCCACTTTTAAGAATTCTCCGTTTTCAAGAACCCTTAGAAGTCTAACCTGCGTGGTTAAAGGCAGTTCACCAACTTCATCTAAAAAAATCGTACCACCATCAGCTACCTCAAAATAACCATTTCTGGTCGAGGTTGCACCAGTAAATGCCCCCTTCTCGTGCCCAAAAAGCTCACTATCAATGGTGCCCTCAGGTATAGCTCCGCAATTTACTGCGATATATTTGGCATGTTTTCGGTGAGACAGCGAATGAATAATTTTAGGAATAGATTCTTTACCTACACCACTTTCTCCTGTTACTAAGACCGAAATATCAGTAGGCGCCACCTGAATGGCCTTTTCTATAGCACGATTCAATTTTGGATCGTTACCAATAAGTTCAAACCGTTGTTTTATTGATTGTATGGACTCCATTTTAAGTAATTCCCCTTTATAATAAGGAATCTATATGTTTTAATTAGTACTAATAATCCAATGCTTCCCCAATTAGTGTCGCTGAGGTGCATTCATTTATTCTAACATTCACAAAATCTCCGACTTTATAATTTTCTTTTGGAAAAACCACCACCGTATTTTGTGAATTTCTTCCCATCCAATGAGCATCTGATTTTTTTGAGGTTCCTTCAATAAGAACTTCTTCGATATTCCCCAAATGCTCCTCTGTTCTGAATTTACAATGTTCACGTTGTAAAGCTATAATTTCAGAGAGGCGTCTTTGTTTAATTTTCATTGGAACATCGTCTTCTAATTTTCTTGCCGCCATGGTGCCTGGTCGTTCAGAATACAAATACATATAACCGAAATCATATTTTACATATTCTAATGCGGTTAACGTTGCTTGGTGATCTTCTTCAGTTTCTGTTGGGAAACCCGAAATCATATCTTGTGAAATGGCACAATCAGGCAGTATTTTGCGAATGTTGTCAATAAGTTCAAAATATTCTTCAATAGTATGTAATCGATTCATTTCTTTTAGAATACGATTACTTCCGCTCTGTACCGGCAAATGAATATGGTTACATATATTATCATATTTAGCCATGGTTCGAATGACATCTAATGTCATGTCTTGCGGATTTGAGGTTGAAAAACGAATGCGCATACTAGGTTGTGCTTCAGCTACCTTTTGTAATAAGCTTGAAAAATCAACTGCTGTAGCTTTTTCCATTTCGGTAGCCTTGACAAAATCTTTTTTCAATCCACCACCATACCACAAGTAACTATCTACATTTTGGCCTAAGAGGGTGATTTCTTTATAGCCTTTCTCCCACAAATCACTTACCTCTTCGATAATCGATTGCGGATTGCGACTGCGTTCGCGACCTCGCGTAAAAGGAACAACGCAAAAAGTACACATATTATCGCACCCTCTGGTTATCGAAACAAGAGCGCTTACGCCGTTGGTCTGCAATCGAACCGGGGCAATGTCGCCATAGGTTTCTTCTTTTGATAATACCACATTAACGGCATCTCTGCCTGCGTCAACTTCTTGAATAAGATTTGGTAAATCTTTGTAGGCATCGGGTCCGACTACCATATCTACAATTTTTTCCTCTTCAAGCAACTTACTTTTCAATCGTTCAGCCATACAACCTAACACACCAACTTTTAGATGAGGTTTATGTTTCTTAATGGCATTAAATTTCTCAAGTCTTTTTCTAACCGTTAGTTCTGCTTTTTCTCTAATAGAACATGTATTAACCAAAACCAAATCAGCATCCTCTAAATTTTGAGTGGTATTAAAACCTTCATTTGCCATGATGGATGCAACAATCTCACTATCAGAAAAATTCATAGCACAGCCATAACTTTCTATGTAAAGTTTGCGAGAATTTGTCGCTTTTTTTTCAAGGGATAATGCATTGCCTTGAATTGATTCATCTATTATTTTCTCCATCTAGCTCCTGTATATCTTCTGTGAGGGTCTGCAAAGATAGTGCTTAATACACTTTTATGACATATTGACAGTCATAAAATTATTTAAAACATAGCGCAACGAAATTAGAAAAGTTGCATCTTAGAAGCAGCAACCTTACAAAATTTTAATAATATGAAAAGATTAGGAATTGTATTGCTCACCTTAGTTTGTTTTCAATCATGTGATTTAGACAATCAAGTCTCTTCTTTTGATATGGCTCAAACCTATATCGTAGCCACTCCTCTTAAATCAAATTTAGCGGAGTTCAAAGAAGAAGCTATTGCTATAACTGAACCGGTACCTATGCAAGAGTCGGGCAAGATCTATGCCTATAAGAATTATATTTTTGTAAATGATGTCAATCGAGGTTTACATATTTTAGATAATACCGACCCAGCTGCTCCACAAAATATAGCTTTTATTAAACTTGAAGGAAATTATGATATTTCAATTAAAGATGATCGTTTATATGCTGATAGTTACGGCGATTTGGTAGTGATGGACATTTCAGACATAAACAATATTTCGTTTGTAACCAGAATGGAAAATGCTATTTACCAAGAATTTTGGTGTACTGTTGGTTTTGATGTTGAATGGCCCGAGGGTCAAGTTGATGTTTTTGACTATACAGATTTTGATAGTAGCACAGATGCTATTACTGGCTGGGATATTAAAGAGCAACGATTAACTGATGAAGAGTTTGAGCGTAAATTTGGGTACAACCCAAGTGGCCGTGATGTTTTTTCTACAAATGATTCTGCATTAGAATCAAATGTGCCTACATCAGATTCAACCACAGGTCAAGGGGGTTCTTTTGCTAGATTTAAAATCGTACAAGATTACTTATATGCAGTTGAACCATGGAGTATCAATGTATTTGATATTTCTAACCTAGATGCCCCTAAGATACTTGATGAAGTTTATGCCGAGGGTAACATAGAAACTATTTTCAATCAAGGTGATATTCTCTTTCTTGGAGGCACCCAAGGGATGTACATATATGATATCTCTGCGCCTGATACGCCTACCTACGTTTCTGAGTTTACCCATGGTAGGGCATGCGACCCTGTAGTTGTAAGTGGTGGTTATGCTTTTGTAACTTTGAGAGCGAATAATTTCTGTGGAGATGGTGCAGAAAGTGGACTTTATATTGTAGATGTTTCTGATCTTACCAATCCGACTTTGTCGAAAACGTATCCTATGACCGAGCCTTATGGCTTAGGAATTAAAGAAGAGAAACTTTTTATTTGTGATGGCCCCGACGGTTTAAAAGTATATGATAAATCAAATATTGATGATTTGGTTCAGTTAAATCATTTTGAAGAAATTAGCACTTATGATGTTATTCCCCTAGCAAATTCGTTGTTAATGATAGGTGACAAAGTGCTATATCAGTATGAATATTTAGATGACGATATTCAATTGTTAAGTACTTTTGATTTAAACTAATTACATATGAAACTCGATTAAAACACCCTATAGTTATAGGGTGTTTTTTTGTACATATATATAAGGTATAGTTCCAAATTAAAAAATTCAACTACTTTTGTTGCTTCAAAAACTAATGCATGGCTAAGAATTTAGTAATAGTAGAGTCGCCCGCAAAGGCAAAAACGATAGAGAAATTTTTAGGAAAAGATTTTAAGGTAGAGTCCAGCTTTGGGCATATTGCCGATTTACCTTCAAAAGAATTAGGAGTTGATGTTGATAATGACTTCCAACCAAAATATATTGTCGACGACGATAAGAAGGCATTAGTTAAAAAGTTGAAAGATTTGTCTAAAAAAGCAGAGCTTATTTGGCTGGCTAGTGATGAAGATCGTGAGGGTGAAGCCATTTCTTGGCACTTATCAGAAACTCTTGAGCTTGATAAAGATAAGACGAGACGCATTGTTTTTAACTCAATTACAAAGTCTGCCATTCAAAAGGCTATTGAAAACCCCAGAGAAATAAATTATAACTTGGTTAATGCTCAACAAGCAAGAAGAGTTTTAGATCGGTTAGTTGGGTATCAATTGTCACCCGTTCTTTGGAAAAAAATAAAACCTGGTCTGTCGGCTGGTCGGGTGCAATCTGTCGCGGTTCGATTAATTGTTGAAAGAGAAAGAGAGATTGACGCTTTTACACCTGAAGCCTCTTTTCGTATTTCTGCCCAGTTCAAGACCGCAGAAGGGAGCATATTTACAGCGAAGCTGAATAAGACTTTTGCTTCAAAAGAAACAGCAGAAGCTTTTTTGAAAGAAAATATTGGAGCGAATTTTTCTGTAGGCAATTTAGATAAGAAGCCTGCAAAAAAATCACCATCAGCACCTTTTACAACGTCTACCTTGCAACAAGAAGCTTCAAGAAAATTATATTTTTCTGTTGGCAGAACAATGCAAGTTGCACAACGTTTGTATGAGGCAGGTTTGATAACCTACATGAGAACTGATAGTGTTAACCTTTCTTCAGAAGCAATTGAAGCAGCTAAAAATGCTATTGTTTCGAATTATGGAGAGTCGTATAGTAATGTTCGTAATTTCAAAGGAAAATCTAAAGGAGCGCAAGAGGCTCACGAAGCTATTCGCCCAACTGATATGATGAAGCAATCTCCGTCACTAGAAAGAGATCAATCGAAATTGTATGAATTAATATGGAAACGTACCATTGCTTCGCAAATGAGTGATGCTCAATTAGAGCGAACGAATGTAAAAGTTAAGGCTAATACCCATAGTGAAACATTTACTGCAAATGGTGAGGTTATTAAGTTTGATGGTTTTCTTAAGGTTTATTTGGAAGGAAAAGATGAAGAAGATGCTGGCGAAGAGCAAGAAGGCATGTTGCCAGCAATGAGTGTTGGTGATACATTAAATAATAATTTTATTACTGCAACTGAACGTTTTTCAAGAGCACCATATCGCTTTACAGAAGCTTCTTTAGTGAAGAAGTTAGAAGAGCTTGGTATTGGTAGACCATCTACCTATGCACCGACAATTGGTACTATTGTCAATAGAAAGTATGTAGAAAAAGGCACAATCGAAGGTAGCGAACGTAAGTATATTCAATTAGTCTTAGAGGCAGATACGCTCAATGAAAAAAACCTTTCAGAAATGGTAGGTTCTGATAAAGGAAAATTGGTACCTACTGATATCGGTATGATTGTTAACGACTTTTTGGTTAGTAATTTTTCAGCCATATTAGATTATAACTTTACAGCTAAGGTTGAAGAAGATTTTGATGAAATTGCCGAAGGCCGAGAAGATTGGCAGAAGGTGATGAAAGATTTTTATAAAGACTTTCGACCCAATGTATTAGATGTTGAAGAGAATGCCGATCGCGCTAGCGGTGAGCGTATTTTAGGAAAACACCCTAAAAGTGGAAAGCCGGTTTTAGTGCGACTAGGTCGATTTGGACCGATGGTACAAGTGGGTAGTGCTGATGATGAAGAAAAACCAACTTTTGCTAGCCTATTACCCGATCAGTCTTTGAGTACTATAACTTTTGAAGAGGCGATGGAACTTTTTAAACTTCCTAGAAAATTAGGAGTTTATGAGGGTGAAGAAGTTCTCGCCAACGTGGGTCGATTTGGGCCCTATGTGAAGTTCGGTGAAAAATTTATATCCATGGATAAAGGAGAAAGTGCCATGGAAATAGAACTAGATCGAGCCATAGAATTAATTGTCGCCAAGCAAAAGGCAGATGCACCCATTGCAACATACGAAGGAAAAGATGTTGTAAAGGGAACGGGCCGTTTCGGACCTTTTATTAAGTGGGATGGCATGTTTATTAATGTGAATAAGAAATATGATTTTGATAATCTTACCCAAGCTGATATTGAAGAATTAATCGAAATAAAAAAACAAAAAGAAATTGACAAGCTCATTCAAGAATGGCCAGAAGAAGGTATTCGTATTGAAAAAGCTAGGTGGGGCCGACACAATATTATTAAAGGAAAAATAAAAGTAGAGATTGCCAAAAGTGTTGATGCAACCAAAGTTACTTTAGAAGAAGCTAAGGCATTGATTGAAAAAAAGACTCCAAAAAAGAAGGCAAAGGCCAAACCCAAGGCAAAAAAGAAATCTTAATAGTAGCAAACTTAATCCTTTAATAGAGAAAGGTTAACTCACCGTTTGCATTAAAATAGCTTTCTTTCCTATAAAATTGCATTCGGCTATTGTTTATGTGGTAATACTGTTACTAACTTTGATATCAGTAACTGGTTTCGAATTACCGAAACTTTTAACCACTTAACCCAATGGCATTTGATTTCCTAGTTCCTATCGAAGATAAAGTATTGGCTCATAACGAATTACTTCCTCCTCAGGCCTTAGGCAAGAATATTCATAAACATACTTTACAAGATGGTCTGCCAGTTTTAGCAGTTGCGTCCATAGCAATTCTAGGAGTTAAAGAATCGCGTAATGCCTTCGAAAAGAAGTTAGACAAACTAGATGTTACAAGCATTCGTATAGAATTATATAAGTTGCTTATGGGCAATTGGAATGCTACCATCGCCGATATAGGCGATATAGAAGAAGGTGAATCTGTAGAAGATACCTATTTCGTGGTAAAAGAGGTAGTAGCAGGGTTACTTGAAGAGAATATTGTTCCTATTATAATTGGCGCTACCCAAGACATTACCTACCCTGCTTATCGAGCTTTTGATGGTATAAAAGACATGATAAATTTGGTGTCTGTAGATAGTCGTTTTGACTTTGGTATGGAGGATGAGTTAATATCTTCGAATTCTTATATGAGTAAGATTATCACAGACAAACCTAATAATCTCTTTAATTTTTCTAATATAGGGTACCAGAGCTATTTTAATGCCCAGGAAGAAATCGATTTGATGGAACGCTTATTCTTTGATGCCTATCGCTTAGGAGATTTAATTTCAGATATTACTTTAGCTGAGCCCGTTTTACGAAACGCTCATATGGTTAGTCTAGATGCAAGATCAATTCGAGCAGGTGAAATGAACTATTCAAATAACTTCTCACCAAATGGGTTTACAGGAAGAGAAATATGTGCGATAGCCAGATATGCGGGTATAAGTGATAATGTGAGTGTTTTTGGCATCTATGAAATGGAAAATTCAAACCAATCAAGTCAGCTAATGGCACAGCTCATCTGGTACTTTGTTGAAGGGTTTAATTTTAGAATTAAAGAATCTCCATATATCAATTCTGAGGCATTTACCAAGTACATGGTGCCTACTGAAACTGAGCAGTTAATCTATTATAAGAGTCATTTCACCGAAAGATGGTGGGTAGAGGTACCAACTATTTTTGGTTCAGATACTAAACATGAATCATCTTCGTTATTACCCTGCACCGAAAAGGACTATTTGGACGCTTGCGACCAAATCATTCCAGAACGGTGGTTTAAGGCCTATAAGAAGGGCTTTAATTAATCAAATTTTTTTTGCAGTATAATTAGGTTTGATACAATAATTTAATCAAATCGTAGTTTTAGAGTGTAGAATAAATAAGTGATTTACAGTTTATAACCATAATCGAAATTTAACCTAAAGTATGAAGAAGCTATTGTTTACATCTATAGCGTTTGTTTTTTTATTCGCAAGTTGCGGATCAAATTCAAAAGGAGAGCTAGTCGGTGCCCAAGGAAAAAAGTGGTATCCAGAAAAACCATATGGAATGGAACTCATTCCAAGGGGTTCATTTATCATGGGTAAGGCTGAAGAAGACCAAGCCAAAGTTCTCAATGCGCCGACCAAGACAGTAACCGTACGTTCCTTCTATATGGATGATACGGAAATTACAAACAGCGAATATCGACAGTTTGTAGAATGGGTACAAGATTCTATTACAAGAACTAGACTAGCTATTCTTGCAGATGAGTTGGGCTTAGGTCCAGAAGATGGAGGTATTGGTGAGTTTGCATTTAAAGATGCAGATACAACCAAAGCATCTGTATACGACAAGTACATGTTGGATAATTATGCTGGTATGGGAGAAACTGGTTTTGAAGGAAGAGCTTTGAACAAAGATGAAGATCTTGTTTGGGATACTTCTGAATACCCAGATGAGTATTATACTGAGGTAATGGATTCATTGTATATTCCAGAGGAGGAGTCATATAATGGTCAGCGTACCATTGATGTTACAAAATTAAAATACAAGTACACTTGGATGGATATCGAAGCTGCTGCACGTTCTAAGACAGGTAGAAGAAAAGATTTTATAATTCAAGAGGAGTTGATGATCTATCCTGATACTACGGTTTGGATTCGTGATTTCGAATACTCATACAACGAACCAATGCATAATGACTATTTCTGGCATGATGCGTATAGTGAATATCCTGTAGTTGGTATCTCTTGGAAACAAGCGCAGGCTTTTTGTAACTGGAGAACTAAGTTTAAGAATGACGATCAGAAAGCTAGAGGTAAACAATTTGTAAATAAATTCAGATTACCTACTGAAGCAGAATGGGAATATGCAGCAAGAGGAGGTATTGAAGGTGGAACATACCCTTGGGGTGGACCATATGTAATTAGCGATACTGGTTGCTTTATGGCAAACTTTAAACCCCAACGTGGAGACTACGCAGCCGATGCAGCATTATATACTGTAGAAGCTAAGTCTTATGAGCCAAACGATTTTAACCTTTATAATATGGCTGGTAATGTCTCTGAGTGGACTAATTCAAGTTATGACCCAAGTGCATATGATTATGTTTCAACGATGAACCCAAATGGAGGAGATGGCGCAAATGCTAGAAAAGTGATTCGAGGTGGTTCTTGGAAAGATGTTGCTTACTTCTTGCAAGTAAGTACAAGAGATTATGAATATGCTGATTCAGCACGTAGTTACGTAGGTTTTAGAACCGTACAAGATTACATGGGTGAAGAAGATTCAACACAATAAATAGTACTAACGGAAAACCATTAGAAATAAATACACCTAATTAGGTATTCCATATATGAAAAGTAACAACTAATTTTAGTATAATATTTTAAGAGATATGGCGGTCTTAAAAATTAAAAAAAGTTAGCGTTATAAAAAAGCTTAAATACAATAGTTCAAATACACTAAATCCAAATTTATTTTCCGAAGAGTTCGGAAAGAACGTTAACCAAATACTTATTATTAACATTAAATCTTAAATTAAACTTTTAAATTATGGCACAGTCAAAATCAACAAAGAAACTTTTTAACATGGCCTACGGCCTTGGAGCATCAGTAGTAATTATTGGTGCATTATTCAAAATTTTACACTGGGAATTCGGCCCTTTAACCGGAGGTCTTTTACTTGCAGTAGGTCTTATTACTGAAGCACTTATTTTCGCAATTAGTGCATTCGAACCAGTAGATGATGAGTACGATTGGTCTTTAGTATACCCAGAATTAGCTGGTGGTGCTTCTTCAGGAGTAAGCAACGAGTTTGCCGAAATTAAAGAAACGGAGACTTCATTGTCTGCTAAGTTAGACAACTTATTAGCTGAAGCTGGTGTTGACGCACAGCTTATGGAGAGCTTAGGTTCTAGTATTAGAAACTTCGAAGGCGCTGCTAAAGGTATCGCTCCTACTGTAGATGCAATGGAATCTACACGTAAGTATTCTGATGAAATGGTACAAGCTGCCTCTCAAATGGAATCTTTGAACAGCTTATACAAAGTACAGTTAGAAAGTGCAAGTAAGCAAGCTTCTGTAAATGAGGAAGTAGTACAAAATGCAAGTGCATTAAAAGAGCAAATGGCTTCTTTATCTACAAACTTATCTTCATTAAATGGAGTATATGGTGGAATGTTATCTGCAATGAGCAAAAACTAATTAGAGATTAGTAAATAACCCCAAATTAATAATAAAATCTAATTAGAAAAACATGGCAGGAGGAAAACAGTCACCACGTCAGAAAATGGTAAACCTAATGTATTTGGTTTTCATTTGTATGCTGGCCTTAAATATGAGTAAAGAAGTTCTAGCGGCATTCGGTATTATGAATGTAAAAATGGAAGCTTCTAATGCAAAAACCACAGAAAGTAACCTAGCTTTCTTAACAGGTTTAGAAACAAAAGCATCAGAAAATGCTGAAAAATTTGGTCCTTTATATAAGGATGCAAAGAAGATAAAAGAATTGTCTAAAGAGTACTATGATTATTTGGAAGGTCTTAAATCAGAAATGATGACAGGCGTTGAGGATCCAACAGATTATGCAGTAATGGATAAATCAGATTTCTTAGATCAAAAGTTCTTTCAAGGAGAAAACCTTGCCGAAGGTGGCCAGGAGTTCTTAAAAAGAATTAATGATTACCGTACACAAGTATCTGCTGTTTTACCAGCAAACATGAAAGATGTTAAGTCCTCTGTTATTACTAGATTTGAAACTGGTGATGCTAATGGTAAAGTTGAAAAGAGAGATGGTACTAAACAAGATTGGATTAACTATCATTATGAAGGTTTCCCATTAATTGCTTCTTTAGCTAAAATCACAGCTTTGCAATCAGATATTAAAGCTACAGAAGAAGATGCTTTGAAATCTATGTTACAAGGACAGTTAAGTAGCGAAGTTTCTATGACAAACTATACTACTTTATTAGAGCAAGAGAAATCTGCATTCTATTCTGGAGAAAAGTTTTCAGGAAGTGTAGTATTAGGTCGTAAAGATGCTACTA
>Ga0114952_1002442_pt1 | contig 14229 bp, 18 predicted proteins | sample SidtaG_2_FD_87303 | JGI IMG/M metagenome (GOLD analysis project Ga0114952, IMG submission 87303) | Marine algal microbial communities from Sidmouth, United Kingdom - Sidmouth_Asex2 metaG | ecosystem: Host-associated > Algae > Red algae > Unclassified | place: Sidmouth, United Kingdom | collected... | reverse complement strand
CTATCCGTGTTTGCGGAATGGTTAAAAATCAAGGAGAACCAGGAGGTGGTCCATTTTGGGTGAAAGATGAACAGGGTAATGTGTCACTACAAATAGTTGAATTTGCACAGATTAACTTCAGTAAAAAAAATCAGCAAGGTATTGTTTATAAAGCAACCCATTTTAATCCTACAGATTTAGTTTGTGGCGTTAAAGATTATAAGGGAAACAAATTTGATTTAACAAAATTTGTTGATCCTGAAGCTGCTTTTATCACGACAAAAACACAAAATGGTGTAGATATTGAAGCGCTCGAACTACCTGGGTTATGGAACGGAAGTATGGCATATTGGAATTCTATTTTTGTGGAAGTGCCACTTGAAACTTTTAACCCTGTTAAAACAGTGAACGATTTACTGAAGCCTGTACATCAGGGATGATTCTAGACCTTTATTGGTAATTATGTTTGATGAAGCGACCATATTTAATGAGTTAACTTTTAAGGCTATTAGAAGTTCAGGGAGTGGCGGGCAACATGTAAATAAAGTATCCTCAAAAGTAGAACTTACTTTTAATTTATCAGATTCATTGGTGTTCGATGATATTCAAAAAGTGCGTTTACTTAATAAACTTCAAAACAGATTAACAAAGGATGGTGTGCTTATTTTGCAATGTGGCGAAAGCCGAAGTCAGCATAAAAATAAAGATATTATTATCAAACGATTTTTAGGTTTAATAAAAGCTGCTTTAAAAATTCCTAAAAAGCGTAGAGCAACAAAAGTACCGAAGTCTGTTGTTAGAAAACGTCTTAAAAGCAAGCGTAAAAATTCTGAAAAAAAGGCGAATAGACAAAAACCAAATTTGGAGTAAATAATAATTTATTTTTCACTGTTAATTATTAATTCTTATTTAACTTTGCAGCGTTCTCATTAAAGGGGTGCCTAGTATCGGCTGAGATCATACCCATTGAACCTAGAACAGGTAATGCTGTTTAGGAAATGAAGAACGTTAACAAAATGCTAGTAGGCATTTTTAGCAAGGGCGATAACATTATTAATGTTAGTTTTTACTTCTGAATCTCAATTGGTCTGAAATAATAGATTTTGAGAATCAAAATTGAAATTAACAGTATAACATCGTTCAAGTAAAACGTTCAAAAAACTAATTATTAACAATTAAGAATAATTACCTCTTTTTATTCGATTATAAACATAATCGTAATGAAAAACATTTTTCTTTTTTTAACACTATTAGTGTTATCAGTCAGTGCTAATGCACAACAAAATCAAAAAACACAAGACTCAACAAAAATCGAAACACTAGATGAAGTTTTGGTAAAAGCAGTACGCGTAGATGCGGATTCTCCAATTACACATTCAAATGTATCAAAAGAAGATTTGGCAAAGCGGAATCTTGGGCAAGACGTGCCAACACTACTCAATTTTTTACCATCAGTAGTAACCACAAGTGATGCTGGAGCAGGTGTTGGTTATACGGGTATTCGTATAAGAGGTATTAGTGGTGGATCTACAAACATTACTATAAATGGTATTCCTTATAATGATGCAGAAAGCTTAGGAACATTTTGGGTTAACTTACAAGATTTTTCATCATCCATTGAAAATTTACAAGTTCAAAGAGGTGTAGGAACATCAACTAATGGAACGGGTGCTTTTGGAGCAAGTATAAACATTCTTACCGATGCGGTTGCTAAAAAAAGTTCTGGAGAAACCTCACATTCGTTTGGTAGTTATAACACGCGTAGACATAATGTTAAATTTAGTACTGGTTTATTAAATAACCATTTTGAGCTAGCGGGCCGTTTATCTAAAATTAAATCTGACGGATATATAGATAGAGCTACCTCAGATTTGAAAAGTTATTTTTTACAAGGTAGTTATATAAATAAAGGCACTTTAATTAAGGGTGTTGCTTTTGGTGGCCACGAAATTACGTATCAATCTTGGTACGGTTTTAATCCAGTTGATGTTGCAGCAGTTGGTGCAGATTCTAATATTATTAGTAATAGAACCTACAATATTAGCAGCATACAGCTAGATGATGATGGGAATTTTACAGGATTTTATGATAACCAAGTTGATGATTACAAACAAGACCATTATCAATTACATTGGAACCAAAGATGGGATAATAACTGGTCTACAAATTTAGGTTTAAATTATACTTACGGACGTGGTTTTTTCGAGGAATATGTAGATAATTATTATTATTCGAATGTTTTTTTTGATCCAGATGCTAGTTTCGAATTTCTAGGAAAAGACCCTATAACTATAAACGGAGAAAGTATAACTTCTCAAGATTATGTGAGACGACGTTGGTTGGATAATGATTTTTATGTATTTAATGCAAGTGCAAATTATAAAAACAATAAGTATAGTGTAATCTCAGGGCTTTCATATAGCACATATCATGGCGACCATTACGGTGAACTTATATGGGAGCAGTATGCGCAAAATAATAATTCTGGAGACCGCTACTATGATGGTGATGGTGATAAGTATGACTTTAATGTGTTTACTAAAATAACGTACAAGCTTAATGACGAAATAAGTCTGTATGGAGATTTACAATACAGAGGCGTAAATTATGATACTAGCGGAATAAATTCTGATTTGGATGTTTTTGAGATAGATAAAACCTACAATTTTTTTAACCCTAAGTTTGGTGCTACCTACAAACTTAATAATACTAGTAATTTATATGCATCTTACGCCAGAGCTAATAGAGAACCAAGTAGAGGTGATTTTGAAAATAATCCAGATATAAAACCAGAGGAATTAAATGATTTTGAGCTGGGTTGGAGATATCAAAATAAGAAGGCTAGCATCAACGCTAACGTTTACTATATGGCTTATAATGAGCAGCTTGTAGCAACGGGCGCTTTAGATAATTCTGGTTCACAAATAAGAGCAAATTCAGGAGAAAGCTATCGTTTAGGCCTCGAGGTAGAAGCTAATGTAACTTTTAATAACTTTGTTTTACAGCCCAACTTTACTATTAGTTCTAATAAAAATAATGAAACTTTTTTTAAAAGAGATGGTGTTTTAAAAAACTTAGGAGAAACAAATATTGCTTTTTCTCCAGAATTAGTTATTGGTAATACACTAACTTATAATGTAGCTTCAAATTTTCAAGTCGCTGTATTAAGTAAATTTATTGGAGAGCAGTATATGGGAAATATTGATACTGAGTTTTCTAAGCTTGATAGTTATTTTACAAACGATTTAAATATAGTTTATGAAATCAAACCTAAAACTATATTTAAATCTATTTTACTAACTGGACTTGTAAATAATATATTTAGTAAAAAATATATATCTAACGGATATTTCTTCACTTTTGATGATGATTTTTCTAATCCAGGAACCATCACTACAATTGAAGGTGCAGGATTTTATCCGCAAGCCACAACAAATTTTTTGGTTGGGGTTACTTTAAAATTTTAGACTCCAAGATTTTTACTCAATAAGAAATTTAATATGTTCTCCCTTTAATTTTAAAAGGGAGAGCTTTTTCTGAACTCGATTTGATAAAAATTTCGGTTTTATCGAAATTAGGAAGGTCGATATAGGAATACCAGAAAGTTTTAAACTTTATAAAAGTATTTCAGACCTGTCAGGTTTTTTTATCAAGACATAGATTATGTAATAATGGAAAACTTATTAATTAAAAATTAAAAGTGTATTACCGGATACTTGTGTGCGGTAATTTCTTAAAGGACAACGTAATTCACTATTTTTTAAAGGAAGACCATTTACAAAGCTATATTCGTTTTCATCTTCGCATTGGCATTTAGCACTTAATCCGTAGTTTGGTTTAATATCATTAAGATCAACCAATAGCGAGCATTCACTTTGAGGGTGATTTGGGTCGGTAGCATCCCAAGCAAAAAAATCAAAACCTACTTTTGCTAAAATAATACCACCATTACCTACATTTGGAATATATACCGAATTACCAGAGGAATTTAAGATTTGATATGCCGGTAAGCTTAAATTAATATCAATATTAACGCCAACATCAAGTAAAAATCTACAGTTTTCATCATTAACAGAATTGCCACTACAAGCGGCTAAAAAAAACATTAAAACTAAGCTATATAAAGACTTCATAAGTTAAAAATTAAAATGCAATTTACAATAAAAAGTAAAGGGGTTATTTAAATAAGTGAAGCAAACTCAATAAAACAAAGACCGCTTTTTTAAACAGTCTATTCAAAATTTTTGTATTTTTGTTTTACAATCTCGTGTAAGCGGGATTTTTTTATTTGCTGAACTTGTTCAGCATATTTTATTAAGTAAACGATGAAGTTATGAGTAAAGTATCTTACTATACACCTGAAGGATTAAAAAAATTAAGAAGTGAGTTAAGTCAACTTAAAGATGTTGAGCGCGTAAAGGCATCAAGGGCTATAGCTGAAGCTAGGGATAAAGGTGATTTAAGTGAAAATGCAGAATATGATGCTGCTAAAGAAGCGCAGGGGATGCTGGAAATGCGCATTTCTAAATTAGAAGATGCTTTAGCTGGCGCACGTGTTATTGATGAATCTCAAATGGATAATTCAAAAGCATTAGTGTTATCAAAAGTGAAAATAAAAAATCAAACCAATGGTATGGAAATGAATTATACTTTGGTTGCAGATGGTGAAGCAGATTTAGCTTCAGGAAAAATATCGGTTAATTCACCAATAGGAAAGGGTTTGTTAGGTAAATCAGTTGGTGATGTTGCAGAAATACAAGTGCCTAATGGCGTTATGAAATTTGATATCATAGAGATTTCGAGGTAAATTGATCTTTTTCTTTTTCCGCGAAAGCGAAAATCTAAAAAATTAAAATATATGGCTTCAATATTTACAAAAATCATTAACGGCGAACTACCTTGCTATAAAATAGCTGAAAACGATGAGTTTTTGGCATTTCTTGATGTAAACCCAAATTCTAAAGGGCATACGCTTTGTATTCCTAAAAAAGAGATTGATAAGATTTTTGATATGGATGAAGCATCTTACCTACGGTTAATGTCTTTTTCAAGACGTGTTGCTATAGCTTTAAAGAAAGCAGTACCGTGTAAACGTATTGGGTTAAGTGTTATTGGTTTGGAAGTGCCTCATGCACACGTCCATTTAGTGCCGCTTCAAGCTATGGAAGATGCTCAGTTTCAAAAGAAAGTAAAATTTTCTTCAGAAGAATTTGAGACTTTAGTAAAATCTATAAAAATTCAATTATAAGTTATAAATAATAAAACAGAAATATAATTAAAGCGATTAATAGTGTAATTATCACAATTAAAATCCAAGATGCTTTTTTAATACTTGTAAAGGGCCCTTTAGGGTTAAAAGCTTTTTTCTGATATTCAAAAACACGATCAATATCATCAGTCCATTGCACAGGGTATATAATGGAATTACATTTTTCACAAGTTATTTCGTGGCTAATTTCAGAAGTAATAGATTTATAAAATTTGGTTTCTCTAATTTTCTGTTTAAAAGTTAAATGTAATCCTTCCGTAGTAAAACATTCAGGACAATTGTTTTTTAATAGAACATCTTTAATATCAATTAATTTTTCAGTCATAATATTATCGATAATTAGGTTGCGCGTTTTAAACTTATTTGTATGGTGCTACCCTTTCCTTTTTCAGATTGTAATACTTTAATTTTTCCGTTATGAAAATCTTTAATAATGCGTTTAGTTAATGATAAGCCCAATCCCCAACCTCTTTTTTTAGTGGTATAACCAGGCTCAAAAATAGTATTAAAGTGTTTTTTAGGAATGCCTTTTCCTGAATCTGTAACACTAATCTTTACATCATTTTCAAGCTGTGAAACTTTAACAGTAAGCTTTCCTCTCCCTTTCATGGCATCAATTGCATTTTTTACTAAATTTTCAATGGTCCAACTATAAAGTTGTTTATTTAAATTTACGAGGATTTCTCCTTTTGGGATCTTTATATCAAATTCTATAAGTTTTGAAGATCTTCTTTTTAAATAATCGTAAGAATCCATAGTTTCTTTAATAATATCTGCTTTCTCCAAGGTAGGAAGTGAGCCTATTTTACTAAATCGTTCTGTGATGGTTTGTAATCGATCTACATCTTTTTCAATTTCAATAATATATTCTGGATTTACATTTTCGGTTTTTAATATTTCAGTCCAACCAATTAAAGAGGATAAAGGTGTACCAATTTGATGAGCTGTTTCCTTAGCCATACCAGACCAAAGTTTGTTTTGGGTAGCATTTTTATTACTGCTATAAAAGAAGAAAATAACGGCGCCAAAAAGAACAATTATTAATAATAAAGCTAACGGATAGTATTTTAACTTGTTGAGTAATGGCGAGTTTCCATAATAAATGGTGCTTAAAACACGATTGTCTGCTCTAACAAAAATGGGATCATTTTCACTTTTAAAGGTTTCAATAAGCTTTTTAAGATAAATTGAATCTTCAGTTTTTTTTGTGTCAATGTTATTTGAACTACTCAGTTTTCCATCCTCATTAATAACAATCATTGGTGTTGTAGTATTACTATTTAAAATTTTTAGAGTTAAATTTAAATTGGCATTGGTATCAGAATTAACAAATTCAGTTTGAGCGAACGACCAATTTTCCATTTTATTACGTTCTTCATCTTTAAAATGCTGGAAAAATTCATAAGTTTTCCATAAAATAAGGGAAACAATAGCAAAGGAAACTATAACAATAATCCAACGGAATGCGTTACTGTATTTTGTAAAAATCATTTAAAAGAATTAAATATGAAGTAATATAATGCAAATCTGTTAATATTATTGTTCAAGTTGTTAGTAAGTCGGTTTTCAGATGCGTTATAGTTTAATTACCTTTGTTAAAATTAAAAAAATAAATGCTCTCTTTAGATCCAAAAAGCTTATCAACCAGTAAATTACATGGTTATTTGTTGAGTGCTGTAGCGCCAAGACCAATTGCCTTTGCTAGTACGATTGATGCCGATGGAAACCCTAATTTAGCGCCATTTAGTTTTTTTAATGTGTTTAGTGCAAATCCACCAATTCTAATTTTTTCTCCTGCTAGACGAGTAAGGGATAATACAACGAAGCATACTTTAGAGAATGCTGAAGTGACTAAAGAAGTGGTTATAAATGTGGTGAATTTTGATATGGTACACCAAATGTCTTTAAGTAGTACAGATTACCATAAGGGTGTTAATGAGTTTGAAAAGGCGGGATTAACCATGTTAAAATCGGATGTTGTAAAACCTTTTAGAGTTGGCGAAGCACCTGTACAATTTGAATGTAAGATTAATGATATAATCAAGCTAGGAACCGAGGGTGGTGCAGGAAACTTAATTATTTGTGAAGTTGTAAAACTTCATATTGATGATGCTGTTTTAGATGAAAATGAGTCTATAGATCAAAAAAAGATAGATTTGGTTGCAAGAGCAGGAGGTAGTTACTATAGCCGAGCGAAAGATGGTTTTTTTAAAATACCAAAGCCGCTTTTAACATTAGGGATTGGTGTAGATAGTTTTCCAGATTATGTTAAAAATAGTATGATTTTAACAGGAAACGATTTGGGTATGTTAGGAAATATTGAAGCATTACCAAAGCAAGAAAGCGTTAATGCATTTATTGAAGAAGTAGGTGGGAGGTACTCGAATATTAAATCGGCAACACATAGAGAAAAACATAAATTAGCACGTAACTATCTTAGTTTTGGGGATGTTGAAAGTGCTTGGAAAATATTGTTATCATAAAAATACAAATTTAGACGAATATTTAATAATTATATGTAAAATGGAAGTACAAGGTAAAGTAAAATTAATTGGAGAAACGGAAACTGTTGGTAATAATGGTTTTAGAAAAAGAGATATTGTTGTTACAACAGAAGAGCAGTATCCGCAGCAAATTTCAATTCAATTTGTTCAAGATAAAACAGATTTATTGAACAACTATAAAGTTGGTCAAGATGTTAAGATAAGTATTAATTTACGAGGCCGTGAGTGGACAAGTCCACAAGGCGAAACTAAATATTTCAACTCCATTCAAGGATGGAGAATAGAAGCATTACAAGCTGAAGCTGGCGGAGCAAATATGCCTCCTGTACCACCAGCAGATGCTTTTGAGCCTGCAGGAGATTTAAAAGAAGAAGATCACGACGATTTACCTTTTTAATTAAACAATTTGTCATTCACGCGTAAACGTGAATCTTATAAAACCAACCTCAATGTTTATTTAAACGTTGAGGTTTTTTATATTTACAGATATGCAGTACATAACTAAAAGTTTATGGTTTCCAGATGTAAATAAGGCATCTCCAGAAGGGTTGTTAGCTATTGGTGGCGATTTATCTACGGAACGATTACTGCTTGCATATAAAACAGGTATTTTTCCTTGGTTTGAAAACGATGAGCCTATTTTATGGTGGTCTCCAAATCCGCGATTTGTTTTGTTTCCAGAAAAATTGAAAGTGTCAAAAAGTATGCGACAAGTCATGCGAAATAAAGATTATAAAGTAACAGTTAATAAAGATTTTAGAGCCGTAATTACCGAATGTGCTTTAGTAAAACGAAACGGACAAAAAAGTACTTGGGTTACAGATACTATGATTGAAGCTTATATGAAACTTCATAAATTAGGCTATGCCAAGTCTGTTGAAGTATGGAAAGACGATAATTTAGTCGGCGGACTTTACGGTGTTGATTTAGGCAATGATGTATTTTGTGGAGAAAGCATGTTTACCAAAGAAAGTAATGCTAGTAAGGTTGGTTTTATTTCTTTTATCCAAAACACCAATTATAAACTTATAGATTGCCAAGTATATACCAATCATTTGGAAAGTTTGGGCGCTGAAGAAATTTCTAGAAATACGTTTTTAAAATGTTTGTAAACTTTATTAAAAACTAAACTTCGTCATATCTAAAACAGGTAACCTCATGGTCATTTACCATTCCAGTAGCTTGCATGTGTGCATAAACTACGGTTGAGCCAACAAATTTAAAGCCTCGTTTTTTTAAATCTTTACTAAGCACATCACTTAATGGCGTATTTCCAGGTGCATCTTTATAATACTTAACGCTATTTTTAATAGATTTGCCATTAATAAAACCCCAAATATATTTGCTAAAGCTTCCAAATTCTTCTTGAACTTTAATAAAAGCTTGTGCATTGGTAACCGTTGCATTTACTTTAAGTTTATTTCTAACAATACTAGCATCTTTAAGCAAAGCATCAATTTTTGGCTGTTGGTAATTGGCTATTTTTTTATAATCGAAATTATCAAATGCGTTTCTAAAATTTTCTCGTTTACGTAAAATGGTGATCCAACTTAAACCTGCTTGAAAGGTTTCTAAAATTAAAAACTCAAATATGGTATCGTCATCATACACAGGAACGCCCCATTCTTCATCGTGATAGGCTTCATATAAATCGTCGCCTTCACACCAACCGCATCTGTGTTTTTTCATTTTATAGTTTCAGTTTAAAATATTTTGGATTATAAAGCTGTAAGTTTCAAAGTAAAAGTATGACAAATGTTGTCTTAATTAAAATCTTGAGAACTTAAATTTTTTTCTAAGATTGTGTTTAAAAAATAAATATTATGAATTCTATTATAAATAAAAGTATTGATAAAGCTATTTCATATCAAGATTATAGAACTTTAGTAAAGCAATTAGTTAAAGCGCATTCTAATTCAGGTATAGAGAAAACTGAAGACCTAGCTAATTATACTAAACTTAACGATAGAAGAATGAAACGTTGGGATAAAACCATCAAGATTTCTGAAAAAATACAACAAAAAATATTAGAATTTAATCAAAAAGTTACGTGGTTGATTATCACTGAAAGCTGGTGTGGAGATGCTGCTCACGTTATTCCTGCATTAAATAAAATAGCAGAATTAAATGCTAATATTGATATTAAAATAGTGCTTCGTGATGAAAATTTAGAGCTTATGGATCAATTTTTAACTAATGGAGGAAGAGCCATCGCTAAAGTTATTATGATTGATAATGTAACGGGCGAAATTTTGAACACTTATGGTCCGAGACCAAGTGACGCCACAGAACTCGTAAATGATTATAAGAAAAAACACGTTGCATTAACTCCTGAGTTTAAAGAAGACTTACAACATTGGTATAACAAAGATAAAGGGCAAAATATAATAAATGATATTGTGAAAATTTTTAATAAACTATAGGCTATTTACCAATAAAATAAAACGTAATAGAACCTATTTGGGTTTTTTTTGAAGCATCAGCACTAAATTTTGATTGTTTAGCGTAATCCATAGCATGCCCAATTAAACATTCATTATCTGATGTTGAAGAGGTATTTAAGTAAGTATCAATAACTTTACCGCTCGCGTTCACAGTTATGTTAACAACTATTTTACCATCTACTTCACATAAATAAACAGGAATAGGAATGTGAATTTTTTTTCTATTTTTTAAAGAAAATCGAATAGAACTTTTAGAATTATTTCCATCAGATTGTTGCTGTTTTAGCAAATCATTCACTTTACTGAACTTAGCTAGTTCTTCGGTGTTTAATTTAGAGTCTTCTGGGATTTCGTAATTTTTTCTAGTAGCAGATTCGTTTTCAGATATATTTGTAGATTTTGGTATGTAATCTTGAGGGGGCGCAATTGTTTTATAGGCCTGGGCAAAATGTTTAGGCTTTTGGGTCTCATTAAAAGCTTCATTAGTTTCAGCTTTTGCGTTATTAAGACTTTCTAAAGTTTCAAGTAATTTAATTTCTTCTTCGGTAAGTTCTTTTTCTGGTTCAATTTCATAATAACTTTCAGACGCAATTTCAGGCTGTAATTTTAGGCTTAAGTTAAAAATAGATAACACTACAGATCCAGTAATTAGAAGTGTAATAAGTACGGCTTTATGTTTATCCTTCAGATTCAATACGGTTTTTTTATTTGGGGAAATCGTATTTATATATACGGCAAAATACGTTAAAAAGTTTAAATGTCATAAATTCTCTGAAAATTGAAGTTTTAACGAGCGTTTAAACTATCAATAAAATCTTCAATGGAAAACGCATTCATAACATTAAAATCGCCAATTTTTGTTCGTTTTAAAGCAGATAAATGCGCTCCAGAACTTAAGGCTTTCCCAAAATCGTTTGCTAAAGAGCGAATGTAAGTGCCTTTGCTGCAAACCACTCTAAAATTAATATTTAAGCCTTCAATTTTAGTGATTTCAAATTCTGAAATAGAAACGGTTCTTGATGGAATATCAACATGTTCTCCAGCTCGGGCAAATTCATATAAGCGTTTTCCATCTTTTTTTAAGGCTGAAAATACAGGTGGAAATTGCTGAATATCACCAATAAATTGTGTTGTAGTTTGATGAATTAAATCTTCAGAAATATGCTCGGTTTTAAAAGTTTCGTTTATTTCAGTTTCTAAATCGAAAGAAGGCGTCGTGCTTCCTAAAACTAAAGTACCCGTGTATTCTTTTATTTGTCCTTGAAAGGTGTCAATTTGCTTAGTCATTTTTCCTGTGCAAATTACTAATAAACCAGTTGCTAAAGGATCTAAAGTACCAGCATGACCCACTTTTATTTTTTTAATTTTAAAGGCCTGACGGATTTCCCAACGCAATTTATTAACCACTTGAAAAGATGTCCAATTAAGTGGTTTGTCTATCAATAAAACTTGTCCGGATTGATAATCTTCAAGTGTTTTCACCTGTTAATCTATTTGTTTAACAATGAAAAAGCGATAGCAATAACGCCAACAATAACACAGTAGATAGCAAAATAGCTGAGTTTACTCTTCTTAACCAAAGCAATCATCCAAGTACAAGCAAATAAACCAGCAACAAAAGCCGCTACAAACCCGATGGACAATGAAGTGAAATTCCCAGCATCATAAGTTAAATCGCCACTTAAAACATCTTTAGCAATTTTTCCAAAAATTAAAGGCACCACCATTAAAAACGAAAAACGTGCTGCTTTAGTTTTATCGTTTCCTAATAAAACGGAAGTAGAAATAGTGGCACCAGAACGTGAAATTCCTGGTAACATGGCTATGGCTTGTGATATTCCAATAACAAAAGCATTTTTAAAAGATACTTTTTTATCGGTGTCTTTGGCTTTATCTGCCATAAATAAAAGAATAGCCGTTACAATGAGCATGCAACCAACTAATAAAATGTTACCTCCAAAAAGAGATTCTAATTGTTCTTCAAAAAATAAACCAACAATAACCGCAGGAATCATAGAAAGTGCAATTTTAGAAATGAATTGTAAATCGTCATTCCATTCAAACTTTAATGCTCCTTTAATTAAGCTTAAAATATCTTTTCTAAATACGACAATGGTGCTTAATGCAGTTGCAAAGTGAAGTACAACTGTGAATAATAAACTTTCTTCAGGTACAGAATTATCGCCAAGAATAGCTTTTCCTAGTTCTAAATGTCCACTTGATGATACCGGTAAAAACTCAGTAAGTCCCTGAATAATACCTAAAATGATTGCGTCAATAATTTCCATGGCGCAAAAGTATTAAAATAGTGGAATTTAAGCGTGTAGGGTAGTTTAAATTTGAAATTATTTTTTATCTGGATTTAAAAGAATTGCATAAATTTCTATACCAAAACCAACAAGAATCAACATTGGAGCCAAACGAATACGGCGGAAATTAAAGATTTCAGGGTTAAAAACATTAGGGTCGTCACTACCGCCACCAGACATTAATATAAAGCCAAGTGCAATGACGGCTAAACCAATAAACATGAATTTATAGTTTTTATCTCCAAATACAAAAATAGGTTTTGCTGCGTCTTTTCGTTTTTTCTCTCCCATGATTTTTATAAACTACTGGTGCAAATTAACGGATTTATTTGAAAAAGGATTGTTAAGAACTTAATAATTTATTTTCTATTGAATATTATTCAATCTAAAAATTCAGATAATTTAAGAAGTTTTGATTCGGCAAGTTCAGATAAAAATACGTTCACTATGAGATTTTCTTCAAAAATGAATCAAACGAAACCCTTTTTCCTGCGTCAAGTTCTTCAATGCCTTTTTTGATTTCTTTTTGTTCAGAGGTACTTAATTCATTCCAAAAGTCAACTTTTTCTTTATTAACAAAGTCAGCAACCTTTTGAATAAACTCTGTGTTTTCAATAGCTAAAATTGTTTTTAGCAATTCAATTTTTGTAGATTGAATGTCCATAATACTTATGTTCTTTAAATCAAAGATACAAAAAATGAGTTTGATTTTATAATAGCGAATTGATATGAAGTCAATTTTTAATAATACAACTCATCCGTTTTCAAATTCAAGAAACGCTGTGTTGCAAAATGTGTGCTAATCCAAGTAATAATAATGCCTAAAGCAAATACAAACACAAATAATAAGGCTACTAAAATAGGATTGCTTAGTAATTCTAACTCCGTGAATGTTCTATTCAAATAATACAAAACAATCGCCATGCCTATTAAGGCAATAAAAGCACCTATCATTCCTAAACGTACACTTTTCCAAACGAATGGTCTGCGAATAAACTGTTTTGTAGCACCAACCATTTGCATGGTTTTTATGGTAAATCGTTTTGAATACACCGCTAATCGGATTGAGCTATTAATTAGTAAAACAGCAATTAAAGTAAAAATGCCGCTGATAATTAATACCCAGAAACTGATTTTCTTAACGTTGTCGTTCATGAGGTTTACCAAGTCGTTATCATAAGTGACTTCTTCCACAAAGTTTTTACTGGTCGCTTCCGCGGAAATTTTCTCAAGATGTTCAGAAGTAACAAAATCGGCTTTTAAATGCACATCAATGGAATTTTGAAGCGGATTGTAGCCTACAAAATCCATAAAATCTTCGCCGTTTTCTGCTTTCATAAATTCGGCAGCTTGCTCTTTTGAAACGTATTCGGTAGATTTCACATAATCTGCCATCGCCAAACTGTTTTCAAGCTGTTTGGTTTCTACCCCTTTGGCGGAATCTTTTAAGTAGATAGTCACTACAACTTGCTCCTTAAAATGGTCGGAAACTTTTTTGGCATTTAAAATTAACATGCCTAATAATCCTAATAAAAACAAAACTAATGCAATACTCAAAACTACAGAAAAGTAGGAGGAAATAAGTTTGCGTTTTTGATGCTTCTCGAAATATGAACTCATAAAGTTATTGGATTAATGCTGTAAAAATAATAAAGTATTCTAATTCATTGTCCATACGGCGTTTAAACTTTGAGTATTTTAAATTTTTTTAAATTTATTTGAGG
>Ga0114952_1002431_pt1 | contig 14285 bp, 9 predicted proteins | sample SidtaG_2_FD_87303 | JGI IMG/M metagenome (GOLD analysis project Ga0114952, IMG submission 87303) | Marine algal microbial communities from Sidmouth, United Kingdom - Sidmouth_Asex2 metaG | ecosystem: Host-associated > Algae > Red algae > Unclassified | place: Sidmouth, United Kingdom | collected... | reverse complement strand
GTCAAGAACAAGGGCATTTCCCCGATCGGGAAATCAAAAGTTTCCTCTATGGTCGACCTTTCTACCCATCTTTGAAGCTCACCTGGATCGTCGCCAGTAGCTTCGCCCCTTTCGAACATGGTGACCACTACGGCCTTGATTTCAATGGGCGTGCCGCCTTCATTACTTTGTGCAAAAGCCATATGAGTATTCGTTCCGAATAGGAGTATTCCGGCTATTACAATTGATCTTTTCAACATATTTCTAGTTTTGCTTGAAAAGTGAATGTACTAAAAAAAAATAATTGGGATACCACTTTGAAACGAAGACCAATACCAAAATGGGGCCAAGGCACCTAACGCATAAAGTAGCTTCCTATTCTTAAGTTAGAATTAGATAAAATTTGTCGTCTTCTTATGACAAAAGACGAAAAAAACAATGCTAAAATGCAATAAATGTAATTCGGGCGACAAATTCTTAAAAATAACTTAATATAATTTACTTTAGTTTTTGTGAAAATGAAAAACTACAATACTTAATTCAATGAGAACCACTATTTTTATTTTGCTGGCCCAGCTAAACCTATCACTGAAAAAATCGAACCTTTCTAAGTACTTATTTATCATTTTTATGATTATAGGCTCCGTTGGCGGATTTGCCCAAGGTACTACTTCGTCGAGAATAACCGGAATTACCGTTGATGATGCCGGTGAAATTCTTCCCGGGGCAACGATTCAAGCTACACATACACCCACTGGCTTTGAATACGCCACCGTTTCGAATATCGAGGGCCTTTTTACGCTCAACAACGTGAACGTGGGCGGCCCCTATACTATCATCGTAAGCTATACCGGTTTTGCCGAGCAGACCCTTAACGACGTGTTTCTTAACCTAGGTCAGACCCTTTCGCTCGACTTTACGCTTCAAGAAAGCGTCACTGAGCTCGAAGAGGTAACCCTTACGGCAAGCGGTCTTTTCGACGGAAATAGAACCGGGGCCGAAACCAAGGTAAGTCAAGAAGATATCGAGAGTATACCTACCGCTGATAGAGGCTTTGCCGATTATTTACGGTTGACGCCACAGGCGAGTATCGGTAATGCCGGTGCTACCAATAGTGGTGGAATTTCTTTTGCGGGCATCAACAACAGGTTCAATGCCATTTTCATTGACGGGGCGGTCAACAATGATGTATTCGGTTTGGCCAATTCAGGTACTAACGGGGGCCAAGCGGGCATATCGCCGATCAGCCCAGATGCCCTTGAACAGATACAGGTCGTATTGGCTCCGTACGATGTAACCTTGGGCGGTTTTGCCGGGGGAGGTATCAATGCCGTCACTAGAAGTGGTACCAATACTTTTGAGGGATCTGCATACTTTTTCACACGAAACGAAAACCTTGCCGGAAAGACCCCGACCGACAATCCGGATGCCGAGCGAACAAAACTAGACCCGTTTTCTTCAAAGACCTACGGTTTTAGATTGGGCGGGCCGATCATTAAGAATAAACTGTTCTTTTTTGTCAATACTGAGATACAGCGCGATGAAAACCCGAGACCTTTTATAGCAGGTGATTACAATGGCAATTCTACCAACATCGGGGGAGACCTTGAAGCGATAAGAAATAAATTTATCGATACCTATGGCTACGACCCCGGTGGATTTTCGGACAACCCTCAAACGACCGATGGAGAAAAAATATTGGTCAAGCTTGATTGGAACATCAACGAAAACCACAAACTCTCCGCACGGCATAGTTACGTTAAAGCACAGACAGAGATACATCCTACGCCGAACAGCAATACCGTATATTTTGGTAATGTGGGCTATATTTTTCCATCGACCACCAATTCTACGGCAATCGAGCTTAAAAGTAATTTTAGCAATAAGGTCTCGAACAACCTGATCTTGGGGCGAACTAAAGTAGTCGACGATCGCGATATTCTTGGAGACCCTTTTCCGCAAGTTCGAATTCCCGACGGAAACGCCACCATCATCGCGGGCACGGACAACTTTTCATACTCAAACATAGTAGACCAAGAAATATACACACTGACGAACAACTTGAACATCTACAAAGGGAAGCACACCATCACTTTAGGAACTCACAACGAGCTGTTCAGTATCAAAAACCTGTTCACAATTTTTTCTACTCCTAGATATCAGTATTTTTTCAACGGTATCGACCGATTCTTAGATGACGAAAATCCCGATCTTTTTCTGTTCGGACACGAGCAACCCACAACCGGAACCATACGCTTGGGCGACGAGGCCGAAAACTTGGGCCCGACCTTTAAAGCACTTCAAATGGCCTTTTACGCGCAAGACGAATTTCAGGTGAACCAAGACCTGAAGCTTACGTTCGGGGTTCGGGCCGATATTCCCGTTTTTCTTGATGATGCACCGTTAGATAACGTAGATTTCAACACCAACACCGTGGCGCTAATTGAAGCAGAGGGCTACGACCTCAAAGGCGCAAGGGCCGGAAAAACGCCGGCGACCAAGATTTTATGGAGCCCTAGGGTCGGGTTCAATTGGGACCCTACAGGCGAGAAAGAAACACAGATCCGCGGCGGCTTGGGTATATTCACCAGCCGTGTACCTTGGGTATGGCCGGGCGGGATTTTTATCAGAAATGGACTCAATAGTGCGTTCAGTGTCGGAGGCGGACAGCCCATTTTTAGCGACCCGAATGATTGGGTGGCCAATCTGGCCAGTACGACAAGCCCAACGGGAGACGTAGATCTGTTTACGGAAAATTTTAATTATCCACAGATATTCAGGTCGAGCTTGGCGGTAGATCAAAATTTGGGAGAGGGTCTTAACGCGACTTTAGAAGCCACCTACACTAAGACCATCAATAACATTGATGTCAAAAATGTCAATTTGAAAGGCCCGATCAATACAGATTTGGCCGTTTTGGCCGGAGACGACCGGCCACTGTTCGACTTTACCGCATCTGAAAGAGTCGACCCCCGGTATACCAATATTACGCTGGTCGACAATACGAACAAAGGGTACACCTTTAACCTCACAGCGCAATTGTCAAAATCATGGCAGAACGGCCTGAACGCCAGCGCCTCGTACTCCTTTACCAGGGCCGACGCCCTTTTTGATGGTTCAGGTTTTATCAATAGCACGAACTGGCAGAACATTCTCAGCGAAAACGGGAACAACAACCCCACCGTTGGGCGTTCTACCTTTGATGCCGCATCGAGGCTTACCGGGTTCCTAAACTATCGAAAAGAATACGCCGGTAACTTTGCGACCGGAATATCGCTCTTTTACAGCGGACAGAGTGGCTCACCCTATACCTATGTCTATTCCCAACCGTTTTCGGATGTATCGAACACTTTAGATATTAATGACGTTCTGTACGTGCCTGCCGATCAAAACGATATCACCTTTGTCGATCAGACCGACAGTGATGGAAATATCATAAACTCGGCGGCTCAGCAAGCATCGGCCTTTGACAGTTTTATCTCCAATAACGATTACCTATCGAATCGGAGGGGAGAGTACGTAGAACAGAATAAGGTAAGGACGCCTTTCGAGCATGTGATCGATCTAAAACTTACCCAAGATTTCTTTATAAGGTCAGGAGAAACCAAACACACCCTACAGTTTTCTTTCGATATCTTTAATTTTACCAATATGGTCAATAAAAATTGGGGCAGAAGATATTTTGTCGCATCGAATCGATTTCCGTTACTATCGACCGTTAGAGATGGTGATGGCCTTCTTCAGGGCTTTCAGTTCAACGATCCCGGTGATACTTTCGATATCGTTCAGTCAGGCACCTATAGTGCACGTTGGAACGCCCAATTCGGTATTCGTTACAGTTTTTAATTCGATTAATACTATATGAAGAAGGCTATCTTGAATCGGGTAGTCTTTTTTTAAATGAAAAGTTTGAAATTCCTAGAAAAGAAATTTGGGTTAAAGGCCGCTGGAACGGATTTTAAGACCGAGCTCATCGCGGGCCTGACTACCTTCTCTACCCTATCTTATGTAATCTTCGTCGTACCGGGTCTATTGGCCCAAACGGGAATGGATTTCGATAGCGTACTTATCGCGACTTGTCTTGCCGGGGCAGTAGGTACCCTACTGACCGCACTATTGGCCAATTACCCTTTTGCACAGGCACCGGGTATGGGGCTGACAGCCTATTTTTTGTACTCAGTGGTGCTACAGGACGGTTATTCTTGGCAGGCGGCCCTCTTTTTGGTATTCTGCTCGGGGCTTATCTTTATTTTTCTGACCGTGACAGGGCTACGCTCAAAGCTTGCCGAAGGGCTTCCCGATTGTGTATTAAAAGCCATTCCCGTCGGTATAGGCTTGTTTATAACCCTTATCGGCATTAATAATGTAGGGCTTATTGAAATAAACCAAGGTCCCATTATCGACATCCTATTAAATGCAAAAGAGGCAGTGCCAGCTGATCTGGTAGACGACGTTCTCGAAGCACCGCCCCAAATTGTACAGTTGGGTGCACTTTCCGATCCGAACGTACTTTTGGCCCTGTTCGGATTGTTTTTAATGAGTGTTTTAGTACTTAAACGGGTGACTGGCGCCATTCTGATCGGAATTATAACCGTTACCTTATTGCACATTATGCTCGGCCTTGGCCAGATGCCCAAAAGTATTTTTACCGCAAATTTTGATCTTTCGCCCACCCTTTTTAAATTGAGTCCGAGCGATCTTTTTTCAAGTGACATTAGCACGCTGGCCAACATTATAAATTTTATGACCATCGTAGTGGCTTTTACCATGGTCGACCTTTTCGATACGCTGGGCACGCTTTACGGAACTGCTGATAAGGGTGGTTTTCTTACTAAGGACGGGAAGCTTCCAAGAATCAACAAAGCCCTAATGGCCGATGCCTTTGCCACCACTTTTGGAGCACTTTTGGGTACCTCTACCACCACCACCTACATTGAAAGTGGATCCGGAATTGCCGCGGGCGGTAGAACAGGACTCACCTCCGTAGTGGTCGCCGTATTGTTCTTAAGTTTTATTTTTCTTGCGCCCCTGGCCGGTATCATCCCCCAGAGTGCTATTTCACCGGCACTGATAATGGTCGGGGTATTTATGATGGCATCGGTCACCAAAATCGATTTCGAAAAATGGAACGTGGCCATTCCGGCCTTTTTGACCATTGTCATGATTCCGTTTACCTACAGTATTGCCAACGGCATCGGTGCGGGTATTATCTTTTATGTATTATTAAGTCTTTTTAACGGGGAAGTAAAAAAGGTTAGACCGGTCGTTTTTATAATTGCAGGCTTGTTTCTGCTCAAATTTATTGTAGATTAAAGATGATACGTAAAATAACATATAGTATCGTTACCACCGTATTACTGATCATCTTGCTTGGCGCTTGTTCAACGCCCAATCGCCCGTTGTACGAACCCCAGAATTATAATGAAGCTCGGAAAGCCCTGGTCGCTACCGACAGCGCAAAAAGATTCTCGGCGGATGTTCTATTGACACCGGAAGAAAACATACTCAATGAAAAATTGGTAGCACTAAGAACGCGAATGAAATCCCGCTACGATAGTTTGGGATTTTTTCCACCTTCCCGACCCTTTCATGACTATAAGACGCATGTCGAACAGACCGATTTGTTCAAATTATTCCGAAACATGCCCAAAGGGGCCATACACCATTTACACCCAACGGCAGGTGTAGATTTCAAGTGGCTTATCGATGAGGTCATACGGTATCCTGAAGGTCATGTGTATTGGGGTGGGCCTTCACCGGAATATATAAAGGGCGAGATTCGTTTTTTTGGGCCTGAAGAAATTCCCAGCGGCTTCCGTTCCGTCTCGGAACTGTCAAAAAGCGATGATCATTTTAAAGAGGAACTTTTTGAATTACTGACCCTTACCCATGAAACGGTTGTAGACTCGCTCGACATCTGGGTAGAATTCCAAAACGTCTTCGAAAGAATAGAAGGAGCTTACTCCTACAAACCCCTTTTTGGCGATTATGTAGAAAATGTAGCGCAAAACCTGATCGACGACAACATTATGCATATGGAGACCAGAATGTTCTTTTCTCCAAAATATAGTATCGATGCATCGGGCCGTACGGTATACTTCCCTATCGATACTACCCTTCAGGTTCTTAAAAAGACCGAAAAAAATATCCGGAATTTACACCCCGGTTTTACCCATAAGGCTATTTATACGTCGCTACGGTTTTTTTCTGAGGAAAGAATCTCAAAAGAACTGGTGGCCGCTTATCAACTCAGAAAGAAGTATCCAGAATTTATCAAAGGTTTTGATCTGGTTGCCGAGGAGGATAAGGGCAATAGTACCAGATATTTTAAAAATTCGTGGGATACTAGAGATTCACTTCAAAAGGTGTACGGCGTCGATATGCCCTTGTATTTACATGATGGGGAGAGTAACTCCCAGACGATAGAAAATCTCTACGATGCGGTGCTATTGGACAGTAAAAGAATCGGGCACGGATTTAATCTTATGAATTTTCCCGAAGTAATCAAATTGGTCAAACAGAAAGACATTTGTATCGAGGTAAGTCCGTTAAGTAATCAAATATTAGGATACGTGAAAGACCTTCGGCTACACCCCGCTTCATTGATGCTCAGACACGGGGTTCAATGTTCTATAAGCTCGGACGACCCTGCGATATTTGGGTATGCAGGGCTTAGCTACGACTATTGGTACGCTACCATGGCATGGGAACTTGATTTGAGAGATATTAAGAAACTTGTGTTCAATTCGTTGACCTACAGCACCTTGGATGAAATTGAAAAACAGGAAGCCTTAGTCGCGCTCTTAAAAAGTTGGGAGCAATTCGTTGCCTATGGTAACAAGTTTCTATAACCGTTTTAGGTACAAAAGAACCAACGTGACTTCTAAATCTTCCAATACATCGGTGCAACCAAATGGCCTATGCATTTGAACGATAGGAATGAACTACCTGGATGCAAGCATACGATGTATCAAATTTTAAATTCCAAAAAAAGGAAGAAAGATGCTAGCATCGGGGACATAAACCCTGAGAGAATAAAGCAATCTTGGGGTTACACTTCTTATAATCTTTATATTTTAAAACTCTTTTAGCTACTGTCTTGACAATAGACAATAACTTTTAAAGTCTTTTTGAGTTCCTGACCGAATCCGAGTTATCCGCACGGATAAAAGAATATTCCTATCACCCGTTTCGCCAACAAAATCCATATCTTGTATGAAGTAAAATTCAGGATCATGAAAGACGTATCAAGCTTAGCTATCAAAAAAGAAAGTTCAAGAAGAAAATTTATCAAAAAAAGCTCTATGGCATTTCTTGCAGGAAGCATACTTCCGCAATTCAGTGCAAAAAGCTACGCCCAGATTATCGGCGCCAATGAGAAAATCAACGTTTCCGTTATGGGCGTTAATAGCCGTGGTAATGCCTTGGCCCAAAACTTTGCGAGCCAAGAAAATTGTGATGTCGTACATATCTGCGATGTGGACAGTAGGGCGATTACGAAGTGCTTGACCGCCATAGGTGAACGCCAAAAAATACAGGCCAAAGCATTTCCCGATTTTCGAAAATCTTTGGAAAGCAAAGATGTTGATGCACTCGTCATCGCGGCACCTGATCACTGGCACGCACCAGCTTCCCTTTTGGCTCTACAAGCGGGCAAGCACGTTTATGTCGAAAAGCCCTGTAGCCATAATCCGCATGAAGGTGAGCTACTGGTCGAAGCGGCGAAAAAATATGGCAAAATCGTGCAAATGGGCAATCAACGTCGTTCTTGGCCGAATGTCATCGAAGGTATCGATGCACTCAAAAGTGGTGCCATTGGTCGTGTATATTATGGCAAGGGGTGGTATACCAATAATCGTGCATCGATAGGCATCGGTAAAGAAACCGCCGTACCAGAATGGCTCGATTGGGAACTTTGGCAAGGCCCTGCGCCCCGTAAAGATTTTAAGGATAATATCGTACATTACAACTGGCATTGGCTTTGGCATTGGGGTACCGGGGAGGCATTGAACAACGGCACCCATATGATAGACCTTTTACGTTGGGGCATGGATGTCGACTACCCGACCAAAGTAAGTTCGAACGGGGGAAGATATCGCTATAAAGACGATTGGGAAGCACCGGACACCCAGATAATCAACCTCGATTTTGACTCAGGTCAAACGATGTCTTGGGAAGGTAGAAGCTGCAACGGAAAAGATATTGAAGGTAGTTCTGTAGGCGTCGTTTTTTATGGGGAAAATGGAAGTCTGCTTATTCCGTCAGGTAATAGCTATACCCAATTCGATTTGGATGGAAAGGTCGTAAAGGAGGTCAAGAACACCCAAGAAATCGATGCGAGAAACAAGAGTAATCCCGCTGAAAAACTGGATGCCCTTCATATTCAAAACATGTTCAGTGCGATAAAAAACGGAGGCAGCTTAAATTCGGATGTCGATTCGGGCCATAAAAGTACATTGTTGGTTCAGTTGGGGAATATCGCCCAACGTGTGGGCCGATCCTTGAATACCGATGCAAAAAACGGACATATACTAAACGACGAAGACGCGAAAAAACTTTGGAGCCGATCTTATGAAAAGGGGTGGGAGATGAAGTTATAGGTTTGGTGTTTGGTGTAAAAAGTATGAACTAAAGAGTGTAAAAAATGAATTCCAGAAGAAAATTTTTAGAAAATACCAGTAAAGGAACCGCTTTTACGGCATTGGCACTTTCCGCTCCATATACTGCCCTATCCCAATGGAACACTGAAAAAAATCTTAAGCTAAAGCCATTTAACATTGGTATTATAGGTGCCGAAAACTCGCATACCACAGGTTTTGGCAAGCTTTTCAATATTGACAAGGCATTCCCCGGTATGGAAGTAAAATATGTCTGGGGCGAGACCGATGAGTTTGCAAAAATTGCCATGGAAAAGGGAAGCATTCCGAATCAGGTCAAAGAACCGAAGGACATGCTCGGCAAAATCGACGGACTCATAGTAGACCATCGCCACGGTAAATTTCATTTAGAACCTGCGATTCCGTTTATTGAGGCGGGTATTCCTACTTTTATCGATAAGCCTTTTTGTTATCGCGCCAAAGAGGGGAAAGACTTTTTGGCCTTGGCCCGTAAGCATGGTACGCCGGTAACTTCTTTTAGCTCTATCGCGCACAGTTACGAAACCTTTGATATTAAAGAACAGCTAAAAGGTATGGGCGAAATTAATCAAGTGATACGTTCCGGTCGGGTAGGTCTTGATTCTGAATATGGGGGCATTTTCTTTTACGGTGCGCATACCGTGCAACCCTTGTTATATCTTTTCGAGGAAGATGTAGAAAAAGTGAGGGTAAACGAGAACGGAGAAAACAGTGGTGCAAATCTTATTTTTAAGAACGGTATGTCGGCGAGTTTGGTCTTTACCACCAAAAAATACGGTTGGCAGACCTTTGTGGAAACCGAAGAGGGCATCGTAGAATTGAAATCAAAACTTGAAGAGAAAAAGCCAGGTAAAAGTTATGTTGATATGGTCGAAATGTTCAAAACGGGCAACGAACCGCGAAGCCATGAAAACATCATTCATTGCGTTGCCGTTTTGGAAGCCCTTGAAAAATCAGTTGCTAGCGGGCAGTGGGAAAGTGTGACTACGTATGAACAAATTTAGATACCTTAAATGAAAACCTTGTCACTTTGTATCGCCTGTAGTATCGTTATTATGATGTCATTTAAAGTCCATAATAAAATAAAGACAAATTTCCCTTTAATTAATACTTCTATAAAAATCTTGTCAGGTTCAATTAGTGAAAAAATCGTCCCCTCTCCTTGGGAGAGGGTTAGGGAGAGGTCTTTTGGCAAGATTTCACAATTTTTTTCTAATTCCCAACTCAACCGGACCTCCCCTAGCCCCTCCCAAGGAGGGGAATGGATTCCACATAAAAGGGGAATTTATGATACATCTAAAATAAAAGGAGTTCTTTATTCAAATGACGGGCCAGTCGAGCTTACTTTAGAAAACGGGAAAATCAAGGAAATAAATGGATTGGATGGAGTCTCAAATACTCCAAAAACCTATATTGCGCCCGGATTGATCGATATACAGATCAACGGCTACGTCGGCGTGGATTTCTCAGGACCAGATCTCACGGTCGAAGGTGTAAAAAAAGCGACCAAAGCTTTATGGAAGGCAGGGGTCACCTCCTATTTTCCGACCATTATCACCAGCGATATCGAACGCATCAAAAAGAACTTTGCCATTTTGGCCAAGGCGAAAGAGGACCCAGAAATCGGTAAATCTATTCCAGGGTTTCATTTGGAAGGACCCTATATATCTCCAATCGCAGGTTTCAGGGGGGCACATCTAGAAAAATACATTAAAGCTCCCGACTGGGAGGAATTCCGAGAAATCCAAAAAGCAGCCAAGAACGGCATCAAGATTATCACTGTTGCACCCGAACTTGACGGGGCCATTCCGTTTATAAAAAAATGTGTTGAAAGTGGCGTTGTCGTTTCCTTGGGTCACCATAATGGGTCGGCAGAACAAATACAAGCCGCGGTCGATACCGGAGCTAAAATGGCCACCCATCTCGGTAACGGCTGTGCGAACGAAATCAATCGGCACGACAATCCGCTTTGGCCGCAACTGTCGAACGATGCCATCACTGCAAGTATCATTGCCGATGGTTTTCACTTACGGAGGGAAGAAGTCCGCACGTTTTACAAAGCCAAAGGTGTCGACAAGACCATCTTGGTATCCGATGCGCTGGACTTGGCAGGCCTTCCGCCCGGAGAATACACCCGTGGGGAACGTACTTTATTGCTCACGGAAAACGTAGTCAAACTTCCAAAAGAAAATGTGCTGGCAGGGGCAGCTTCCCCAATTAGTAAATGCGTCGGGGTCGTTATGGATTTCACAGGCTGTTCTTTAAAAAATGCCATTCAAATGGCGAGTACGAATCCAGCGAAAATGTTCGCTATGGATGACCTAGGCACTATAGAACAAGACAAACGCGCAGACATTATTCTTTTCACAATGGAAAACAATGAGCTAATGATCGAACAGACTTTTGTTGCTGGGGAATTAGTGTATACCCGAAAGTAACAGCATGAAAAACACATCCCTTAAAAATAAAATAATTCTGGCCCTAAGTGCTGTCGGCCCGGGACTCTTTTTAATTGGTTATAATATCGGAACGGGCAGCGTGACCACTATGGCGAAAACAGGCGCGGAACATGGTATGGGCCTGTTTTGGGCATTGATACTTTCTTGCGTTTTTACCTACGTGCTGATGGTCGCCTATGGTAAAATGACCTTGGTCACCGGCAAGACCGCCCTCTTCAACTTTAAATCGGAATTCAAATGGGGCTGGGTACTTTCCCTCTACATTATCATCGCCCTCATCATCGGCGAACTTTTGGCCTTAATGGGCGTAATGGGTATTGTAGCCGATTTGGTACAAGAAGGCATACGATTGGCTTTTGACGGACAAATCATCAGTCGATTTTGGATTATTCTCTTTTTTAGTATCATCCTCTATTTTCTGTTGTGGTACGGGCGGTATCAGGTCTTCGAGAAAATACTGACGGTATTGGTCATTTTAATGGGGCTTTCGTTTATTATCGTCTTTTTTATGGTCAAACCCGACTTTACGGCTTTAGCGGAGGGTATCATCCCCAGTATTCCGAATACTCCCGGAGCATTAGGCTTGATTGCCGCGATAACGGGTACTACCTGTTCCGCCGCTGTTTTCATCATGCGAAGTACCGTGGTGGCAGAAAAGGGTTGGGGTATTGGAGATTTGAAGACCGAAAAACGTGATTCGTTCGTTTCCGCAGCTATGATGTTACTTTTGAGCGGGGTAATAATGGCCGTCGCCGCAGGGACACTTCACTTGTCAGGACTAAAACTTGATAACACCGTAGAGATGATCGAACTCTTCGAACCCCTTGGTGGAAAATGGGCCGCTTTTTTGTTGATTATAGGGATTACGGGAGCGGGGCTTTCAACTATTTTTCCCATTGTACTTATTGCCCCATGGTTGGTTGCCGACTATACGGGAAAGCCAAGAAACATACATTCGAAACAATCACGATGGTTGATTTTCACCGCTATGATTTTCGCCTTCGGCACTGTATTTTTAGACGAACGCCCCCCAGCTTTAATGGTTTTTTCGCAGGCATTTCAAGCATGTATTCTTCCGGCGGTGGCGATTCCTATATTTATATTGCTCAACAAATCACAATTGATGCAGAAGCATAAAGCCAGTGCAAAACTCAATATCGGTATTATTGCGGTTATTCTGTTTTCTTTGATTACCAGCTATTTTGCTATTGTTGAATTTCTTTGAAGAAGAAGGAAGGTAGAAAATTAAATTTCGAGGTTCTCTGTGAACCTCAATTTCCTCTGTGAATCTCTGTGTAATAATTATACCACAGAGATTTACAAAGGACCACAGAGTCGCACAGAGCGGTATGGCTAAAATGATATATAAGAACATAATAATGAAAAAAACTTTAAAAGTCGATAAGTTACAGGTAGAGGTATACGAGGGGACTAGTGCCATGGGAAGCGCTGCCGCCGATTTCGTAGAAAAAAAACTAAACGAAGCCATTGCGCAAAACGGTGCCGCAAATCTTATTTTGGCGACTGGCGCATCCCAATTTTCCTTTCTCGAAGTCTTTAAAGAAAGAGAGATAGATTGGCAGAAAATCACCGTTTTTCATTTAGATGAATATAAGGGCATTTCAGACCAACACCCTGCGAGTTTCAGAAAATACCTGAAAGAACGTATTTTAGATGAAGTAGTTCCCAAAAAAATCTACTTCTTGAACGGAGATGCTGAAGATCTAGAAAAAGAAATGGAAAACTATTCCGCAGCATTACGGGCACACCCCATCGATGTCGCCTGTATCGGTATCGGCGAAAACGGGCATATCGCTTTTAACGATCCTCCGGTAGCTGATTTCAACGACCCTAAACTCGTAAAGTTGGTCACCTTAGATGATGCTTGTCGTAGGCAACAATTGGGCGAAGGCTGGTTTCCTACTTTCGACGATGTGCCCAAAATAGCCTTGACCCAAACGATACCTGCAATTATGCGCTGCAAAGCGATAAGTTGCGTGGTACCTGATGCAAGAAAGGCGCAAGCCGTTCACGATACATTGTACAACGAAATAAATACAGCTTGCCCGGCGACCATACTTCGAACGCACCCGGAAACAATATTGTTTTTAGATGCGGCATCAGCAACTAAAATTTAAGAGTTAAAAATGAGCCATTCAACTAACAAGAAAACAGGTATGAACCGACGTGAGTTTGTAACCAAAACGAGCACGGCGATAGCCGCTAGTACGATGGGATTGCCGTTGCACGCTAATTTAATGCGCCAGAAAATGAATCCAAAAATCAAAATACAGAACGTAAGCTCCAATTTCGAACGCGAAAACTTGTACCCTTATCGCTTTAAGGGCAGTGCCGTTACCCAACTCTGGCAAACGGCGGCTTGGCTACAAAGTGGATCAGGAGCCTCAAAAATCGGTCTGGGAACGCAAAGTGCCCTTTGGTCAGATGCTAGTGTGGCGAGTGTTCACTCGGAAAATGGTGCAAATGCACTGATGTATGCCATGACCGAACGGGCCGTCCAGATGGTAAAAGGCACCTCGTTTACCGACCCTATCGAACTACAAGATGCCATTTTACCCGAACTATATGAGTATGGCAAAAAAATAACCAACAACCCTAACCTCAGAAAGACTTTCGCCTTGAACGCGCTGGTATGCGTCGATAATGCCGCTTGGTTGTTGTATGCCCACGAGAATAACCTTAAGACCTTTGATGAAATGGTCCCTCCGACCTATCGGGCAGGCTTGTCGTATAAACATGAGAAGGTGGCGAGTATTCCATCGTTTCCAGTCGGTACGGATATCGAAAAAATTAAGTCCGCTGCCGATGAGGGCTATTTTATCATGAAGCTCAAGACCGGTTCAAAAGGTACCCAAAAAGAGATGCTGCAAAATGATATGGAGTTCCTTTCCGCCGTACATAAATCCATTGGAGATTACGAAACCCCTTATACCAAGAGTGGAAAAGTCCCCTACTATATCGATCCGAACGGGCGCTATGAATCTAAGGATACCTTATTGCGGTTTCTCGACCACGCAAAAAAAATAGGGGCGTTCGAGCAGATAGCGGTTATCGAAGAACCGCTTCGTGAAATTGACGAGTCGTATGTAGGCGATGTGGGCGTGACCATTGCGGCCGATGAAAGTGCACATACCGTGGCCGATGCCATAGCGCGTATGGAACAGGGTTATACCACTATTGTAGTAAAAGC
>Ga0114952_1002430_pt1 | contig 14288 bp, 8 predicted proteins | sample SidtaG_2_FD_87303 | JGI IMG/M metagenome (GOLD analysis project Ga0114952, IMG submission 87303) | Marine algal microbial communities from Sidmouth, United Kingdom - Sidmouth_Asex2 metaG | ecosystem: Host-associated > Algae > Red algae > Unclassified | place: Sidmouth, United Kingdom | collected... | reverse complement strand
TTTGCATTAATTAAGTAGCGTGGATGTGTTTAGTATATTAATTTAATAGTAATTATATGAAATAAAAAAAGCCTTATCAGTTAAGATAAGACTCTTTTTTGAGAACACTATATGAAAATGAAATTAACTAACTTTTTTTAAACTACATTGATAAATATAAGTGCTAGGTAGTTTTAAATAAAATTATTGTTGTGAATTATTTCAGGGTTGTTGTGTAATCATTAACTATTGATATTTAATAACCTAAAAGCTTTTTGTAATTATAAAAATTGAATTATTTATGCCTTTTAAAAAATTAAACGAACCTCTTACTGAAGCTATTGAAAGAATAGGATTGGAAAACCCTTTTCTATTTCAAAAAGAAATAATTTCTAAAATAAAAGCAGGTTCCAATATATATGGAGTAGGGTCAGACGGCAGTGGAAAAACCATTGCGATGGTTATTAGTGTTATTCAGAAACTTAATAGTGCTGCTTTTGAAGATGCTCCTAGAGCTTTAATTATTGTAAAAGACAAAGAGGCGGCATTAGCATTGGAACAAATAATTAAGGACTTTATTTACCGAATGGACTTAAGGGTCTACAGTGCTTACGAAGAACATAATTTTGATATTCAAAAAGATGAAATATACGCAGGCGTAGATATTGTTATTGCAACTCCCAAAAGATTAAGTAAGTTATTTCATTTGAACGGAATTAACTTAGGTAAATTAAAGTTGTTTATTATTGATGATGCTGAGTTTTTAACTAATAGTGTGGATTATGCTAATGTTATTAGACTTCCAGAAAGTATTAATAAATGTCAATATATTGTTTTTACTTCAAAATTAAGCTCAAGATTAACACGTTTAAAAGATACATTCATGTATAATGCCCATGTATTGGAGGCTAAAACGGAATAAATGTACAGTTTTTTATAAAAAAAACTAGTTCCAGATTTTATGAATATAAAATTAAAGCAACACCAATTAAAATTCCAGCTAGTGGAACTAATTTTTTGCGTTTGTTTTGTTCTTTAAAAATAAAACCACCAAGTAAAACCGCTATTAGTATTTGACTCCTTTTTATTGCAGAAAGTAACATAATTAATGCCTCTGGATTTTGTAGTGCTTTAAAGTAAAAGTAGTCTGCAGTTTGCAATAAAATACCTACTGCTGGTATGCTCCAACGCCATTTAAAGGCTTTTCTTTTTTCAACCTTAGGAAACCAAGTAATAGTAAGAATTAGTAATAGTATTAATACTGTATACCAACAAAACCAAAACTGTAACGTTTGTGGTGCTAAAGATTGATATTGAATTAAAAATTTATCATACAGCCCACTTGATGCTCCTAAAAAAGTAGCGCCTATAATGGCGAAAATCCATTTGTTCTTTTTAAAGTTAATACCTTCTTTTTTTCCAACTTTAGAATATAATAGGACAGAGAAAATAATAAGGAAAAAACCAATCCACTGCCACGAATTAGGTTGCTCCTTATAGATTAAAATAGCCCCTATGAATGTAAAAAATGGACCAGCAGAACGTATAGGAGTAACAATTGTAATAGGTAAATGTTTTAAAGCTTGGTATGCTAATATCCATGAGGAAGCCATAATCATAGATTTAATAAAAATAAACCCATGTATTTTCCATGATATATTTTGTATATAAAAACCTAATTCTTTGGTGTATTCTGGAAAAAAATGGGAGCTTAGGTATACGGGCAATAACATTAAGAAACCTGCTGTTGTTGTACCTAAAAGTACAGGAAAGACCTCGTTCCCTTGTACTGCATGTTTTTTGCATAAATTATGTAATCCTAAAAACAATGCCGATAAAAGCCCCAAATACATCCACATATATGCAAAGATACTTCTTTGCTGAAATAAGACCACAAAATTCTAATTAAAGTACAAGTCTAAACCCATTTATTGAAAACAAAAATTAAGGACTTGTTTTTGCTATTTTGGACGTAACTAAACTTTAATGACGCTATATTTAGTATTTCGTAAAAGAGATTTCAATTAAGTTATATAAAGTTCCTGAGCCATCACTAGATTGAAAGTATTTACAGGCTATTTATTTTAATTCCCTAGCGTTTCCTTTTGTGTTTTTCTGCAAGCACATATTTTATATTAAGTAGTATTACTATAAAGTAAGTGAATTTTAGAGCTTTTACAATTATTAATTCCTGAAGTTCTAACTAATAGCAAATATTTGTAAAATGAGACAATATATAACTATAATTTATCAACCATCAGTTTTTACATTACTAGTAGAAAATTTTAGGATCAAAACTATGTAAAGAAAAAATATGCATAAGTTGTTTATACTAAAAGTTATATTTTAATGTATTTAGCTGCCGCTTTGTGCTATAAAAAAATAATAGGTTTTTAATTATTTATATAAAGTAGGATTAATACCAAAATTAATTTTAAAAATAATCCTTATAATTTGCTTTTACATTTCAAAAAAAATTACAACTAAGGCTGTGATTGGTTTTTTTCTTCATCTAAGAACTTTATAATTCAAATTATTTAAAACTAATTTTAAAATTAATTTGGCGTAAGATTATTTAGTAATATATTGTAGTTTTTAATGAATTGAATCCACCTTTGTAGTCTAAAAAAATAATTAGTTAAATTTATGGATTCTATTTTTATTTTAGTTAATGTTGTTTTTTTTATAAAAAAATAACATTTTTTTCACCCTATTAGTATTTTTTATCGTCTTATGATAAACATCAGACTATTTATAGCAATTTTTTGTACTACAAATAATGAATTCAATAGAAAAAGTTTTAACGATTGCCAAGAAATTAACAGCCTCCTTACTCAAGGATAAAAAGGTTAATACCGATGATATTGATGTTTTTTTTAATAAAAAAGATACAAATGAAATAGTAGAAGAATTAACCAATCCAAAAGCAAAGAAGAATTATGATACAATGGTTGGTATTCTTAATAAATCTAAAAAGAAAGATTGGAAAAAATTAAAGTCAGAAATAAAACCAAAAAAGAATCTTTACTACTTTAAAATATTTAATAAAGTAGCAGCTGTTTTTATTGGGCTTGTTACTGTTAGTTATTTTTATTACAACAAGGATATTTTTTTAACTGATAATGACTTAGTAAACTTTAATAACCCAATTGTTGTAAATGCAGATGCTATAACTCTTAAATTAGATGATGGTACTATAGAAGTTATATCTGCAGACGGAGAAAGAAAGATATTAGATAAAGAAGGGAAAGTAGTAGGCAAGCAAAAAGGAATAGAATTAAATTATTTTAAAGATATAACAAAAGAATCTAATAATACACCAGAAGTTTTAACTTATAATGAGTTGACAATACCTTATGGAAAAACGTTTAAATTAGTTTTATCAGATGACACTGTTGTTTATTTAAATGCAGGTACTACTTTAAAATACCCAGTAAAATTTATAAAAGGTAAAGATAGATTTGTGTTTTTAAAAGGAGAGGCTTATTTTGATGTAGCCAAAGATAAAAAACATCCTTTTGTTGTAAACGTCAATAACTTAAATATACGTGTTTTAGGTACAAAATTTAATGTTTCATCATATTCTGAAGATGAAAATGTTAATACAGTACTGGTAGAAGGAGCAGTTAGTTTATACGATAAAGAATTGGTATATAATAAAGATAAAAGCCTTTTGTTAACCCCTGGTAAAAAAGCAACTTGGAACAAATATAAGAAAGACCTTAATGTAGAAAAAGTTGATACTGTAATATACACTGGGTGGATAAATGGTAAAATAGTGTTTGAACATATGCCATTTAAAAAGATTTTAAAAAAATTAGAAAGACATTATAACGTTTCAATAGTTAATACAAATGCTGTATTAGGTGAAGAATTATTTACAGCAAAGTTTGATATAGAAACTATAGAACAAGTATTAACTTCCTTCAGTAAAAACTATACTTTTAAATATAGTGTAGTTGGTAATAAAATTACTATTAATTAACTAAAACCATAAAATAAATATTAAATATGAAATGAAAACCAAAAATTAACTAACACATTCACTTTATATAAAAAAAACTGGGAAATGCTAGAACATTCCCCGATTATATTAAAGTGATTAAATGACTTATTAAACCACAAAATTCAACAGAAAAGTATGAAAAATCTCATTGACTTAAAGAGATTGTCTCTTTATGCACTAAAGTTTGATTTAAAAATGAAACTAACTGCCTATTTATTTATTATCTCACTTTTTCAAATTCAGGCGAGTACTTACTCCCAGAATACGAAAATATCTATCCAAATGGAAGATGTTACTATTGAAAGAGTTTTGAGAGAAATTGAATCAAAAACAGAATTTAAAATCTTATATAATGACAATCAAGTCGATTATAAAAAAAAGGTTTCTGTTAATTTTAAAAAAGAACGTTTATCTATAATTTTAGATAAATTGTTTTTAAAAACACCAGTTGTTTATGAGGTTTTAGATAAGCAAATTGTTTTAGTCTTAGACTCCAATAAAAATAAACAAACCATCGCGAAAAAAGCTATTGAGCAACAGACAGTTTCGGGTATTGTTACTGATGAAGCTAGCCTTCCAATACCAGGAGCTAATATTATAGTTAAGGGGACTACGAATGGTGTTGTAACAGATTTTGATGGAAATTATAGTATTTCTGTTTCTTCAGAAGATGTGCTATCTGTATCTTACATTGGATATGCTACGAAGAAGGTAACTGTTGGTAATCAAACAACCATTAACATACAATTGCAACCAGACGTAGAACAATTAGATGATATTGTAGTTATTGGGTACGGAACGTCTAAAAAAAGCGATTTAACTGGGGCAGTGTCACAAGTAAGCGCTAAATCTTTTGAAGATCAGCCAGTAACAAGAGTAGAGGAGGCTTTGCAAGGTAGAGCATCAGGTGTTACTGTTGCAAAAGGTGGTGCGCCAGGAGCTGGATATAAAGTTAGAATTAGAGGAGTAAATTCGGTAACAGGAAATAATGACCCATTAGTAGTTGTAGATGGTGTTTTTGGAGGAGATTTAAGAACTTTAAATCCAAATGACATTCAATCTATTGAAGTTTTGAAAGATGCTTCAGCCTTAGCTATATATGGTTCAAGAGGATCTAACGGAGTTATTTTAGTTTCAACTAAAAAGGGATCAGGAAAAGCAAAGGTCACTCTAGATCATTTTGTAACAGTAAGTGAGTTGGCAAAAGAAATACCAACAATAAGCTCTGCTGAATTTGCTAGAGCAAAGAATGCTAGTTTAATAGCTGGTGGTTCACCTGCTCGTTATTCAAACAGTCAGATTGCAGCTTTGCAGAACAATCCTTACGATTATCAAGATATGCTTTTTCAAACAGGTATAGGTAATAATACCCAGCTTTCTGTAAGTGGAGGGGATGATAAAATAAGATATTTTGCTTCTGGAAACTATACAAATCAACAAGGTACTGTTATTACAACTAAATACGAGCGATTTTCTCTTAGGTCAAATGTTAGCGCTAAAATTACAGACAAGTTAAATATTGGGCTTAATATGTATGGTAGTAGAGAAACACAAATAAATAACCCTGATAACTTTAATCGTTTCAAAGGTAGTGTTATATTAAAAGCCTTAACATGGGATCCTACCTTACCTGTGCAAGATGAAAATGGAGCGTATTTAACCAGAGCAAATATTGCTAATAATGGATTTAACCCTATCGCAACTTTAATTAGAAGTAATAGAGAGCGTTCAGCGGATAGGTTTGATGCAAATATTGACTTAGGATATAAGTTTACTGATAATTTTAAATATCAATTAATAGTTGGTGTAGGAACAATTAATCAAAATGTTGAATCGTTCATTAGAGAAGATAATGCTTCAGATGCTAATGCAAATCATACAACAATTGATTTTTCTAATGGTAGAACAACAAACCATCAAGTTAGTAATATTCTTAATTGGAACAAATCGTTTGATAAACATAACTTAGATGTTACTGGCGTTTATGAGTTTCAAGGTTCTCGCTTTTTAAATAACGGATATCTTACTGCAGGAACTAATACACTTAATTTTTATACATCAGATAATGAAGATTTATCTAGAGAAGATTTCTCTAATGGAGGCTCTCAAAGTGCTATTACTTCATATTTAGGAAGGGTACAATATAATTTTGATAATTCACTTTATCTTACGGGGTCTATTAGGGTTGATGAATCATCAAGGTTTTCTAAAGAAAATAGAACAGGATACTTTCCGTCTGCTGCATTGGCATACAGTTTTAATAAGTTAAAGTTTATAGAAGATAACAATGTACTAAATAATTTAAAAATTAGAGCAGGATGGGGACAAGTAGGAAACCAGAATATTAATGCTTCTGCTCGTTTTGATAGAACAAGTCCTGATGGAAGAACAGTATTTGATGGAGAAAATGTTTTGGTTGGTTTAGTAGATTCTCAAGAAGGAAACCCTGATTTAACATGGGAAACAACAAGCCAGTTAAACGCTGGATTAGACGTTGGGTTCCTTAATGGCAGAATAAATACTTCTTTAGATTATTTTCACAAAACAACAGAGGATTTATTATTAAGAACTGTACTTCCTGGAACTACTATTAATCAGTTTCAGAATGTTGGAGAGGTTGTAAATAAAGGGATAGACTTTTCTTTATCTGGAAGTATAATTGAGAACGATAATTTTACCTGGGATGCAACTTTTACGTTGTCTCATATAGATAATGAAGTAACTAAACTAACAGAGGGTAGAGATCAGATATTAGGAAGTGTTAATTCTATTGATGGTACAGATAACCCTTTAAATGTAATTAGAAAAGGAGAATCTTTAGGTGCATTTTTAGGTGCAACTTACTTGGGTACATGGAAAACAGGTGAAACATTTCCAGCAGGTGTTCAAGCAGGAGATGCTAAGTATGTTGTTGATGAAGATGGAAATAATGTCTTAGGAGTTATTGGTAATGGAATGCCTACACTAACCTGGGGCTTTAATACCACTTTCACATATAAAAATTGGTTGTTAAATGCTTTTGTAAATGCAGCAACTGGTTTTGACGTATACAATCAATTAGCAGGTGCAATTAATGGTGGTACAGGTGATTATAGAGATGATTTATCTTTAATTAATGCAGGACAATGGACTCCTCAAAACCAAACAGAAAGTCCAAGAAGAAATGCGCCAAATAATTTGCTAAGCTCAAGATATATAGAGGATGGAAGTTTCATTAGGCTTAGTAATTTAAAAATAGGATATACATTTGACGATTTAGTTAAAGGAATAAATAGCTTACAGGTATACGCGAGTGGACAAAATTTATTTCTAATAACGGATTATTCAGGATACGATCCAGAGGTGTCATCAACTCCAGTAAATAGTGATTTAAATAATACAGATGCAGGAGTAGGAATAGATTTAGGAGCATATCCCAACCCAAGATCTTTTACTTTGGGAGTTAAAATTGACTTTTAATAAAAAAAATAAAAATGAAAAAATATAGAAAGATTTTTAAAAATAAAAATTTCATGGTCATTTTGGCTATAACGATGTCTTCTATTTTATTATTTAATAGTTGTGCGGATTTAGACCCAGATCCAGTTGAGTTTGATTTGCCTCCTGGTACATATGGCAGTGTAAGTGAATTGGATAATGCAATTATTGGGGTGTATGGTCAATTAACAAATGCTGCAAAATGGACTACTTTTCATGCGCCTTCTTGGGCAGGAGACGATATAACAACTCATGCAGAAAGTAATAAAGCAGATTTTAGGGAGTTTGATCAAAGAAATGTAGCTGTTACTAACGGGAGATTGTTAAGTAACTGGGATGCTATTTTTAATATTGTTAATACTGCTAATTCTATTTTAGTAAGGTCAGAAGGTTTAATAGGCCTAGGTGTGGATCCAGAAAAAGTAAATAGACTTATCGGAGAAGTATATTTTTTAAGAGGACTTGCGTTTTTTCATGCGGCAAGAGTTCATGGTAAAATTCCTCTTCCATTAACAAGATTACCTGATCCAAATATAGGCTTATCTGAAGTTGTAGATGTTTTTGCACAGATTGAATCAGATTTTTTAGAAGCAGAATTAAGATTGCCAGATGTGTATCCTGGAATAATGCCAGGAGCAGTTAGACCAAATAAAGGTTCTGCAAAATCTCTTTTATCTAGATTGTATATGCATTGGGCAGGATTCCCTTTAAAAGATGCTAGTAAGTATGCAAGTGCAGCTAATAAAGCTAAGGAAGTCATAGATAACTCAGGGACTTATAACTTTGGTTTAGTTGAAGATTTAGAAGATTTATGGAAATTAGAAAATAGATTTAACGATGAGTCTGTATTTACAATGTCTTATTGTGGTGATTGTGGTTTTGATACCGCAAATTTAAAAAATTCAATACTTGGTTTACCAGGAGATTTTGATGGCTGGCAAGAAACGTTTGCTGAAATACGCTTCTTTGAAGATTTTCCTGCAGGAGCAAGAAAAGAAGCTACCTATAGAACAGATTTAGATTGGCAAAATTTTACAGATCAAAAAAATCCAGTTTTCAAAAAAGTAACTGGCCCAGCAGGGGATCTTCCTGCAGGAGCTTTTATGACAGGACGTAGTGATTTTTACATGCGTTATGCTGAAGTATTATTAATTTATGCAGAAGCATCTGGAAGATCGGGAAGTGTTACACCTGAAGCTTGGGATGCACTTAATATGATACGCCGTAGAGCAGCAGGATTGCCATACGCAACACCTGATGCAGGTGCAGATCTTACTACAGGAGATATAGCAGAACTTGCATTTGAAGAAAGAAAATGGGAGTTTGCAGGTGAATATCTACGTTGGTTTGATTTAGTTCGAATGGAAAGAGTCGATCAGGCACTTACAAGAAGAGATGATTCTGGTGTTTTAAATGAAAGCAACACTATTATAGGTAGTTTAGGAACCGATAATTATTTTTCCCCTATTCCGGCTGCTGTAATAGAAGCAAACCCTAATTTAGGAAATTAAATAAAATATTAGTTTAGTTTTATAAAAGCGGTAAGGTTATTTTAACCTTGCCGCTTTGTTTTTACCTTATAAATTAAGGTTTTTTTACAGTTAAAATATTGTTGAATAACTAAAAACATTGTACTTTATGCCTGTTTTTAATGAAATTTATAGATTGATAATCATGGTAATTACAAATTTTTTATATCACCTTAAAAGAGCATTTTTTTTCTCCATTTTTCTTTTGTTATTCTCAGGAATTAATGCCTGTAAGAAAAAAGAAAAAGCAACAACTACTTTAAATAATAAGCAGAAAAAAATGTTTATTCCTATTTCTTCAAAAAGATCAGGAATTAGTTTTGTAAATACATTAAAAGAAACATTAGAATCCAATTATTACCAATACAATTATACATACATAGGAGGAGGGGTGGCTGCAGCAGATTTAAACGATGATGGTTACATAGACCTTTACTTTACCTCAAATTCATCTCAAGATAAAATTTACATGAATAAAGGCAATTTTAATTTTGTAGATGTAACAGAAACATCAGGAATTAAAAATGACGATGGTTTTAGTACAGGCGTTACTATGGCAGATGTAAACAATGATGGTTACATAGATATTTACGTATCAAGAGGAGGTTGGAAAGATGATAATAACAAATTTGCCAATAAATTATATATAAATAATGGCAATTTTACATTTACAGAAAAGGCAGAAAAACTAGGCTTGGCAGATACTAACAGAAGTATACAAGCTACATTTTTTGATTATGATAATGATAACGATTTGGATGTGTATGTGTCTAATACTCCAGATGTAACAGGAAAAACCAAAGTGTTAAATTTAGACAAAATACAGAAAGACCCCAAAACATTAAATCTAAAGGGTTCAGATAGATTATACAATAACGATGGAGCAGGACATTTTACAGATGTTTCTACAAAAGCAGGGCTACAATATGATCTAGGTTTTGGTTTAAACCCGCAAGTAGGAGATTTAAATAATGATGGTTGGTTAGATATATATGTTTCTAATGATTTTAATTCTCCAAATTTAGCATATATCAATAATAAAAATGGAACTTTTACAGAATCAAGAGATACAATTCTTAAGCACATGTCATTTAATAGCATGGGGAGTGATATAGCAGATATTAATAATGATGGTTTTTTAGATATAATGACATTAGATATGAATCCGTCTGATTATGTGCGTTCAAAAACAACCATGGCAATGACTTCCATTAATCAGTTTGAGTTAATGGTAGAAAAAGGATACCACCACCAATATATGCATAATATGCTACAGCTAAATAATGGTAATGGTTCTTTTAGTGAAATAGCAAATATGTCTGGAATAGCAAACACAGATTGGAGTTGGTCTACATTACTTGCAGATTTTGATTTAGATGGTTTTAATGACATATATGTTACAAATGGAGTCTATAGAGATGTTATTGATCAAGATAAGAATAACGAGATATTGCAAATTCTTAGAGCAAATGCAAGAAAACCAACAGATAAAGATTTCTTAAAATTCACCAAAATGTTACCACAGCAAAAGTTAAATAATTATTTCTTTAAAAATAATGGTGATAACACTTTTGAAAACACATCGGAGAAATGGGCAGAAATTAAACCAACTTTTTCTAATGGAGCCACGTATGCAGATTTAGACAATGATGGAGATTTAGATATTATAGTAAATAATATAAATGAAGAAGCAACAATATTAAAAAATACAACCGTAGAGAGTAAGAGAATTTACTTTTTAAAAGTTGATTTAATAGGACCAGGTAAAAATATATATGGTATTGGAACTACTGTTAATTTATATTTTAAAGATGGAACAAAACAAACCAGACAATTAGTAAATACAAGGGGCTTTTTATCATCGGTACCAAATACATTGCATTTTGGGGTTAATAAACATACATCTATTAGTAAAATGGAAGTTTTGTGGCCAGATGGTAAAATACAAGTACTTAATGACGTTACTCCTAATCAATCACTTTTAATGAATCATATTTATGCAGTTGATAAAAAAGAAAATCTAGAAAACGAAGAAGAACCACTTCTTTTTACAAAAATATCATCAAAATACAGTCATAAAGACCCCTATTTCAATGATTATGGTGTTCAGATTCTACTACCGCACAAACTATCACAAACAGGACCAGCCGTTGCAAAAGCTGATATTAATAATGATGGAATAGAAGATGTTTTTATAGGAGGAGCAAAAAATGAGAAGGCTCAATTACTAATAGGAACATCAAATGGAAAGTTCAAAGAAATAGTAATTCCTGATTTTGATACAGATTTACAGTACGAGGATCAAAGCGCTTGTTTTTTTGATGCTGATAATGATGGAGATTTAGATTTGTATGTTGTTAGTGGTAGTTACGAGTTTTTTAGAAGTGAATTTCTTTTACAGGACAGACTGTATTTAAATAATGGAAAAGAAAATTTTTTAAAATCAAAAGATGCACTTCCAAAAATAAAATCGTCTGGGTCTGTAGTAATACCAAGTGATTTTGATAAAGATGGTGATATAGACTTATTTGTAGGAGGAAGAGTTGTTCCTGGAAAATACCCCTATGCACCCAAAAGTCACCTTTTAATAAATGCAGGAGGGAAGTTTACAATAGAAACAAAAACCACTGCGCCAGTACTAGAGAATATAGGAATGATTACCGATGCTGTTTGGACAGATATTAATAATGATCAAAAAATAGATTTGGTTGTTACAGGAGAATGGATGGGGATTGAGGTCTTTATAAATAAAAACAACAAGTTAATACGAAGCAAAGAATACGAAAATTTATCTAAAGCTGTTGGTTGGTGGAATAAAATTTTAATTACAGATATAGATAATGATGGTGATAAAGATATAATTGCAGGAAATTTAGGATTAAACTATAAATTTAAAGCAACTACAGAAAAACCATTTCATATTTACACAACAGATTTTGACTTTAACGGAACAGAAGATATTATATTAGCCAAAAATTATAAAGGAAAACAAGTTCCTATACGTGGAAAAAATTGTATGACACAACAATTACCACATCTAGCAAATAAAATACCTACCTATAATGATTTTGCAAGTAAAGATATTGGCTCAATAGTTGGAAAAAAAATAAAAACAGCATTACATTACCAAGCTACCGAGTTTAGGTCTGGTATATTTACAAACGAAGGAAGTAGTTTTTCTTTTAATCCTTTTGAAAATACCATTCAGCAATCTCCAATAAATAGTATTTTATATGAGGATTTTGATGCTGATGGGTTTAATGATTTGTTATTGGCAGGAAATAATTACCAATCCGAAGTAGAAACTACTAGATCAGATGCGGGAATTGGCTCTTTTCTTAAAGGGAACAATACAGGAGATTTTATAAGAATTTCAAATTTAGAGTCAGGCTTTTTTGCTTCTAAAGATGTTCGTGATATGATTACTGTAAAAACAAAAAAAGGTCGTTTGTTATTTGTAGTAAATAACAATGATCAACACGATTTATTTGAGATAAAATAATAAAAAGCAGCCTTTCATATTAAAGATAAGGCTGCTTTTTAAATAGCAATATTACTTATAGATACACTTATAAGAAGTGTCAGTAGTCATCCTTACATTAAAAGATTTGTTCGCTTGTACAACAAAAGTTTCATATGCTTTGTATGTTTTCCATGCAGTAGTTCCTGGTAATTGCACTTGCATTTCTCCAGAAATAACAGTCATATATTCTATAGAAGTTGTACCAAAGGTATATTCTCCAGCAGCCATAACACCTACTGTAGCTTTTCCTTCTTCATTTTCAAAAGCCATAGACATAACCTTGTCGTCAAAATAAGTATTGGTTTTAAACATTTTTGTGAAATTATATAATTAGCTCACAAAAATAGAAAAGAATTTGAATTAGATATACATAATAAGACCGTTGCAAAATCAAATAATTTGCGCTAGTCCATTTTGAGATTAGTTTATTGTCAAAAAAAGCATGTTTTTGGTTCTATCTTTGAGCTATAATACTTTTTTTAGAGGTCAGTAGTTACTTATTAATTTAGCTTGATAGATTTTATCATTGTTCATCATTTTGACAATAAGATTATTGAATATTGCGGCTTTGCTTTGAAATCTATTTATTCTAAAACAAAATTCATTAAAGTACCTATTCAAATTATTGTCACTAACCCAAGAATAAGTTGCTCTTATCCAAGATTTAACCTGATGTATCATTGTGTAGCCCTTTAAAATTTAGACCTCCATTACTTTCTATTTGTATAATTGTATTTTAGTTTTTGAAGAACAGGAATTACTATGACTCAAAAAGCATGGTGATTTCAGTAAAGGACTACCTTACGTAGGCTTTTTTCAGCATTAGATCTTGATAGTTTTAATGCCTGTTTTAGAAAATGGATTAAGAGCAAAAAACTTAACTGAAGTAATTGCTATAGATAGAAAACAATTTGAGGCGTAAAAAACACGGTAGGTTCCACTAAGATAACACCTCATATTATAAGTGTCTTGTCTACAGATCAAGAACTTTGTTTAGGACAATTAAAAGTTTCTTCGAAAAGCAATGAAATCACAGCGATTCCCGAACTGTTTGATCTTTTATTTATAGCGGGAAGTACCGTAACTATTCACGAGATGGGATGCCAAAAAAAGGATAGTTGAAAAAATAAGATAAAAAAGCAAATTACGTCATTGCAGTAAAGGCTAATCAAGGCGAGCTTCATATAGCCTTCAAGTATATACTTTTACTAGTGAAACCCCTCGAAATAGCTATAGAGGAAGACTGTTTTCATGGCAGGGTAAACAAAAGAATATGTAAAATTTATAATGATCTCAGTCATTTTCGTTATGCCCATAAATGAAAATATTTAAAAACATTTGTAGTGACATGAAAAGAATTTTTTTATAAATCATCACAAAAAATAACTAAAGAAACCCAGTATTAAATATCTAATTTAGAAAGTGATGCTCAAAATATAAATACCTTTATAAGAAAGCATTGGGCTGCAGAAAATCAATTACATTGGGTTCTCGATGTTGTATTTAAAGAGGATAGCGCTAGAAAAAGAACTTTAAATTGTGCCGAAAACTTTAATATTGTTATTAAACCTGCATTAACACTTATTAATCAAGAAAAAACGTTTAAAAAAAGTAAAAACAACAAAAGGCTTTAATAAATCAAATATACAGAGATAAAGTCTTAGGATTTTAAATGCTTTTGACCAGGAAAGGAATACCAGTAAAGCACCGGGAACCAAGAAAACGTGGTGGTAAATCTAAAACCAAAGGCATTAGTAATGACCATGTAGCTGTT
>Ga0114952_1002427_pt1 | contig 14295 bp, 12 predicted proteins | sample SidtaG_2_FD_87303 | JGI IMG/M metagenome (GOLD analysis project Ga0114952, IMG submission 87303) | Marine algal microbial communities from Sidmouth, United Kingdom - Sidmouth_Asex2 metaG | ecosystem: Host-associated > Algae > Red algae > Unclassified | place: Sidmouth, United Kingdom | collected... | reverse complement strand
CGTTGCAACTGCCGCCATAGCAATGCATTAGCGCAGGGTCTATCCAGAATCATCATGTGTTCTGGCCATTATAGCGGTTAACAGATAGCCAGAATAGCCTCTATCTGCGATGTATATCGGGATTCTGGCGCCGATTTCCAGTGATAAGTTCTGCTTACAAGGAACCTCGATGTTTGATAAAACACTCGGTGTAATTGTTTGAGCACGTACGTTATTCTAACTTGCAGCTCGCCCGTTGTTTCGGCACACGATTGTTAGAATTATCCGGCATTGAACGGGCATTAAAAACTTGCTGCGCCGCATTTAGGCTTGGTGTCAGTCGTTTTGGTGTACCAAAAAGCAAGCGTAATAGCTCCGGCATCCGCCCAGTTGGGTATTGCTAAGAAGAGATAGCCCTCCGCACGGCCATCCTAAAAGGCCAATATACCGGGCGGAGCTTCGAGGGTCCGCAGAGGTTGCAGCATGGTGGTTTTCCTAGAGGAAAGACATAGCGCCTACGAATACAAGGTTGAGCTAGGGTTTCAAGACCATTGATCCACCACCCATTCGACTCTCTAAAGTTTTGTGCGCCTTAGCGGAATCTTTCAATTCGAACTGCTGCGGCAGGGCATCGGCACGAAGAACCCCTTGTGCAAAAGCATCAAGTGCTGTTTTGGCCATTGCGTGATAACGCGAAGGCTCGTCTAAATAGTGAAACAAAATTGGTCTCGATACAGTCAGTGATTTTGCAGCCAAATCACTCATTAATAGTGGCTGAACTGGGCCAGAGGATTGCCCAAAGTTGACCAGGTGACCGCATTTGGCCAATGAAGCAATTGAGCTTTCGAAGGTGTCAGCGCCGACCGAATCGTAAACCACATCGACACCTGTACCCTGGGTGATTTCATTCACCGCCTCAACAACATTTGTTTCTCGGTACAGCACGGTATGCTGACATCCAGCTTGACGAGCGCTATCGGCTTTTTCGGCTGAGCCCACAGTTCCAATCACGGTTGCGCCCTGATGCGTTGCCCACTGGCAGAGCAAGCGGCCCATGCCTCCAGCTGCCGCGTGCACGAGGATCGTCATGCCAGGCTTGATCAGCCGTACTTGGCACATCAACATTTCCACGGTCATGGCGCGCAATAACGAGCTTGCGGCCAAGTTATCACTGATGTTGTTGTCCAGCTTGAGTGCGAGGTGAGCAGGCAGAGTGCGTTCACTTGCGTAGGCGCCATAGCTGGCAGTGACGTAGGCAACCCTGTCACCAACAGAGAAGCCACGAACATCCTCTCCTATCTGCTCGACGACGCCTGTGGCTTCGCAGCCAGGTGTGCCGGGCAGGGGGAGAGTCTTATACAAGCCAGAGCGCACGTAGACATCGTGGAAATTCACCCCAATAGCGGTTTGCCGGATGCGAAGTTCGTCCTGTGCCGGCGAGGGCACGCTCACGTCTTCGAGTTGTAGTGCGTCGGCGTCACCGTAGTTCCGAATGACAATGGCTTGTGGCATGAGGGTTTCCTTTTGTGTTTAGCTTGCAGGTGTTGGCGCTGGTATAAAAATCTAATACTGCAACGAGGGTTGCATCTTGCGCTTACAGTTTAGGGTCGGGGTCTGCTGTATTACTTCCGCCTTCTTGCAATAACAGATAGTGCATGGTGGAGGAGGCGTGACGAAATTTCATAGCGTACTCATAGTCTGGGTCCGCGAACCAGGCTTCGACATCCTGCTTTGAGGGGAATTCCAGCAACACCAGACGGCCTTCGTAGGTTTGGCCTTCAACACAGGTAATCTCCTCGCCACGGGTGAGGAATTTCCCACCGTATTTTTTTACAATCGACGGGGTTCGATCCGTGTATTGCTTGTAGGTTTCTGGGTCATTGATACTCATCATCGAGACGACATATGCTGGCATGTTAATACTCCGTCGTTAGCTAAAGTGTGTAGAAACATCAAATATGAGTTTGTCTGAGTAATGGTGTTGTACGGCTACTTTCAGTCGTGCCAAGATACAACCCTCGAAACTCAGCCAAAAAAAATAGCGCAAAACAGCTTAGCTTCGCAGTGTTTTTTGCGGGCTCTAGCCGTGCTTTCCGGAGCACCTTGTCGGGTTGGTGCGCCTGTGTTTTTCAGCGGATTGGGCTTCTACTTAAGTTGCCTGCGCTTCAGATATTCTCTGCACAGCGATTGCATCCGCAACCTCCGACGCAGGCTTGTCCTCAGCTTCGGCTTTGCTTAGTATCTCTGTGATACTTTGCTGTAGCTTGTGGATTCGCTGAATCGATAGCTCGCGTGTCGTGGGTTCGTAAATCACCGACGATGCGCCAATCATACCCCCGGCATTGACCACGTAATCAGGCACATAGGTGATACCCTTTTTATGCAAGGCTGCCCCATGCCGCTGTTCGGCTAGCTGGTTGTTGGCTAAGCCACAAACCGCTCTGGCACGAATTTCCGTCAATGTGTCATCGTTGATTACCGCGCCCATGGCACAGGGAGAAAAAATATCAACATCTTGGGCGTGGATAACATCGGGGGAGGCGACCTTCGCGCCAGTTTGTTGCACAATCGCCTCCACGGCGGCGGCATTGACGTCCGCCACTACCAGCTCAGCGCCAGATTCATGTAGTTGCTTCGCCAGCTCTGACCCTGTCGCGCCGAGCCCCTGGATGGCCACTCGTAAACCCACTAAATTTTCTCGTGCCCACAGTTGAGCCGCAGTGGCTATAATGCCGACGTAGCCGCCGAGTGCGGTGAAGTATGATGGATTGAAACCGTCTTCATATTGACTGGCCCGTGCGAAAATAAAATCACACTGTTCGGCTAACACGTCGGCATCTTGTGGACCAACGCCAACGTCTATCGCGGTCCAGTAGCGCCCATTCAGAGATTGAACATGGCGCGAGAAGGCGCGCAACAGCTGTTGTTTATTGTCGCTTGCGGGGTCGGCGATGATCACGCATTTGCCGCCGCCCAAGGGCAAACCGGCAAGCGCGTTTTTGTAGCTCATGCCTTTGGAGAGTCGCAGTACATCGGCTACGGCATCGGCTTCACTGGCGTAGGGTTGCATCCGGCAGCCACCGGCCGCTGGCCCCAAGGCCGTCGAGTGGAGCGCGATAATCGCCTTCAGGCCTACGGAAGGGTCACTGCAGTAGATCAACTGCTCGTGTTGGTCGTAGTCTTGGTGTTCGAAAATCGACATGTCTAGTCCTCTAAGCAATAGACAATAGTGTGCCTAAATCGCTGGAGTTTTATCATGCTATGTTGCGTACAAAAACCTAAATGCGTAGAGTTATTCACTCAATATTCTCAAATATATAGTGAATATGGCTAATTTTCAGCTAGATCAGATAGATCGCCGTATTATCGCCGTGTTGCAGCGCGAAGGGCGTATCTCCACCTTAGAGCTGGCAGAAAAAGTCGGTCTATCGGCTACTCCTTGTAGTCGGCGTATCAAACGATTGGAGGAAACCGGCGCCATCACTGGTTACAGTGCACGTATCAACCCAGCCGCCTTGGGCTGTGGAATTCGGGTGATTGTGAACGTGCGGCTGGCCAGCCAAACGCCCAAAGACATAGAACAGTTTCTCCATGCGGTGCATCGTTTGCCCGAGATCACGGAGTGCTTGTTGGTGACCGGAGATCTCGATTACGTTTTGAAAGTGCAAACAACCGATGTGGAGGCTTTGCGAGACTTTGTTTTGACCGAGGTGAAAAGTATTCCGTGCGTCTCCGAGACGTCAACCCACTTGATTTTAGAGTCGGTCAAGACGGTGAACTAATGTGTGGTTCGGCTTTCACTATAGATATTGCAGAAGATTGATAGTTCAGTACTTGTATTTTGAGATCCGATGCGCGCCTGATTAAAACGATTGCTCCTAATTTTTCATGCGCTAATAAAAGGAGTGCAGCTCTGCCTTCAAAACTTTGTTTGAGCACAAGAGCTGACACACTCAACTGGCTAGTCCGTCTTCAAGGCCGCAGCCAACGGGCAGCTCTGTGGTCTTTCAGCACCGTTGCGATAATCGTTTAGTAGCTGCTTGGAGCGCTTGGCCAATTGTTTACGCACTTCGCGGCGCTGGCCTTTGACCCGAGGAATAACCGTATCGTCGTAGGCAGTTGTCTGATGCCGCATCCACGCAATGGTTGCCGCTTCTGCGCGTTGCTCGATCGAGATGCGTTTTGTGCGTGCAACGGTGCCGCTACCAACAGGGGTGGCGTGCTCGGCAATTTGTTTCGCCATTTCAGCGGCGAGCGCGGCGTAGGCTGGCGCGAAGGATAAATAGTTGCGTACTGAGCTTTCAAAATCAACCGCGTAGGCGACTTGTTCTTTTTCGCGCCGCGCCCGACCCGCGTCAAGCTTCTTTTGATACGACGGATCCTGACGCTCTTGCTCTAACTCAGCACGAAGAGCAGAGATTCTATCGGCGGGAGCCCAAATGCCTTTCGAAAAAAGCCGTCGGCCTTTTTTCTCTTTCATGGTCCAAGTGGGTCCGTCTTTTTTAATGCGGCGGCTCAGCGCTGCATCACCGGGTTCAAGCAACTGCCAAGACTCGGGAACTTTCAGCGTTTCGCCCTTGGCATTCACAACGTGTCGCGGCTTAGAAGAGGGGCTTACATCCAGCGTCTCAATACTCATGGGTACCATTATCGTTTTTGTATAACACAGCTAATGCATGCCTAAGCGTGCACGATCAGCAAGCACAACGCTGAGTCATCACAACGGCAGCGGGCATCGATGGTTAAGAATAGATGATCACCGAAAAGATGCGTGGCTGTTGCATCGCTCCATTTGTGAAAGGAGACAGAGATGGTTTATGGTCTTTTTAACAAACTACTGGTCATCGGTACTTCTTCATCGCTGTGGATATTTGACAACTGTGGCTAGGAGTTGCAAAGTTTTGACGCTGATTTATTTTACTTCGGCACTATATTTGTGCGCCCGACTAACAAGTTTTCCCCCGGCGCAGTCAACAGTGTTCAAGGCATGTGCAATCGAGGCGAAGGTTAGCTAGGCAGTGTTGCGCCTGTAATACCACCTTTGGTGGTAGCGCTATTGTGCAATTTGACATGGCATTATAATAGTTAGGCTCTGTGGCCTCTGCGAGTTGATAAGCCTGAATCTAACTAGACCTACGGAACTGCATACTACACACAGGCATGTACTGCAGTAGACTGCAATCAAGTTATTGGGAAAACAAGTATGACTAAAGCAAAAAATGTTGCTGTAGAAGTACAGAGTGCGGTCAAACGTTATGGCAGTTTCACTGCCTTAAAAACTATTTCACTAGCGATCCAAGACAACGAATTTTTCACCTTACTTGGTCCTTCAGGCTGCGGAAAAACCACACTCCTGCGCATGATTGCTGGCTTTGAAACGGTTTCGGAAGGGGCGATATACCTCTACGGCGAAGAAATCGCAAAGCTCCCGCCCAACAAACGCCCCGTCAATACAGTCTTCCAGAACTACGCTTTGTTCCCACAAATGAGCATTGAAGAAAACGTCATGTTCGGTGTTGAGATGCGCGGCAAGTCAAAGGCTGAGGCGCGCAAACGAGCCGGCGAGATGCTTGAGCTTGTGCAACTGACTCAGTTCGCCAATCGAAAGCCGTCGCAGTTGTCGGGTGGGCAGCAACAGCGCGTTGCTCTGGCGCGCGCCTTGGCACCGGAACCCAAAGTGCTTCTGCTCGACGAGCCATTGTCTGCTCTTGATCTTAAATTGCGTCAGGCTATGCGATTTGAACTAAAAGAAATTCAGCGCGAAACAGGCATCACCTTTATCTTCGTCACCCACGATCAAGAAGAAGCCTTGACCATGTCAGACCGTATCGCGGTGATGTCGGCAGGCGAGTTGCAGCAGCTCGGCGCTGCGCAAGAGATATATGAGCGTCCACACAATATGTTTGTCGCTGATTTTATAGGTGAGACAAACCTACTCGAAGTGTCTGTTGATGAACTCAACAACGGGCGGGCGACCTGCCACCTAGGCGGCAGCCATGCGCTGACCTGCAATGAGGTTGCGGGCGTTAACGTCGGTTCGAAAGTGCATTTGTCAATCAGGCCAGAGCGCTTGTTTCTCAGTGAAACGCCAGCAGAAGGTGAGAGCCTTGCAGGGGTTGTAAAAGACAACATCTACATCGGCACCGATATTCAAACCATTGTCGATCTGAATCAAGGTCCGCAGATGGTGGTGCGAACGTCCAATTCGGATCGCGGCAACAAACGGATCTTTGAGTCGGGCGCATCGGTGTTCGTCAATATGGAGATGGGGGCGGCTCGCCTCCTAGCTGACTGATGGCCGGCGGCGCAGCGAGTGGCGGAAGCGCTCAAACCGATACCTTCAAAGAATCCAGAACATGGTTATTGATGCCATCGTGGTTGGTGCTTGGCTTCTTTATCTTGATCCCCGTCTTGATGATGTTGCTGTATTCGTTTTTGACCAAAGAGTTCCGCGGTGGAGTGATTTGGGAGTTTTCCTTATCGGCTTACGATCAGTTCTTTTTTGATCGCGGCTTATTTGGTGACGAAGAGCCGAGCATCGAGTGGACCTACATCAATATCTTTTGGCGCTCTATTTGGCAGGCAGGTGCGGCGACGATATTGTCTTTACTGATTGGGTTCCCCACGGCTTACTTTATTGCGACACGTCCCGCCGAGAGTCGGCAAATGTGGGTATTTCTGGTGACAATTCCCTACTGGGTTAACTTGCTGATCCGCACCATATCCATGAAGTTTTTGTTGCGTGACCAAGGCCCGCTAAATGATTTTCTAATGGCCATTGGATTTGTTGATTCGCCTGTGCATATCATCAACACAGATTTCGCCGTGCAGCTGGGGCTGTTTTACTCCTATTTGCCGTTTATGGTTTTGCCTATATATGCAGCTGTGGAACGTTACAACTTCTCCCTGAGCGAAGCCGCTGCCGATCTCTACGCGACCAAGTGGCAAACACTGCGCAAGGTGCTTCTACCTGCGGTAAAGCCGGGTGTGATAGCCGGTTGTATTCTGGTGTTTGTACCCTCACTTGGGTCGTTCCTCGCGCCTGATCTATTAGGTGGTGCGAAGAACTTCATGATCGGCTCGTTGATCGAAGAGCAATTTAAGGGCAATGCAGGCAACTGGCCTTTTGGCGCGGCAGCCTCGATGATCCTGCTCTCGTTGGTGATGGTTATCCTGATGATCTCTGCACGTAAGAGCAACAAAGGCGGGGAGGGGTAACATGGCTCAAGCTGGCGAAGATATAAAAAAATACCCAGGCTTTATGGGGATCACTATATTTTGTTTGCTGATACTTTATGCGCCTCTGATCGTGGTGATGGTCTATTCGTTTAACGAATCTAAATCCATCACCGAGTGGCAAGGCCTCAGCCTCAAGTGGTATGTCGATGTTTTTGTCGGCCCAGAGTCTGCAAAATTTAAAGAAGCTGCTTTAAATTCGTTTTCAATCGCGATAACAGCGGCCATTGCAGCCACCATTATTGCGACTTCAGCTGCGACCGGTATGTTGCGCGGCGGTGCGTTCAAGGGCAGGGGCTTGTCTTTTGCGCTGATCAATCTGCCGTTGATCGTGCCTGAAATTGTGACAGCCGTGGCGACGCTTATATTCTTCAGCGCCATCGGCTTTGAACGAGGCTATCTCACCATACTGGTGGCGCATATCGCTTTCTGTATCCCCTTTGCTTACATGCCTATTGCGGCGCGTATGCAAGGAATCGAAGACACCTATGAGCAAGCGGCACTTGATCTATACGCCACTAAAGCACAGGCATTTAAGCGAGTGTTGTTGCCCTTGCTGATGCCTGGTGTGATATCAGGATTTATCCTCGCTTTTATCATCTCTTTGGATGATTTTATCATCACCAACTTTGTTAAAGGCGCCGGTATCGAAACCTTGCCTACCGCCATATTTGGGGCAGTTAAACAAGGCATAAAACCTAACATTATGGCTATATCGACCATGCTGCTCGGTGTATCTATTGTGATGGTGACGGTTTCATATTTTGTCGGAAAATCAGATCAAAAGAAGTAAACAACCTCGTGGAGAGACAAATGAAAAAGACACTAACTGCCAGTGCGGTAGCCCTGACGTTATCAATGTTTGCGCAGGCCGCTTCAGCTGAAGGTAAGCTCTCGCTCTACCATTGGTTTGAGTATATTCCCCAAGAAATGCTCGATCGCTTTGCCGAAGAAAACGGCATTGAAGTCACCATGGATACATACGACTCTAACGAAGCGATGCTGGCTACTTTAAAAGCGGGAAGCCTCGGGACATATGATCTGAGTTTTCCCGGCGACTACATGGTGAAGATATTGGGCGACGAAGGCATGCTCGACACCATCAATGACGGTGAGCTAAAAAACAAAGCGAATATAGATCCGCAGTGGATAGACGTGCCGTATGATCTTGGCCGCAATTCCTCTATTCCTTATCAGTGGGGCACCACGTCGTTCTCCGTCAACCGAGACCTGTTCAAGGGCGATATCAGCTCTACTGCAATTTTGTTCGATCCACCTGCAGAGCTATCGGGCAAAATCAACATGCTCGATAGCCAAGGCGAAGTGCTGACACTGGCTGCATTGCACATGGGTATTCCGCAGTGCTCTACTGATCGAGATCAGCTCAAAGCTCTTAATGCTCTTTTACAAAGTGCTAAAGAGCACTGGGTATCTTTTAACTCTGACACTGCCAAAGAAGTGCTGGTAACCGGCGACGCAGCGGCAGGCATGATCTACAACGGGTTCAGTGCCAAGGGCCGACTTGAAGGTGGAAACATTGAGTATGCCTTTCCGAAAGAAGGTTTGATTGCCTGGATGGACAACGCAGTATTGCTAAAAGACGCGCCCAACCGTGAAAACGCTTTGAAGTTTATGGACTTTTTGTTGGAGCCTAAAAACATCGCCGAGCTCACCAATTGGGCACAGTATTCAGCGGGTGTTTTAGGTGCGGATGAGTTTCTAACGGATGAGTTGCGATCCACGCCAGAGAACAACAAGCCAGACAGTGCTGGTCCATCGGTATTTGTTGAAGCCTGCTCGGAAGAAGTACAAGCGGTCTACGACAATATCTGGACTAATCTCAAAAAATAAGTGATCTGAATCGCCGCAGGTAACTCTGCGGCGATTTTTCTCTGGAGATTTGAGTGGAAACGATCTACACCGAAAAGCACAAGTTACGTGATGTGAAAACCGAGCTGTACGGTGGAGAGCTTGTCGCGCCGCACGAACGCCCAAGCCGAGCGGAATACATTCTCAGTCGTGTGCAAAGTGAAAAGCAGGGGGAGGTTTCTGCGCCAGAAGATTTTGGATTCGAACCGATCCACGCGATACACGACGAAGACTTTGTGAGTTTCCTGCAGATTGCATGGGAAGAATGGCGTGCTGAAGGCTTTAAGGGCGAAGCGATCCCGACTTGTCTACCTGCTCGAAGAATGGCTCAAAAATGCCCTAACTTCATCGAAGGGAAGCTGGGTTTTTACGCTTCAACCGCCGAAACCAGTATAGCTGGCGGCACATGGGAAGCCGTTTACGCCAGTGCACAAGTTGCGTTGACGGGTGCTAAACGCATTCAAGACGGCAAAGGCAGCGGGGTTTCACTCTGTCGTCCACCAGGGCACCATGCAACATCCGATATGTTTGGAGGCTTCTGTTTTCTCAACAACGCCGCCATTGCAGCGCAATCTATGCTGAGCAACGGTGCAAAGCGCGTTGCTGTTTTAGATGTGGATTTCCATCACGGAAACGGTACACAAGACATCTTTTATGATCGTGACGATGTGTTAGTTGTGTCTCTTCACGGTGATCCTATGGAAGCTTTTCCCTATTATTTGGGCCATGTAGATGAAAAAGGCGCGGGCAAGGGCGTAGGGTTTAACGTCAACTATGCAATGCCGCCTAAAACGCCGTTTGTTATATGGCGAGAGGCGCTCAGTGCAGCGCTTAAAAAAATACAGGGTGCCAAAGTTGATGTATTGATAGTCTCGTTAGGCGTGGATATCCTTGAGAATGATCCCATCAGTTTTTTCAAACTGGCGTCTGAGGATTTTATGACATTTGATGACGACATCTCCCAATTAGATTTGCCAACTCAGTTTGTGATGGAAGGCGGCTACGACGTCGAAGAAATCGGTGTGAATACGGTGAACGTATTGCAGGGCTTTGAGTCGGCTTAATCCGAGGTATTCAGAAGGCGGGCTGTAATGGCAATTAGAAGAGCAACCTTTAAAAACGATGGTCAAGCTAGCTTGTTTGAGCATAAGAAAAAGTAGTCCCACCCGGGAATTCAGGCCTCCTAAAATGTTAGCTTGAGAATCTTGATTTAATAAAATAGGCATGACCCCTGATGTACTGATGCTTTTTAGAAGTGCGATGATCTTGTTTGTCGTCTAAGTGCAACTCAACTGTTTGAGCAGGATGTTGATATGATGGTCTTACCTTTTGCTATGTCTAGATCACATTATGGTTTTTGGGCTTTTTAACAAGCAACCTGTCATTGATGCTTCCTCTTCTGAGTGGATTTTTGATGCCTATGGCTGGGCGCTGCAGAATTTTGATGCAGACCTGTTTTATTCCGATACCCAACTGGTGCGCCCAACTAACGAGTTTTTCCCTGATTCAGTGAACAGTGTTCACGGCATGGCAGAGTCTGTTTTTGAGCGTGTCAAAGCTTATGCAGGTGTCGGTCACTGGCCCACATTGGTGCAGGATCAGAGTGCTTGTCAGTTTATTGAATCTCAGCAAGTACAGATACAAGGGGCGCTGCGCGGGCCTGAGGGTATTAGCGACGAATCCGTTGCAGACAGTCAGCGTCTGGTGATTCCTTATAATCCGCAGCAGATCAATAACCCCGAGGGCATGATAGCCACTTATGCCCATATTCTGTCGCATCACATGGGCCAGATGGCCAAAACCCCACCGCCAGGAGGGATTGATTACTGGCCTCAGGCAACTGAGCTATTAGCGGTGTTTCTCGGCTTCGGGTTTATGTTTGCCAACAGTGCCTACAATTTTAGGGGCGGCTGCGGCAGCTGTTATAACCCGTACGCACAGCGCGATGCCTATCTCTCAGAATCAGAAGCCACCTATGCATTGGCGCTGTTTTGTCAGTTGAAGGGCATCGCTAATGCTGACGTGACGCCCCACTTGAAAAAACATCTGAGAGGCGTTTACCGACAATCTGCCAAAGAAATATCTGAAAAGGTGCAAGAGCTTGAGCAACTGAAGTTGATCAAGCAAGCGTATTGACCGCCGGTTGCTGTAGAGAAAAACACCCCTGCAGCGATGGCCGGCGTTGAAGCTTGCGCAAGTCTGAGCGGGGTTCTTTGCTCAGCTGAAAATCAGTAAAACGGCACGGCACTTTGGTGGTATCAGCACAACACTGCTTGTGGTTTATGCTGAAACGAAATTATTGTAACTGTGTATGACGCCGCTGACGGATTATTTGCTTTTTGATTCACATTCCTAAACTTGTTCGGTATGCTCAATCTCGTTTTGGGCCTTATCGATACTTTTAATGTTAAAAAATATATTCCGTCGAGCCACTTTGTCACTTGCTATCGCCTGCATGGCGCTATCGCTTGTCCCGTCTGCAATGGCGAAAATGGCTCAGCAAGAGGCGGTTAAGGAGTTTAAAAGGCAAATCACGGAATGGGAAAAAGACAGGCGTGTCGAAGATATACAAATCATCGATGCCAACCGAGATAAGGTCAAGAAACAGATTGTGGCCGGCGATGTGGATTTACAACGCATTGTGGACGAGGTCAAAGGCCGTGATACAAGTGCGTCGACTCAATCTAAGAAAAAAGCACCGTCCGCCAAAAAAGAGTCTAAAAGCGAAAACAACACGGTAGCAGTACAGCGAAAGTACGATAAAATTCCTGAGTCCAACAAACCTGTAGCGACTTATGCTCGTTTGGAATCAAGCTTTAGTGGCTTTCCAGCGACGCTGCAGTTTGACGCTGTAATGGACTTGTATTTCCCCAACGGGAATACCGTCACCTGCTCTAACTGGGACCCAACTGTTTATGATCCGACAGAGGGGTCTGTCGGAACACTAGTTAAGAACTGTGAGGTTTCTCAAGGTCGACCGGAAGGCGAGCCAAATATCAAGTTTGAAAAAGGCCAAACAATAGATATCGACTTTGGAAGAATTAGTGCGCAAGGCTATGATTGGACTGGCAGCAGTTCGTCTGAAATAGCCGGTGCTAATGTTCGTATGACAAAAGACGGACGGATAGCTCTGGGTAGATACCGCAGCACGTCGGTCAGTAGTGGTGGCAACGGTGTGGCAACATCGCGTAAGCCACGTGTTGTAAAGGGCAAGTACTTCCTTGATGGCCACACCATCACTATCACAACCGATGACAATGAAAAAATTTACGGTTTTATTGGTGCCCAATCGAATAGCGGCAGCACCAAGATTGATCATCTATACATCAATGGTGAGCATTTCTGGAACCGGAAAAAGTAGTGCTTCTCGGTGCGCTGGCAATACTCAGCAGATAATGCCCATAACCATGTTATTGGGTGTTTAGCTTTATCTTGCCCAAAGCAGGCGGATAATTAAGTCGACTTCGGTTTTGAGCTACCGCGGCTTCGACGTTTTGATTCGCAACGATTAACAGCTTTGCTGGAATTCAAAACTTCAACCTACAGCTCAATATCAAGCACGTCAGTGCCTTTTGCTGGTACCGCACAACAAATTAACGCTTCGCCCGGAGTGATGGGGGCCGACGGTTTTGTGCGATAAGCAACTTCACCAGATAATACTCGAACAGAGCACGAACCGCAGGAACCACTTCGACAGCCATAATTAGGTGTTAGCCCATGTTGTTCAGCTACGTCCAGTAGCAGTTCATCTCCCTTGCTCCAACGTTGCTCAAACTTTGATCGGCTAAATTTGATAACGGCATGCTCAGCTTCTTCCTCTGCTTCCGTAACGCTGCCTACATCGGCAATGCGTTTCAATGCAGCTGGTCCAAATGCTTCTGCATAAATTCGCGAATCTCTCACGCCGAGCTCGCGTAGTGAGTCGTATACGCCTTGCATAAATGCGGCTGGGCCGCACAGATAAAAGTCATAATCATCCAGTGCTAAGGTTTGCTTAAACACGTCGGCTGATAGGTAACCCGTGCCGTTAAAATCGACACCTGGCTTTTCGTTTTTGAGCGGATTTGAGACAAAAGAATAGTATTTTATCGTGCCAAAGCTCTCTTTCTCGAGTGTTCTAAACGCATCAGAGAAGGCACGTTGTTCGGTGTTTTGTGTTGCATGAAAGACGGTCAACGTTCGTGAAGCACGTGATCGTACTTGCTCATGGCTTAAATGCTGCGCTATCGAAATCATCGGCGTAATACCAACACCACCGGCCAGCAATACAGCAGGACGTTTTTCTAATGCGTTTATAAAAAAATCACCCCGTGGTGCTTTGGCGTTGAGAACGTCGCCCACGCATAAGTGATCATGCAAATACTTAGATATCAGACCGTCGTCTTCCTTTTTTACCGAGATACGGTAGTAGTTGTGGTGTGGTGCCGACGATAGGGTGTATGTTCGTATCGCTTGCAGGGCAGTGTCATCAGGCTGCACAGCTACGGTTAGATACTGCCCAGCTTCGAAAGGAAGCAACGCTTTGCCATGCGCGTGTTCAAAGTAGAACGACTTGATGACAGAGCTTTCTTGTTCAATATTCACAACTTTCAGTGGCTGCCAGCTATTGCCTAAGGTTTGCGCCTCTAATACAGCCTTGGCTTCAGACCAAGTACCCGACAAGAGTGTATTGGGTGAGTACTCAGCAAGGCTCGCTCTAAACGGTAGGGCATCTCTCAACCACTTGCCTTTTTTAGCGGTAAATCGCCAGCCGCGTTCTGCACCTTTAAAGGCGAGTACTTCTGGATGATCATCCCACAGTATTTCGACACTACCCGTCAGCATCAATAAATCGCCGGTTTCAAAATCAGGAAATACTAAGCCTGCTTTGGGGTTTAATAAAAAGTTTCCTATGGTGTTAAAAAGAAAATTCCCAGGGTAGTCGGGCACGGTTAAGGTATTGCCTTCAACTTTGACAAACCCCGGCATTCCGCCTCGATGGGAAACATCAACGCCTTCTATATCCGGCCGTTTTTCTACGTTGATAAAGCTGGACACAAAAAAGGTATCAGCCGCCTCAATAAAGGCAGTGCTCTCTTCATCCAGTGCTTCAAAATCAAGCTGTGCTTGCGTGTCACTTACCGTACCGGGCTCGCGTATAAAGCTGATGTCACGTGTTTGAATATACTGTGGGCAATTACCAAAGGATTGATCGACATCGAGTTCTAGTGT
>Ga0114952_1002425_pt1 | contig 14302 bp, 9 predicted proteins | sample SidtaG_2_FD_87303 | JGI IMG/M metagenome (GOLD analysis project Ga0114952, IMG submission 87303) | Marine algal microbial communities from Sidmouth, United Kingdom - Sidmouth_Asex2 metaG | ecosystem: Host-associated > Algae > Red algae > Unclassified | place: Sidmouth, United Kingdom | collected... | reverse complement strand
TTTTCTTCAGGGCGGTGGCGTCGGCAAGAGCCTCGCCGAGTGGATGATCCACGGCGAGCCCGAGGCGGACGTGTTCGGCATGGATATCGCCCGCTACGGCGCGTTCGCCGCCAACCGCCGCTACATCAAGGAGACGACGGGGCAGTTCTACAGCCGCCGTTTCGTCATGAGCTATCCCAACGAGCAGCTGCCCGCGGGGCGTCCGCTGACGATGGCCCCGGCGCACGACGCGATGAGCGCGGCCGGCGCCCGCTGGGGGGTGAGCTGGGGGCTCGAGGTGCCTCTCTACTTCGCCCCGGAGGGCTTCGTCGAGCAGCCGACGCTCAGGCGCTCCAACGCGCACGATCTGGTGGGCGCCGAATGTCGTGCCGTGCGCGAGCGTGTCGGGCTGCTCGACATCTCGGGCTTCTCGCGCTTCGAGATCAGCGGGCCGAACGCTCGCGCCTGGCTCGACTCGCTGCTCGCGTCGCGTCTGCCCGAGCCCGGGCGCGCGCGGCTCGCGCCGATGCTCTCGCCCGAGGGCAGACTCAAGGGGGATCTGACGCTCTTCGACTGGGGCGACGGAACCTGGTGGCTCATGGGCAGCTACTACCTGCGCGCCTGGCATTCGCGGTGGTTCGACCAGCACATGAGCGAGGGCGTCGCGTTGCGCGACGTGTCGGACGACATCGTCGGTTTCTCGCTCGCCGGGCCCGAGTCCCGCCGGGTGCTCGAGCGCGTCGTGCACGAGGACATCGCGAGCCTGCCCTTCATGGGGTGCGGGCGATTCGATGTCGGGCTGATTCGGGCGAAGGTGGGGCGTCTTTCGGTCGCGGGCGAGCTCGGCTACGAGATCCACTGCCGGGCCGGTGAGCACGTGGCGCTGCGCCGGCTGCTGCTCGAGGCCGGGGCCGATCTCGGCCTCCGCGAATACGGCTACGAGGCGCTGCTGAGCCTCCGACTCGAGAAGAGCTTCGGTATCTGGTCGCGCGAGTTCACCCAAGCCTACACGCCGGCGATGACCGGCATGGACCGCTGGATCGACTGGAGCAAGGGCGAGTTCCTCGGGCGCGAGGCGGCGGTGGCGGAGCGCGACGGCGAGGGGCCGGCCGAGGTTCTGGTCACGCTCGAGATCGATGCCGACGACGCTGACGCCTCCGGCTACGAACCGATTCACGCCGACGGCGAGCGGGTCGGCTTCGTGACCTCGGGTGGGTACGGCCATACCGTCGGCGCCTCGCTGGCGATGGCGCTGCTCGATTCGACCCGCGCGGCGATCGGTACCGAGCTCACCGTGCACGTCGTCGGTGTCGAGCGACGCGCGCGGATCATCGCGCCCTCGCCGTACGATCCGCAAGGCCAAGCCATGCGCGGTCGGTCGTGAGGGGGTCGGCTGGAGTCGCTCGCGAGGTGGCGGGGGAGAGCCCGACGAGCGGCACGATGACGAGAGCGACGTGACGGTCGACGGCAAGAGGGGGCGCCGCCGGCGACCGCGCGAGTCCGGTGCGCGGCAGCCGATTCGTGAGGTCGATTACCACAACCTCAGGAACCCCTTCGTGCCGACGCCGGTGTTCAGCGAGGACCGCGTCGAGTCGATCCACGACACCGCCCTTCGCGTGCTCGAGGAGCTCGGCATGAAGGTGCTGCTGCCGGCGGCGCGCGAGCACTATCGCCGAGGCGGGGCGCTGGTCGAGGACGACACCGCCATGGTCAGGATCGGGCGCGATCTGGTCGAGTCGGCACTCGCCAGCGCACCGCGCTCGATCGCGCTCCGCGCCGGCGCGCGCGAGCGAGACCTGACCCTCGAGCTCGGCGCGCTCGTGATCCAGTCCGGCGCGGGCGCGCCGCACGTCACCGATCTCCGGCGCGGCCGCCGTCCCGCCTCGCTCGCCGACTACGAGGAGCTGACGCGTCTGACGCAGCGCTTCGATGTGCTGCAGATGCTCAACCCGCTGGTCGAGCCGCAGGACATCGCGCCGCCCTTCCGTCACTATGCGGTCACGCGAGCGCAGCTCACGCTCTCGGACAAGTTCCCCTTCCTGTTCGCGCGCGGCACCCCTCAGGTACACGACGGCTTCGAGATGATCCGTGCCTTCCGTGGGCTCTCGGAGGAGGACTTCGTCGGCGCCCCGCACTGCTACACGATCGTCAATACCAACTCGCCGCGGCAGCTCGACGTGCCGATGGCCCGGGGACTGATCGACTTCGCGCGCGCGGGCCAGCTCTCGATCGTCACCCCGTTCTGCCTGATGGGGGCGATGGCACCGGTGACCGTCGCCGGAGCGCTCACGCTCAGCCATGCCGAGGCGCTGGCCGCGATCACCCTGACGCAGCTGGTCAACCCCGGTGCGCCGGTCTGCTACGGCGCCTTCTCCTCGAACGTGGACATGCGCTCGGGCGCACCGGCGTTCGGCACGCCCGAGCAGGTCAAGGCCAACCTCGGTGCCGGTCAGCTCGCCCGCAAGCTCGGCCTGCCGTGGCGCTGCGCCGCCGGCTGCGCGGCCAACGTCAACGACGCCCAGGCAGCGAACGAGACCCAGATGAGTGCCTGGGGAGCCGTGCTCGCCGGGGCGACGGTGCTCATCCACGGCGCAGGCTGGATCGAGGGTGGGCTGACGGTCTCCTACGAGAAGCTGATCACCGACCTCGAGGTCATGCAGTGCTTCGCCGAGCTCTGCGCCGAGACCCCGGCGGCCGACGCGGACATCGCCTTCGAGGCGCTCGCCGAGGTGCCCCCTGGGGGTCATTTCTTCGCCGCGGCGCACACGATGGAGCGCTATCGCAGCGCCTTCTACGAACCGCTGGTCGCCGACTGGTCGAACTTCGGCACGTGGACCGAGCGCGGTGCCCGTGACGCGAACGTCCGGGCGAGCGCCCTCTGCGAGGATCTGCTCGCCGATGCCGAGGCACCGGCGTTCGACGAGGAGCGTGCCGCGGCGCTCGACGCCTTCGTCGCACGGCGTACCGCCGAGGGCGGTGCGCCACCGGAGAGCTGATGGGCGCGAGCGCATCCGGCCCGCTCGGCGGCAACACCAAGGTCACGCGCGAGGACTGGCTCCGCGTGGCCATGGATATCCTGATCAGCCAAGGCGTGGAGAAGGTCAAGGTGCTCTCGATCGGCGAGCGCCTGGAGGTGTCCCGCTCGAGCTTCTACTGGTACTTCAAGAGTCGCCAGGATCTCCTGGACGCGCTCCTCGAGGTGTGGGAGCGCACCAACACGCGCGCCGTCGTCGAGCACGCCTCGCGTCCGGCGGACACGATCACGCGGGCGGTCTGCCACTTGTTCCGCTGCTTCGTGACGAGCGAGCGGTTCGATCATCGGCTCGACTTCGCCGTGCGCGAGTGGTCGCGGCGCTCGGGCGAGGTGCGCCGAATCGTGGACCGATCCGACGCCGCCCGGCTGCGGGCGATACAGACGATGTACGAGCGCTTCGACTACACCCCGCACGATGCCCGGACGCGTGCGCGTATCCTCTACTACATGCAGATCGGCTACTACGCGCTGGAGCTGCAGGAGCCTCTCGAGACGCGTCTGTCCTTCCTCGAGGGATACCTCGAGGGGTTCACCGGCAGGAGGGCCGCGCGCTCGGAGATCGACGAGTTCGTCGCGCACGTCAACAGCCTCGAGGCAGGAGCGAAATCATGAGTCGAGCGAGCGGAGCGGCAACGGCCGATGCCGTCATCATCGGTGCCGGAGTGATCGGCACGGCGATCGCCTACGAGCTGTCCAAGCTGGGGTATCGCACCCTGACGATCGAGCGCAACCGCCAGATCGGCCACGGCTCGACGGCAGGCTCCTGCGCGATCATCCGCATGCACTACTCCACCTTCGACGGCACGGCGATGGCCTGGGAGGGCTATCACTACTGGCGCGACTGGGCCGAGTACCTGCAGGCGCCGCGGACGACGGCGAGTGCGCGCTCCGGAGCGGCGTCCGGGAGCGGTGCACGGGAGCGGACGGCGGAGATCGGAGACGGGACGCTCGCGACGTTCGTGGAGTGCGGTTGTCTGGTCATGAAGACCGAGCAGAACGGCGCGCTCGCCGGTCACATGCGCAACAGCGCCGAGCTCGGCTGCCCCCACGAGGAGTGGTCGCCCGAGGAGATCGAGCGGCGTCTGCCGATCTACGACCTCGCGAGCTTCGCTCCACCGAAGCCGCGCGACGACCCCGCCTTCGGACAATCCAACGGTCAGCGGCTTCGCGGCGGCGTCCACTGGCCCAACGCCGGTTACGTCACCGATCCGGCGCTCTCGGCGCAGAACCTCGCCGACGCCGCGCGTCGCTCGGGTGCCCGCTTCCGGCTGGACGCCGAGGTCACGGAGATTCTCACCGAGGGTGGGCGGGTCGCCGGTGTCCGCCTCGGCTCCGGGGAGCAGATCCACGCCCCCGTGGTCGTCAACGTCGCGGGGCCGGCCTCCTCGAGGATCAACGCGCTGGCCGGCGTGCTCGACGACATGACCATCCGGACGCGGGCGCTCCGCCAGGAGGTCGTGCACCTGCCCTCTCCCGAAGGCTTCGACTTCGAGCGTCTCGGCACGATCGTCTCCGACAGCGACATCGCCCTCTACTGCCGCCCCGAGCACGGTAACCACATCCTCGTCGGCAGCGAGGACCCGCCTTGCGACGCGCACGCCTGGGTCGACGACGACACCGACTACGACCGGAGCTTCACGGAGCAATGGAGCACGCAGGCGCTACGTTACGGGCAACGCGTGCCGAGCCTCGGCATACCGAGCCGGATGCGCGGCGTGGTCGATCTCTACGACGCCTCGACCGACTGGATCCCGATCTACGATCGCTCGAGCCTGCCCGGCTTCTACATGGCCTGCGGCAGCAGCGGCAATCAGTTCAAGAACGCTCCGATCGCCGGGAAGATGATGGCGGGACTGATCGAGTACTGCGAGGGCGGCGAGGATCACGACGCGGCGCCGCTCCGTTTTCGGCTGCCGTACATCGGTCGGACGGTCGATGTCGGATTCTATTCGCGCAAGCGTCCGATCAACGAGGAGTCGAGCTTCTCGGTGCTGGGCTGAGTTTCACCGCCCGCCACCCGCCACCCGCCACCTGCCGGCGATCGCGTTCTCGGCAGCGGCGGAGTTGGCCGCGGTCTTCCACTCCGAGCCCGATCGCGTCGGGGTGAAGGACCACTAGCCGTTCAGCAGCCGCTCGGCCTGTCTGACGTACTGCCCGCGCTGCAGGATCATCGTCGGGCGCGAGCCGCCGCACTGTCGCCAGAGCACGACCGAGCGGAGCCCGCCGAGCAGGGCGGCCCGGATGGTGGAGGCGGTCGTGTTGTCGTTGAGGTGTACCGGATCGCCGCTGACCATGATGCGCGGGCTGAGGTGGCTGATGCTGCTGCGGTAGAGGTTCGCGAAGTTGCTGATCATCGTCGGATCGGTAACCTCGAAATCGAGCGACTGGGCGCGCGAGATGCCGATCCGGAGCTGCTCGACGGTCGAGTCGTCCCGCATGATGTTGGTGCCGAGCTGGATCAGCGCCAGGGCGTAGCGGGCGAGATCGAGATCGCGCGACTCGTCGTGACCGCCGAGCTGACTCTTGAGCACCCGCAGCCCGCGGCGCACTCCGCGGTGCGAGCCGCCGTAGGCGTCGACGACACGGTCCGCGCTCAGCGTCAGGATCGAGCGCAGCGTCGCGGCGAGGTCTTCCTCGTCGCAGCGTCCCGTCGTCGCCAGGCTCTTGCACAGGTGCACCGACTGGAAGACGCCGGCGAGCGCGAGGGTGCGGTTCTCGGGGGTGGCGGTCGTCATGGCGGGAGAATAGGAGCCTGCGCCGCGAACGCTTGGCGCACGACGGGAGTGGCGCGCTCGCGGCCGCTCACGCCCGCGTCTCGCTCGGGACCGTTGACGTTAGGGGGGCGGCTCTCTCGAGCGTCGTCGCCGTGTCGCCGAGCTCGGCGATGACGCCGCCGCCGAGACACCGTGGCCCGTCGTAGAGCACCACCGACTGTCCGGGGGTGATCGCCCGCACGGGCTCGGCGAAACGGACTCGGAGCGCGCCGTCGGCGTCGATCTTCACCCGACAGGGCGTGTCATCTTGGCGATAGCGGACCTTGGCCGTGCAGCTGAACGCGGGCGCCGGTGCGTGGCCGGCGATCCAGTGCACGTCGCGGGCGACGAGCGCGAGCCGATGGAGACGCGGGTGCTCGTGCCCCTGGCCGACCACCAAGGTGTTGCTCTCGAGGCACTTGTCGAGCACGTACCACGGTGCGTCGGAGGCGGCGCTGCGCCCGCCGATACCGAGTCCCTGTCGCTGCCCGAGGGTGTGGAACATGAGCCCCGAATGACGCCCGATCATCTCGCCCTCCTCGGTGACGATGTCGCCGGGCCGTGCGGGCAGGTACTCAGCCAGAAAGCTCCGGAACTTGCGCTCGCCGATGAAGCAGATGCCGGTGCTGTCCTTCTTGGCGGCGACGGCGAACCCCGCCTGCCGCGCGATCTCGCGCACCCTCGGCTTCTCCAGCTCACCGACGGGGAAGATCGCGGCGCCGAGCTGTTCCTGATCGAGGGTGTGCAGGAAGTAGCTCTGGTCCTTGTCGGCGTCCTGCCCGCGAAGGAGCGCCGCGGCCCCCCGGGTGTCCTCCCCGCGGCGCACGTAGTGGCCCGTGGCGATGCGCTCGGCCCCGCCTGCACGCGCGTGATCGAGGAAGGCCCGGAACTTGATCTCGCGGTTGCAGAGGATGTCGGGGTTGGGGGTGCGCCCCGCGCCGTACTCGGCGAGAAAATGGGCGAAGACGCGCTCCCAGTACTCCTCGGCGAAATTGACGGTCGTCAACGGCATGCCCAGGCGAGCGGCGACCGCCGCGGCGTCGCGGTAGTCCTGCCGGGCCGTGCAGTGCTCGTCGTCGTCCTCCCAGTTCTGCATGAAGACGCCCTCGACCCGGTAGCCCTGCGCCATCAGGAGCAGGGCCGAGACCGAGGAGTCGACGCCGCCGGAGAGGCCGACGACGACGCGCGTGCGGGCGTTCCGGGCGCGTCGTCGGGGGGAGGGGGCGAGGTCTCGGGGCAGCTGGATGCTCATGGGCGGAGTCGTGCGGGCAGGACGGGATGCGCGCTCGCTCAGAGATGAGTGATCAGCGCGTCTTCGCGAGAGGGTGTACGACGCCGCGGTGGCGGGACCGTTCGGTGGGCAAGGATATCGGCGTCCATCAGCTCGAGGAAGCGCTCGGCCTGCGGGGAGAGGAACTTCCCGCGCCGGATCACGACGCCGTAGCTTCGGGTCGGGAACCAGGCGTTCATGGGGCGAACGGTCAGGTGCTCGTCGCCGCGCAGGCACACGCTCGTGACGACGCTGATGCCGGTGCCGATCTCGACGTAACGCTTGATGACCTCCCAGCCGCCCGCCTCGAGGACGACGGTGTAGGGCACTTGGTGCTGCTGGAACACCACGTCGATCGTGCCCCAGGTGCTCAGGTGCCGTGGCGGCAGGATCAGACCGTAGGGGCCGATGTCGGCGAGAGTCGGCCGCTCGAGCGCCGCGAGCGGGTGCTCGGCGGCGGCGATCAGCACCGGCTCGTAGTCGCGCACGGGATGGTAGGTCAGATCGTCGGGCACGTCGATCATCGAGCCGACGGCGAAATCGACCTCGTCGGCGCGCAGCAGCGCCATGCCGTCGCGGCCGGTGACGTTGTGCAGGCGCACCTCGATCTGCGGGTAGAGCTCGGAGAAGCGCTTGACCGCCTCCGGCAGCACGTAGAGCAGCGTCGCCTCCCCGGCGGCGATGTCCAGCGGCCCCGCACCGACCTCCCCGAGACGGGCGGCGAAGTGATCGGCGAGTCTGGCGAAACCGTCGACGAGCGGCTCCGCCATCTCCTGGAGCAGTGCACCGGCCGGCGTCAGACGGATCTTCGGGCCCGAGCGTTCGAACAGCAGCGTGCCGAGATCCTTCTCGAGGGCCTGGATCTGCAGCGACACCGTCGGCTGACTCAGACGCAAGCGCTCGGCCGCCTTGGAGACGCTGTTGGTCTGCGCGGTGTGACAGAAGGCGCGCAGTTGGCGCATTCGACGCAGGCTGTCGGGGGCCGGAGGAGCGGCCATCGGAGGCGTCCACTATTGACCTTGCCAATGCTCATGATAACGAGCATTGTGTTGCGCTGCAGCATCCGGCGCCCACCCGCTCGTACGCTCGGCTGGTGCGCCCGAGCCCGGCCACTCGCCCGCCTATCGGTCGCGTCGGGGTTACCAGGAGCACCCCCTCCGAGAGGTCCCCGAGGCGCCCCTTCGGGGGCTCTCAAACGCCGTGGTAGTCGCGATACCAGGCGACGAAGCGGGCGATGCCGTCCTCGACGCTGGTGGCGGGCCGGTACCCTACATCGGCCACGAGATCCTCGACATCGGCGTAGGTATCGGGCACGTCGCCCGGCTGCAGGGGCAGCAGGTTCCGCTCGGCCTTGCGGCCGAGGCAGCTCTCGAGCACGTCGATGTAGCGCTCGAGCTCGACCGGCTCGTTGTTGCCGATGTTGTAGAGCCGGTAGGGCGCGGAGCTCGTCGCCGGGTCCGGGGCACCGCTGTCCCATCGGGGGTCGGGCGCGGCGACCCGATCGAGCGCACGCACCACCCCTTCGACGATGTCGTCGATGAAGGTGAAGTCGCGCTTGTGTCGTCCGTGGTTGAAGACATCGATCGGCTCGCCGGCGAGGATCTTGCGCGTGAACAGGAACAGCGCCATGTCCGGGCGCCCCCAGGGGCCGTAGACGGTGAAGAAGCGGAGCCCGGTGCTCGGCAGTCCGAAGAGGTGGCTGTAGGTGTGCGCCATCAGCTCGTTCGACTTCTTCGTCGCCGCGTACAGGCTGACCGGATGGTCGACCGAATCGTGCACCGAGAACGGCATGTTGGTGTGCGATCCGTAGACCGAGCTGGTCGAGGCGTAGACCAGGTGCTCGACGTTCGAGTGACGACAGCACTCGAGCACGTTCAGGAAGCCGATGACGTTGGCCTCGATGTAGGCGTGCGGGTTCTCGAGCGAGTAGCGAACACCGGCCTGGGCGGCGAGATTGACGACCCGCTCGGGCGCATGCTCGGCGAAGGTGCGCTCGATCAGGGCGCGATCCTCGAGATCGCCCCGTACCTCGGTGAAGCGCTCGTACGCCTTCACGCGCTCGAGTCGAGCGAGCTTGAGAGCCGGATCGTAATAGTCGTTGACGTTGTCGATCCCGACCACCTCGTCGCCGCGCTCGAGCAGGCGTAGCGCGAGATGGGAACCGATGAACCCGGCCGTACCGGTGACGAGAACCTTCATAGGGGGAAGCGCCGTTGGATCGCGGAACGGGAGGAGGGAGTGGCAAGGGCGGTCGGTGGAAGGAGGAGCCGCTCGCACCGGGAGGGTGAGTCAGAGCCGGGCATCGACCATCTCCCGTGGCAGGACGCTCTTGATGTCGTAGAGCACGTGCTCGGAAGCCCCGAGCGCGCGGATGCCCGCCGCTCCCATCTCGACGAAATCACGGTGGGCCACGGCGAGAACGATCGCGTCGTAGCGCCCGGGAACGAGCCGCTCGACGAGCTCGATGCCGTAGGTCTCGCGCGCCTCTCGGGGGGCGACCCAGGGGTCGTGTACCTCGACGTTCGCGTGGTAGCTCTCGAGCTCGTCGATGATGTCCACGACACGCGTGTTGCGCAGGTCGGGGCAGTTCTCCTTGAAGGCGAGTCCGAGTACCAGCACGTTCGCGTCGACCACGTGCAGCTTGCGGCGGGTGAGCATCCGCACCACCTGCCCGGCGACGAAGCCGCCCATGCCGTCGTTGATCTGGCGTCCGGAGAGGATCACTTGCGGGTGGTAGCCGATCTCCTGGGCCTTGTGGGTCAGGTAGTAGGGATCGACGCTGATGCAGTGTCCGCCGACCAGCCCGGGGCGAAAGTTCAGGAAGTTCCACTTGGTGCCGGCGGCCTCGAGCACTTCGAGGGTGTCGATACCGAGGTGTCCGAAGATGATCGCCAGCTCGTTGATCAGCGCGATGTTCAGATCCCGCTGAGTGTTCTCGATGACCTTGGCCGCCTCGGCCACACGGATCGAGCTCGCCCGATGGGTGCCGGCGGTGATGACGCGTCGGTAGAGCGCGTCGATCGCGCGTGCCACCTCGGGGGTCGAGCCGGAGGTGACCTTGACGATCGATCCGACACGGTGCTCCCGGTCGCCGGGGTTGATGCGCTCGGGGGAGTAGCCGCAGAAGAATCCCTCGTTGTAGCGAAGGCCCGACTCCCGCTCGAGGATCGGTACGCAGATCTCCTCGGTGGCGCCCGGATAGACGGTGGACTCGTAGATCACCACGGCGCCCTCGCGCATCACCCGCCCGATCGTCTCGCTCGCCCGGATCAGGGGCGTGAGCTCCGGCTGCTTGTGCCGGTTGATCGGTGTCGGGACGGTGACGACGAAGACGCGGCAGTCGGTCAGGTCGGTCGGTTCGGAGGTGAACTCCAGGCGCTCGGCCGCGGCGAGCTCGTCGGGCTCCACCTCGAGCGTTCTGTCGTGCCCCGTGCGGAGCTCGGCGATGCGCTCGACATCGATGTCGAAGCCCAGAACCGGGCTCCCCTTGCCGAACTCCACGGCGAGCGGCAGCCCGACGTAGCCGAGGCCGATGACCGCGATACGATCGTCGTTCTGGAGCATGCGCGAGGGTCGGGTTCGCCGGATCCGGATCGAGCGCCCGGTGACCGAAGCGGGCGATCGGTGCGGGGGGAGTGAGAGTATACGAACAATCGGCCTCGGGGACCGTGAAGGTGACCGGATCCCGGGTGGGGCCTCGGTGGACGGGGTAAGCGCATCGGCGATGCACGGCACGTGCCGAGCCTGTATTTCCGGCGTCGATTCACCCTCCCTGGCGAGCGTGGACGGAGGGGGCCGGCGGGGTGGGAACGGCGACTCGCGGGAGCTCGGACCCCTGATGCCGGCGTGTCCGCGCGGCCGTGGCCCGGGTCGAGACCGCCCCGAGCCGTCAGGGGCTCGCGACGAGCGCGGCGGCGCGCCGGGTCGAGATCCGGCCGAGCCGGCGGTGCCCGTGGGCGGGCGTGGCGGCTGGTCGCGGCGGCCGCCGCCGCAGGTGCCGGAGAACCGGCGGCGGCGTGGGGCGTGGCGTACGCCCCGGCGGGGAGGGTGGGGGCTGCTTCGCCCGCCGCGTCCGACCGGTAGCACTTTCGCCGCGCCCTGTGCGTCTCGTCAGGTTAAATCCGGTCACGATCGCGCCCCGTATTCTGCTCGGGGATTCCCTCCGTTGAGTTGTCCGCGTCACGGCCCCAGGTTGAGGGGGACGAAATTTGCGGCGCCGGGAGCGGAGGTCCACTATCGTCGTTGCGCCGGCCGGCGCGCCAAGTCGAATGAATCGGCGAGCGGTCGCCGATCGGTCGCATGGACATCCGACTCGACCCGACACCATAGTCATCCCAAGATCACGATGAGCGAGAGAGACACGAACCGCGAGGGCGGGCCGGTCGTCGAGAAGGCGCGGCCGAAGCTCGCCAAGCCTCCCCTCTGGAAAGTCGTGCTGCTGAACGACGACTACACGCCGATGGAGTTCGTGGTCGAAGTCTTGCAAGTGTTCTTCACGCTGGATCGGGAGCAGGCCACGCGCGTCATGCTGCACGTCCACCAGAAGGGCAAAGGGGTGTGCGGAGTGTTCACGCGGGAGATCGCCGAGACCAAGGTCGCGCAGGTGACACAGTTTGCGCGCGAGAGCAGGCACCCGCTGCTGTGCGAGATGGAGGAGGCCTGAGCGTCCCCGCTCAAGTGGGCGGAGCCGTCCGAGGCGGATCACTCGGGTGCGGACCGGCCCCGAGCGGCGTCGCCGGGACCGTACCCGTGTGGTCGCGGCGATATCGGACCGCCGAGGGGTCGCGGCTCGAGGTGTCGAGCCGCACGACCGGAGCCGCTCGGGGGGGGGTGTCCGGCCGGCCGGACGGTGTGGGCGAGGTGGCCCGCAGCGGCCGGCTTGAGCGGGTCTCTCGGAATGGATGCCGGGCAAGCTACGGATCGGCGCCGCCTTGGCGGGAGCGATCGGGCGAGGCTCTGGGACGAGCCGGGACGGAACGCGTCTATCCAGAGAAACCAATGCGGTAGGGACCGACTGATGCTGAGCAAAGAGCTGGAATTCACCCTGAACAACGCCTTCAAGGAGGCACGGACCAGGCGCTTCGAATTCATGACGGTCGAGCACCTGCTGCTGGCGCTGATCGACAACCCGACCGCCGCTCAGGTGCTTCGGGCCTGTGGCGGGGATCTCGATACGCTCCGCGACGAGCTCGACAGCTTCGTCGAGGAGAACACCCCGCTGCTCGACGAGAACGACACCCGCGAGACCCAGCCGACGCTAGGCTTCCAGCGGGTGCTCCAGCGGGCCGTCTTCCATGTCCAGAGCTCGGGCAAGAAGGAGGTGACGGGGGCCAACGTGCTGGTCGCGATCTTCGGCGAGCAGGACTCGCAGACGGTGTATCTGCTGAACAAGCAGAACATCACCCGTCTCGATGTCGTCAACTACATCTCCCATGGCATCGCCAAGAACTCCCAGGAGGAGTCCGAGGAGGGCGAGGAGGGCGCTGCCGAGTACGGCCAGGAGGAAGGCGAGAGCGACGCGAAACCGCTCGACAAGTTCGCCACCAATCTCAACCAGCGGGCGCAAAACGGCGAGATCGACCCGCTGATCGGGCGCGATCACGAGGTCGAGCGAGCCTCGCAAGTGCTCTGCCGGCGCAGGAAGAACAACCCTCTGCTGGTCGGGGAGGCCGGAGTCGGCAAGACGGCGATCGCCGAGGGTCTGGCCAAGAAGATCGTCGACGGCGAGGTGCCGGACGTGCTCGCGGAGTCGACGATCTACTCGCTCGATCTCGGGGCGCTCGTCGCCGGTACCAAATACCGCGGCGATTTCGAGAAGCGTCTCAAGAGCATCCTCGGCCAGCTGAAGAAGGAGTCGGGGGCGATCCTGTTCATCGACGAGATCCACACGATCATCGGCGCGGGCGCGGCCTCCGGTGGCGTCATGGACGCCTCGAACCTGATCAAGCCGATGCTCGCCTCCGGGGAGCTCAAGTGCATCGGCTCGACCACCTATCAGGAGTACCGCGGAATCTTCGAGAAGGACCGGGCGCTCGCGCGTCGCTTCCAGAAGATCGACGTGGTCGAGCCGTCGATCGATCAGACCTTCGAGATCCTCAAGGGGCTGAAGTCGCGCTACGAGGAATTTCACGACGTGAAGTATTCGAACAATGCGCTCAGGACGGCCGCCGAGCTCGCCGGGCGTTACATCAACGACCGCTTCCTGCCTGACAAGGCGATCGATGTCATCGACGAGGCCGGCGCCAACCATCGGGTCAAGGGGGCCGCCGCCAAGGGTAAACGGCAGATCAACGTCAAGGACATCGAGGCGATCGTCGCCAAGATCGCGCGCATTCCCGAGAAGAGCGTCTCCTCGACCGATACGGACAAGCTCAAGACCCTCGCTCGGGATCTGCGCATGCTCGTGTTCGGCCAGGACGAGGCGATCGACACGCTCGGAGCGGCGATCAAGATGTCTCGCTCGGGGCTGGGTCCCGAGGACAAGCCGATCGGCAGCTTCATGTTCGCCGGCCCCACCGGCGTCGGCAAGACCGAGGTCACCAAGCAGCTCGCGCAAGTGATGGGCATCGAGCTGATCCGCTTCGACATGTCCGAGTACATGGAGCGTCACACGGTCTCGCGCCTCATCGGCGCGCCGCCGGGCTACGTCGGCTTCGACCAGGGCGGGCTCCTGACCGACGCGGTGATCCAGAATCCGCACGCGGTGATCCTGCTCGACGAGATCGAGAAGGCACATCCGGATGTCTTCAACCTGCTGCTGCAGGTGATGGATCACGGCACGCTGACCGACAACAACGGCAGGAAGGCGGATTTCAGGAACGTCATTCTGGTCATGACCACGAACGCCGGAGCGGAGTCGATCAGCCGCACGACGATGGGTTTCACGCAGCAGGACCACGCGAGCGACGGCACCGAAGCGGTGAACCGCATGTTCAGTCCCGAGTTCAGGAACCGCCTCGACGCCATCATCCAGTTCAAGCCGCTGGACAAGAGCATCATCCTGAACGTGGTCGACAAGTTCATCATCGAGCTCGAGACGCAGCTCGAGGAGAAGAACGTGCAGATCGACTTCAATGCCGAGGCGAAGGCGTGGCTCGCCGAGCATGGCTTCGACGGTCTGATGGGCGCACGTCCCATGGCGCGTATCATCAGCGAGAACATCAAGAAGCCGCTAGCCGACGAGATCCTCTTCGGCAGGCTCAGCCGCGGGGGTCGGGTGCACGTCAAGCTCGACGAGGAAGGACAGATCGCGTTCGAGTTCGAGAG
>Ga0114952_1002421_pt1 | contig 14312 bp, 13 predicted proteins | sample SidtaG_2_FD_87303 | JGI IMG/M metagenome (GOLD analysis project Ga0114952, IMG submission 87303) | Marine algal microbial communities from Sidmouth, United Kingdom - Sidmouth_Asex2 metaG | ecosystem: Host-associated > Algae > Red algae > Unclassified | place: Sidmouth, United Kingdom | collected... | reverse complement strand
TGCGGAACAAAATATACGTCTTTAGGAATCTCAAAGCGTTCTAAAGTATTAGTTTCAATGATTTTCGATAGCAAATTATCAGAATCAGAATCACCTTCTATAATTAGAATTAACTTTGTGCCAAATACTTCATCTTCTATTCCCGCAACAAAAAATAGCTGCTCAATGATCGGCGTTAGCTTTGCTTCTAATTGTTCGGGGAATAATTTAATACCACCAGAATTGATAACATTATCATGACGACCCAACCATTCAAATTCGGTTGCTGATATCAATTTCACCACATCATTCGTAATTACAGGATGCTCACAAATAGTACTAGCATTAATTACTAAGCAATCTCTTTTATCTTTTGACAAGCTAACGTGGGGTAATGCAGAAAAATTATTATTCCTTAATGCTGATGAACCATCATTAATTCTTTTTACAGCAATATGGGTGATCGTTTCGGTCATGCCATAAGATTCAAAAACCTGTGTTTTTTTATCTTGTAATTTCTTTTTTAATCGATTAGAAATTGGTGCCCCACCAACAAGCAAAGTTTTTATTAAATCAATTTTAGCTATTGATTGTGCTAATTGCAGCGGCACCATAGCCACAAAATCGTAATTCTTTAAACTAGTAGTTATCGGATTTACAACGGGTTCAACATAATCTAAATGCAAACCCAAAACCATAGCTCTTACTAACATCATTTTACCGGCTATGTACTCAGACGACAAGCATAAAAGTGCTGTGTCTTTTTCTTTTAAATTGAAAAATTCCCCAGTAGCCAAAGCAGAGTTGGCCATGTGTTGTTTTTGTAGTAGTATATTTTTCGGAGTTCCTGTGGAACCAGAAGTCTTAACTTCTATGGTAGGTTTATCATCTAACCAGTCAGCTAAAAATACAGCTATTTTTTGTTCAAACGGTTTTCCTTCTGTTATCAAGTCATAGGCCAGCGTTTTCAATTCGGAATCGGAATAAGAAATTCCATTTAACCTAAATGCACTATGAACTTTAATTGGAATTTTAGTCATTGTTATCCGATTTCGGATAGTTGTGTTCGATAAGTGAATCGTTTAAATCTGTTGGAATCACTTCAGCTTCAATAACTGGTGGTAACACCTTGCCGGTCAATCTCTCTTTCCAATCAGTCCATTTGTATTTTCTAGAAAAAATAAAAAGTAAAATCGGAAAAATAATAAAAACAGGAATCAAGACATCCCATCCTAAAACTGGATCAGAAACATCTCTATATACAGAATCGGTTTGAAAAGCCGTCCAGTCTGCGGTAATAAGCAAAGCACCTACTAGATTATTAGCCGCATGAAACCCGAGGGCCAGCTCTAATCCTTCGTCCATTAGTGTCATAATTCCAAGAAAAAAGCCGGTACCTATATAATATACCATAATGCCATAACCCAATTTATCAACCTCAGGGTTAAAAATATGCATCAAACCAAAAAGCGTCGAAGTCACCACCAACGGCACCCATCTATTTTTTGTAATCACCCCTAAACCCTGCATCATATAGCCACGCATAAAATATTCTTCCATGCTTGTTTGAAGGGGTATCATAATAATAGCAATAACTGCCAAGACCAAAAATGGTTTTAGATTAAAATTGAGTACATAGTCCTCTGGTGAAAAATAAATATCTACAAAAAGAAAAACTGCTGACACCACCGCCCAAAGGAAAAAGGCAAAAAAGATACGTTTCCAATCTACTTTTCGTCTAGAGGTGGTAAGCTGTTTTATTGACTGTCTATGCACCAATTTTGTCCATAGTAACAAACAAATCAATCCAATTGCAAAGGTTAATAACATCAAAAACAAAAAGGTATTTGAGCCCAAAATTTCAGCCATAGCCCCCATGTCACTACCAGCCAGAACTTCTAATCCGTCGGCTTTTATAAAGAGCGCTGCAACAAGAGGAATAGCTCCGAAAAATTGCCAAGCGACAAATACGACCAATATACCTACAATATATCGCCATGAATCGCTTAGTACTTTATATGCTTGTTCTATGTACATAATTCGTTGATTAAATTCGTTTTCCAATTTTTATTACCGTCGTAATATAAGTTTCCTTCTGCAACTGTCAAAGGGCTTTCTAAATTATTGATATACAAGCTTCCCGTACCCAAACCTTGTGGCAAAGGGTTTTTCAGCGTATAGGTCCATTGGGCAATAGCATTTAAACCGATGTTGCTTTCAAGGGCACTTGTCACCCACCATTCAATATTATATTTTTTGGCTAGGTCAATCCACTCTTGACTTCCTTTGTAACCACCTACTAAACTAGGTTTTAAAATAATATACTGGGGCCGTATGAACTTAAGGAGTGCTTCTTTTTTGTCGAGCTCAGAAATACCGATAAGTTCTTCATCTAAAGCGATTGCAATTGGAGTTTTAAGGCATAATTCTTTCATTTGAGATAAGTTACCCGGTTTAATTGGTTGTTCGATGGAATGAATATCTAACCCTGCTAAAATATTTAATTTTTGCAAAGCGTCTTTGGGAGCAAATGCGCCATTGGCATCAACACGCAATTCGATTTCGTTTTTACTATATTTTCCTCGGATTGATTGCAAAACCGAAATTTCCTTGTCAAAATCAATAGCGCCGATTTTCATTTTTATGCACCGGAAGCCTTCATCTAATTTTTGTTGTATTTGTTCATGCATATAAGATTCATCACCCATCCAGATGAGCCCATTTATGGGAATTGGGCTTCTCTTCTCCGTAAAACCTGAAGTAAACAAATTAAAAGGGTTTTCTGAATTTAAGGATAGAAATGCTTGCTCCACTCCGAATTGAATACTTGGGAAATCCTTTAAGGCAGTCCAAAGCCTTTCCTTTCCCATATTGATGTTAGCACATGTCCATTGCAATTGTTCTTCGTAATTTGACACATCATCATGACTTAATCCGCGTAAAATTCCGCATTCGCCTACTCCTATTTTACTATTTTCTTCAAGCAACAAAAACCACGTTTCTTTCTGTGTAAGCACGCCTCGAGAGGTACCACTTGCTCGTTTAAAATCAAGAATATATTTTTTATAGGTAGCCTTCATTTGTTACCATCAAATTTAGCTATATTTTAGGTCTTAAATAGTAGCAATGAAGGTAGACGGAAAAACAATATGGATAACTGGTGCATCTTCAGGCATAGGTGAGGCTTTAACCTATGATTTAGAGCGACGAAATTGCAAGTTGATTCTCTCATCGCGCAATGAGGAGCAGTTAAAAAAAGTTAAAGCAAATTGTACAAATCAAGGTCAAATTCATATACTACCCATAGATCTTTCAGATTTTGATGGAATGACTATGAAAACAGAAGCAGCAGTTTCCGCATTTGGCACTATCGATATCTTAATCAATAATGCCGGATTAAGTCAGCGTTCATTAATTGCATCGACTAATTTTGAAGTTTATAAACGATTAATTGATGTAAACTACTTAGGTACTGTTGCTGTTACTAAAGCCCTACTTCCCTATTTTGTGGAGCGAAAGAAAGGTGTATTTGTGACCATAAGTAGCTTGATGGGTAAGTTTAGTTCACCATACCGGTCCGGGTATTGTGGAGCAAAACATGCCTTACATGGTTTCTTTGACTCGCTAAGGTTGGAACATGAAAAAGATGGTATTGGTGTAACAATGATTTGCCCTGGTTTTGTAAACACCAACGTGGCTCAAAATGCACTTACCGAAGATGGTAGTGCGCAAAACCAGCAAGATGAAGCTACAGCAAATGGTTTGGATGTAGCTGTCTTCGCAAAAAAAATGATCAGAGCTATTGAAAAAAATAAATTTGAAGCCTATATAGGAGGCAAAGAAACTTTGGCAACCTATTTACGGCTCTTTCCTAAGTTACTTCACAGGGTAGTACTTCGTAGTACGGTTCGGTAGATTAATTATTTGAAATTAAACCAAAAACGTACGCCTTCCGCAGTTTTGTCAATGTTTAAGGTAGACTGCAGTTGATTTACCAAACGATTCATTAAACGTATGCCCATTGACGATTTGGCCCTATCCTCAGCATCATCAGCCATTCCGATACCATTATCAGTATATTCAAAAAAGCCAGGTTGTTCGGCCATTTTTCTAAGGTGAATATAAATCTTACCATCATCATCGTTATTAGGAAAAGCATATTTGAAGGAGTTTGAAACTAATTCATTCAGAATAAGTCCGAAAGGAATTGCCCGGTCAATGTCTAGTTCAACACCTTCAGCATCAATGGTGATGTTGATATTATGTCCTCCTTTTTTGTAAACCGATTGCACACTATTAATCAAACTTTCAATATATCCTTGCATTTCAATTACTGAAAGATCTTCATTCTGATATAATTTCTGGTGAATTAGAGCCATCGCCTTTACCCTACTCTTTCCTTCTTCTAAGGCTTCAATTGCCGCTTTACTTCTCGTATTCTTGGTCTGCAAACTCAACAGACTTGATACCATTTGAAGGTTATTCTTTACTCTGTGATGTATTTCTTTCAACAATGAATCTTTCTCGACTAACGCATTTTCAATAATATATTTTTGTTCGGCAATAAGGCGTTGGTTCTTAATACTTTTCAAGTATGCATAAACGAGACCGGCAAAGCCCAAAAGCGTAAAAATCAAAGAAATAAATACTAATTGAATTTGGTCTTCCTTCTCCACCAGTATGTCTCTTGACTCCTCAAGTTCAGCGTTTTGTTGTTCTATTCTTGATTTGGTATACGCTTTATCCTCAGCTATAATAGTTGCTCGCTGTTGATCTTGAATCTCAGTATTATAGGCATTTATTGAATCTCTTATTCTTCTTTCCTGCTTTAGGTAAAGCACCTCGTTTTTATAGTCACCTGTCTTATCATAATACGATGCTAGTAGCCGATTCTTTTTTAAAATATTCTCTACGGTTCTAGGCCTTAGATCATTGCTTAAATAATCTGTAGTCTTTTTAAAATCGCCTAATTGTAAATAGCATTCTGCTACGGTGAGTTTATTTTCAATTAAATCTGAAGAGAATTTATCCTTATTCAATCTCTTAATTTCAGCTACACTATTTTCTAAAAACGGAATAGCGATCTCATACTCGTCAAGTAGTGTATGGCACTTACCAATATTTCCTTCTATGATAGCTTTAAGCACTTCACTTTCTGCTATTTGCTTTTCAGATTTCGTTTTGGTAACGTCAATCAAATAAAGATCTATCCAACTTGCTGCTTTTTTATAGCGGTTTAATGCGATCGGATATGATTTATCAAGTCTTAGATAATTAGCCACATTATTATCGAAAACTGCTTTCTCAAAATAATCAGTTTCTTTAATTTTATTTTTTTCTTCCAATATATAATCTTCCATTGCTAGTCTATGAAGACCTAAATTGGAATAAATATCATAAAATGCAACTTCCTCTGTAATACCCAACTCTTTTTTCTCCTTCCGAATTTCAATTTGTTCGGAGTAGCGTTCTAGCTTTGAATAGGTTTGATCCATTAAATCGAGAAGAATGGTTTTTGATTCTAGATCCAAATTATCTTTGACTTTGTATAGTTCATTAGATGTCGCCAAACTTTTATCATAATCACCTATATCATAAAAAATCTGAGCCTGTATGATTTTATAATAATCCGCAGCAACCGTATCTTTTTGTTGAAGTGCACCATTTAAATACACATTAACCTCATCAAGCCAATCAAAACTAGAATTTTGATTGTACCGATTGTTGGTGTTGAAAAATAATAGAAATCGATCTTTTGCGCTTTGGGTAGCCTGAAATTCGCTAAAATAGCTTTGATTCGTACCAAGGTCATCCTGAGCCACTATCGAAGTAATGCTGAGGAAGCAAATTAAAAGTAAGCTTAAGGCTTTGCCAAGCAATTTTTTCATATTTAAATTAGGTACAAAGTCAGATGTCGTGCGCTATCCAATTTTGTTTATTATTCAGGTAACCAAATGACTATGATCAGAGTTTGTTCTCTCTATAACGTCTAATTACCTAACCCATTGTTCTCATTATTGGCCAATTACCATATTCCTAACACACCTGCTGAGACTTTTTGAATAAACGCTAAGATATTTAGCAGTTTAGAATAAAAAGTCAAATTGACCTGTACGGTTAGCTCAACTAAATTTGATGCTTAAAAGATAAGGTTTGGGAACGTTTTTTTGGTTGTTCAAAATTATCATAATGCATTTAAAAACCTAGCTTATTGTTGTGTAACCCTCTTTTTTTGTGGTGAAATACTGAAAATGCCAAAAAAAACGTTTTTTATCGAAGTTTTGTGCATTTCATCGGATATGCCTCGAGACGGCAACATGAACTCAAAAAATCAGTATTCTGCGCATAAAAAAGGATGCTCTAGGCATCCTTTTTTTGGGTTTTAATATCATTAATGCGTCATCTAAGAATTCATAGCTGAGATAATAAACTCTTTAAAATCTTTAGATATTGGAATCAAATTATTATTAATCATTATATCCTTAGAGTTAATAGCATCAATATGGTCAACATTTACGATGTAGGATTTATGCGCTCTATAGAATTTTGTCTTAGGTAATTTTTCGAGATAATCTTTCAAAGGTGAACGCACTAAAAACTTTTTATCCACCGTATTCACTTCTAAATAAACATTGTCTGCTTTAATGAATTGGATATCACCAAACTGAATGCGGTAATACAAGTGTTGTTTTTTTACAAAAATAGAGTCTTTTAAAACAGAATTAGACATGGGCACATCTTCTTCAGTTGGCCTTTGTCCCCCTTTCCCTTCTCCAGTACCGTAGGTAAAGTTCGAAAGTGCAATTTCAATAGAAGTGTATAAATCTTGCTGTTCAAATGGTTTTACTAAATAACCGTTAGGTTTAACCATTTTCGCATTTTCTACCGTAGCTCGATCTGAGTTCGAAGTGACAAAAATAAACGGTATATCATAATTTTCACGAATATGCTTACCAAGATCAATACCTGTTTTATCTGAAGCAAGAATAATATCGATAAGGACAAGATCTACTTGTTGGGTTTTTAAGACTTCTTCGGCTTGTTCGTAGACAATGACATTATCTACAATTTCATAACCAATCTCTTCAAGCATAGACTGCATATCGTCAGCAATGATAACATTGTCTTCTACGATAAGTATTCTAATAGGTCGTTCCAAGGTAGTTGTGGTTTAGATAGTTAGACTTCAAAATTACAATTAAATAAATGTTATGTAAAATAAAAATGACATAAGAAATGTACTTAGTGCTAGTTTTTTTAATTCAGGATCAAGTCGTTGTGGCACCTCATTACGAATTACTTTAACCACGTGAACACCAACAGGTATAAATGCGAGTAATGATATAAATTGATACCAGACTTCTGCATTGAACAAAATAAAAAGAACCATACTAACAAAAGACATCGCTACCAAAATGTAATGATATTTTTTACCGTTTTCAACGCCCATTTTTACAATCATTGTGTTTTTACCTGCTTTTCTATCCGATTCAAAATCTCTCAAGTTATTCAAATTAAGAACTCCTGTACTTAGGGCTCCCACCGCTATTGCGGGCAACCAGGCATATCCTGTAATAAACTTAGTATATAGAAAAAGAGATCCCAATACTGCTAACAATCCGAAGAAGATAAAAACAAAAATATCGCCCAATCCTCTGTAGCCGTATGCTGATGATCCAACCGTGTATTTTATCGCCGCCCATATACTTAAAGAAGCTAGAACGCCAAAAAGTACAAAATATTCTATTTGTTGACTACCAAACGAAAAATACAATACAGAAACCACTAAAATCGCACAGATAATTACGGCTATAACAATACCAATCTTGAGTTCTTTTGCTGTCAACAAACCGCTTTGAAGTGCTCTTTTTGGACCAACTCTATCATCATTATCAGTACCCTTAATACCGTCACCATAATCATTAGCAAAATTAGAGGTGACCTGAAACCCAATAGTAGTTAACAAAGCAAGTATAAAAATTAGTATATCATTTTTTCCGTAAAACCGGGCAAGTGCCGAACCGACAACAATACCAGAAACTGATAATGGTAGTGTTCTTAACCTAGCAGCATTTAGCCATGCAGCAATTTTAGACAAAACTAATAAGGATCTTCTATTTGTATTCTTTTACCCTCTTTGTATGAAGCTACAAAGGCATCTTCAAAACCAATATCGACTAACTGTTTCCTGAATTTCTGAGCCTCTTCTAAGGTCTCAAAATTTCCTAAAGAATAGGAATAGAACGGATTGGTTTTTACAAATAACGTATTGGTCAAAGCTTCAGAGGCTAGAGTAATGTTATTATCTACAAAAGATTTTATTTGAACAGAGTAAACCTTTTCTTTTTCTAAGAAATTTTTAGCTAAGTAAAACTCCTTCACTAAGCTCAACTCTTCATTCTGTTCTTTTAAATTATCAATACGTGTTTTGATTGCGTCTAAACTATCAATTGAAACTAATAGATTATTTTGACTCTCCATACTTCCTGCACCGCCAGTTGACAAACCTGCAGTAAAAGAAGTGATAGCAAGGGTTCCAATTAAGAAAAGTCCTGTAATACCTGCAAGTACATTACGCTGAATTTTACTGGATTTCAGTTCCTTATTTTTTATTTTTATTTGATCTAAAAGGCGTTCGTTTATAATCTGCGCCTTGTCAATATCTTTGTGCAATTCAAGTAAATCGCTTTCTTCTATAAATGGCATTGAATTGAGTTTTAGGGGGTGTATTCTCCTTTAAAGTTAGTTAATTTATAATGACAAAAGCGAGTTCAATCGCTTCAATGTTGTAAAAATAGGATAAATCGTGGTCTATCAAAGAAAAAACGTTGTAAATGTTTCTGCAGTAGGTTGATTTTCATTTGCTTATCGACCAAATGCATAGGGTGTTATATTGATATTATTTCAAATGGCGTGTATTCCATCGGTCTGAATCTCAATTTTTCGCGCCTTATATAGCGTACCAACACCCTTTTTAAAAGTTTTTTTACTCATTTGCAATTCTTCACGAATTAGTTCAGGATCTGATTTATCATGCAAGGGTAAAAACCCTCCATGCGCCATTAAAGTTTCATAAATTTTGTTAGCAGCGGGTTCTAAAATTTTCTCGCCCAAAGGCTGCAATGAAACATCAATCTTATGATCGCTGCGAATGGCTTTTATGACTCCGGCCATTATATCACCAACTGCAATTTTCTTAAAGATTTCATTCGCATATACTAAGCCCTTATGTTTGTTGTTTATTATCACCTCCCATCCAAGATCAGTTTGACGAGTTATGACGAGCTCTACTTTCTCTCGTACTTTAACGGTAAGTTCATCATTACTCAGAAACTTGTCTATTTTATTTGATGCAACGAGACGGTTACTCTTTTCATCTAAATAGCAATGAACAACATACCATTGTCCCTCTTGCATTTTACTTCTTTGCTCTCGAAAAGGAACCAGCAAATGTTTTTCAAGCCCCCAATCTAGAAACGCGCCAATTTCATTTACTTCAACCACCTTTAAGAGCTGAAACTCACCAACAATAATACCCGGGTCTAGATTGGTAGCAACCGGTCTTTCATCATAATCTAGATAACAGAACACTTCTAGCTTTTCTCCAATTTCATAGGTTTCTGGAACATATTTATTAGGCAATAAAATATCATTATCCTCTTCATCTCCTAAAAACAGTCCCACACTTGTGTGTCGTAAAATTTCTAGTTTATTAAACTGTCCCAATGCTATCATAGCGCAAAAATACGGCGAATCATGTTCATAAAAAAAGCCGTTCTTTAAAGAACGGCTTATAAATTTAAACACTTTTCGTATTCAATCTACTAATAAACAGATTGTTTTTTAAAGTGCTTGCACAACATGTAATATACAACTGCTCTGTGCTTATTTCTATTGGAAGAACCATACTTATCCATTACAGTCTTAATGCCTTCCATTAATTTTGGGCTATCACTCATACCCAATTTTTTCATTAAATAGTTTTTCTTAACTGTTTCCAATTCTTTTTCATCTGAACCAGAAACTTTTGACGCGTCAATGTTATAAATTGAAGGCCCCAATCCAATGGTTACTTTTGTAAGTAAATCCATATTTGCGCTTTCTCCAAACTTATCTTTGATGTCAGCTGCGTACTTTGTAATTAAATCATCTCTTTTACTCATAATAGCTAGTGTTCAATATAAATGGTTAATATGCCTCTAAGATATAAAATCGAAATAACCGAGCAAAATTTTATCATTCATTAATCTAGGAGTTGAAACCTCGATCAATTTAGGGCGTTGGGAAGGTTCGTAAAAAGCAGAGGTGGCAAAGTTTAAGCTTTTTTCAGAGTTTGAAAATAAATAGTCTATATCATACATCTCACAGAATTTTCTTACACGAAAGCTGTGTTTTGTTTCAAAAAATTCTTCAAAATTCGAAGTATCTTCTTTCCCCGGCAGTATTCTAAAAATACCTCCTCCAGAGTTGTTGATCACAATAATTCTCAAATCAGGTCTTAAATAGCTATTCCAGAGTGCATTACTATCGTATAAAAAGCTCAAATCACCAGTTATAAATAATGTTGGGGTTTTATTATAAATTGAAGCTCCAATAGCTGTTGACGTACTTCCGTCAATACCGCTAGTTCCTCTATTACAAAACACGCGTAGTGATGGCTTCAAATCAAAAAGTTGTGCATATCGAACTGTTGAGCTATTCGCCAATTGTAGTTGATAACCCTCAGGTACATCTTTACTAATTTGATGAAAAACTAGCATGTCAGAAAAGGTGATTTTACTTACATAGGCTTTACGCTTCTCTTGATAGTTTTGTTTGACACTATTCCAATACGAAAAATAGTTGCTATTTTCTGGAGTTATTTGATCACTAAATTTGCCAAAAAAAGTATTCGTTTCCATCTTAAAATGTTGCGATAACGAGAAGAAAGTATTATAAGCTTTGACCTTGTCGATATGCCAATGATGGCTTGGTTGAAATTCTCTTAAAAATGCTTTTATTTTTTTTGAAACTATTAGCCCCCCAAAAGTCAGCAGTATCTCAGGCTGTAGCTTTAAAAATTCTTCTTCTTTTTCTACCGATTTTTCAATCGGCGCAATTATACTATCAATACTACTAAAAAAGTTAGGATGATGCAGGTTTGATGTCGTCTCTGTAAGTACAATAACCGAAGGGTCATTTGCCAAAAGATCTAAAAATCGCTGTTCCACTTTATTTGGATCATTCACTCCAACCAAAACCATTTTCTTGGTACTAGCATTCCATAGCTTTGCACAGGTTTGAATATTTTCAACACCTTGTAGTACGGCCTCTCTCAAGACTTTTATTTTTGCTGCCACAGATGGTTCAGTTGAACGATTATAAAGCGGTTCTTCAAATCGAACATTAATGTGAATGGGTAAGCCTGTGGTTATTGCAACCTCCATCGCTTTGTTCAGTTCGTTGTCATTATAGGATTGTACTTTTTTCTGTGCGCTTTCTAAACCTCCTTTCAAATACTCAGGCGCATATCTTTCAATGCGGTCGCTTGCATGGGTAACATCTTGCTTTAAATTAGCAGAATATCCAATATGTCTATGAAAAACATTATCCTGACGTATAGTTTGTCCGTCGCCAACATCAATCTTGTATGCGGGCCTATCCGCAGAAATGACAACGAGAGGAATATCACTATAAAATGCTTCACTCACCGCAGGATAGTAATTCAATAATGCACTACCAGAAGTACATATAACTGCAACTGGTTCTCTCAATTGTTGTGCTATACCCAATGCAAAAAAAGCCGCAGAGCGCTCATCAACGATACTGAAACATTTAAAATAAGAATCTTCAGTAAAACCAATAGTCAGGGGAGCATTACGTGAACCTGGCGATATTACAATGTTTTGAATACCCTTTGACTTGCAATGCTGTACAACCGTTTGAGCTGCAGGAATGCTTGAATACTTCATGTATAGCAAAAATACAAACCAAACGTTTCTAAAACCAATGTTACTACCAAATACTAACCCTACTTATAAAACACAAAGCATAGTTTCACTTTTAGCTACAGTTTCGTCCCATTCTTTTATAGCATCAGAGTCTTCAGTAATACCTCCTCCGATATAAATCTTAGCTTGCGAAGGTTTTAATTGCATGCACCGCAAGTTTACAAAAAGTGTGGTGGTCGTTTTTATTGATCTATAAGCTTTATTTTCCTGATTTCTTTGATTCGAAGCACGATCTTTTTTTTCTTTAAAATTTAGTTCTCCTAAGTACCCTGTATAAAATTCTCTATCGTAACCCTCATGGGTAAGTATGAAGTCTTTAGTTGCCACCATTGGCAAACCACAAACCGCTGGAGTAGGATGCATTGCGTCAATTATGTTGGCAAAACTGCTTTGTTCAAAGGTTGCTGTAATTTTTGTTCGCAGGTGCCAAAGGTTACCAGCTTTCACAGACGCTCTTTCCGCAATATTTATATTTGAAACGGTATTACCAAGAGTATTTGAAATATAATTGGTCACGAGTTGTTGTTCCTTGATTTCCTTGGCACCCCATTCAGGTAAGTGACCTTCTACATGTTTTTTAGTACCGGCAAGCGACATCGTAGTTAAACGTCGATTTTCAGTTTTTAGCAAGATTTCTGGGGTAGCTCCTAACCAAATTCCCACCTTTGGATGATACCATAGGTAGCAAAATGCACTATTGTAGCGATCAAGCAGCCGTTGAAATAAAACTAGGGGAGCCGTGTCACATTTGGCTTCTAGTACTCGGGAGAGCACTACTTTTTTAAATTCGCCTGATTTGATTTGGCTGATACCCTTGTGCACCAAATTTATATGAAATGACTTTTGCGAAGTGTCATCTAAGCGCTTTTCTGAATAGGCATTTTGAATATTTTTTGGCTCATACGTGCCTTCAAAAATAGCATCTATAGGAATTAAAACACTTAAATTATTAGCATCAAAAGGAGCAAAAACAAATCCTGTTTCTTCAAAATTATGTGTTGTAAGTAGCTGAGCATTCTTTTGAAAAATTGCACGTACGGTTTGGTCCTTTGGTTTTCGATAAACAACAAAAGGTAAGTTCTTTGCTTGGTGATCTGCCACCTTATGTATAAGGTCAGAAAACATATTATTTTCTAGGTAAAGAGATTGTTGTTAGTTTACACAACGAAATAAGATTATCATCTATATCGGTTACTTTAATCTCCCATAGTTGGGTAGTCCTACCCTTATGCAAGATTACTGCTTTAGCAAACACTTCACCTTCACGAATACTTTTTACGTGATTCGCAGCTATTTCAATACCTCGAACAAACACTTTTTGACCATCTAAAAAAATATAAGAAGCCGTACTACCAACACTTTCTGCCAAAGCAACGGTTGCGCCACCATGCAAAACTCCATCTGGTTGGTACACTCTAGAATTTACAGGCATTTTTGCTATTAAATAATCGGCTCCAACATCTATATATTCAATTTGTAAAGTCTCCATAAGGGTGTTTTTCGAAGATTCGTTACACACCTTTAAGATTTTTTCTTTGTATTCCTCCATAAATTTTTTTGTAAAATTAAGGAATACCTAAGCAAAAAAAGACTTTCCTTTATATTAGATTTAAGATTATGAACATAGCTAAAAAACAAACCACCTATCAAACTACCAATACCTATGAAGTCCTGAATGAGTTGAATGACAAAACCAAAAACATTTGGATTGTTCTTCACGGCATTGGTTATTTGAGCAAGTATTTCATCAAGTATTTTGATGAAATTAATGCTGAAGAAAACTACATTATTGCCCCCCAAGCCCCCTCCAAATATTATTTAAAAAATCAATATAAATATGTTGGCGCCAGCTGGTTAACAAAAGAAAATACTGTTTTAGAAATCACCAACGTGCTTGCTTATTTAGATGCTGTTTACGAAGCCGAAAACCTTCTAGGTAATAAAAATTTAATAATTTTTGGATTTTCTCAAGGTGTATCGATAGCTACAAGGTGGTTTGCATCACGTAAAATGCCCTGTAAACATCTCGTACTTTACGCTGGGGGAATTCCCAAAGAACTGACAGTAAAAGATTTTGAGTTTTTAGATGATCAACAAACCAAAATCACCGCTATTGTTGGTGATAAAGACCCATATCTAACCGCATCGCAAGTAGCACTTCAAACCGAAAGAATTACAGAATTGTTTGCCAAAAAAGCAAAACAACATATTTTTGAAGGAGGGCATGAAGTAAAAAAAGAAATCATTAATCAATTAGCGCAACATGGACCAATTTCCTAAGTTAGAAACCACACGGCTAATACTCGATAAAGTACAACTAGCAGACATTCCAAAAATTGTCTC
>Ga0114952_1002419_pt1 | contig 14318 bp, 15 predicted proteins | sample SidtaG_2_FD_87303 | JGI IMG/M metagenome (GOLD analysis project Ga0114952, IMG submission 87303) | Marine algal microbial communities from Sidmouth, United Kingdom - Sidmouth_Asex2 metaG | ecosystem: Host-associated > Algae > Red algae > Unclassified | place: Sidmouth, United Kingdom | collected... | reverse complement strand
TTCTCTCATAATGCTATCTTTGTCGAGTACCTTGTACATGGGCTATGGAATTTATATTTGGCGATACAAATATCCGTAGCCCTTTCTTTCGATCCAAATTCAACTCAAGACGAGTTCAATAACTAAACTCCTAAATCGATAAACCCTTTTTAAACTTGCTCTTGAACTTTTTAAAAAATCCCGTAAACTGATATACTTCCTTGAAAAGCGAACCCTTCGAAATCACGATAACCGGTACGTACTATTCCCTGAAGCTTCCCGAGCATATTGTGAAGCCTTTTGTTGAGAAAAACTTAAAACGTGTAAAGGCCACAGCCAACTTTAAAGGTAAGGAGTTGAGCTTTCATGCGGCCCTACAAAAACGTAATGGCAGTTATTATATGATGTTCGGCAAACGCTATCAGAAAGAGTTAGGTGTTTTTCCTAACGATTACTTTCAGTTACAGTTTTTTGAGGATACTTCAAAATATGGTGTAGAAGTACCCGAAGAACTTGACGCCGTCTTTTCAAGCGACCATAAAGCGTTCGAAGTATTCGAATCATTTACCCCGGGAAAACAAAGAGGCCTTATCTATGCAATTTCAAGATATGCCAATTCGCAAACGCGAATCGATAAATCACTATTGCTTTGCGAAAACCTGAAAAGGGGTATTCGCGATAATCGAATGCTGTTAAAATCATTTTGATTTGAGCAAGAAAGCCTAGCAAATATTGTTAACTTTATACGAAACTTAAAAACCTAAAGTATGAAAATGATAAAATTAACGGTTATGGGGCTCGTGCTGATGCTATCTTATAACTGTAAGGAAGTGAAGAAAGATGCGGAAAAAGCCGCTGATACCATTGAAGAAGAAGCGAATGAAATTATGGAGGACGAAAGTATGACTGTCAAGTTTTCAATGGAGCCCAAAAGTGATAGTAATGTAACGGGCGAGGTCAGTTTTACCGAGGAGAACGGGGAAGTCAAAATGATGGCTAATCTTTCAGGGCTCTCCGAAGGCGAGCATGCCATTCATATACATCAAAATGCAGATTGTTCCTCTACTGACGGCAAATCTGCCGGAGGCCACTGGAACCCCACGGACGAACCACATGGTAAATGGGGAGCGGAAGAAGGTTACCATAAAGGGGATATCGGTAACTTTCCGGCCGATGCCGATGGCAATGCCACTGTTGAATTCTCGACTAGTGAATGGTGTATGGGCTGCGATGATGAAAACAAGAACATTCTCGGAAAAGCAGTAATCGTGCACCAAGGTACGGACGATTTCACCTCCCAACCCAGTGGTGCGGCCGGGGCAAGAGTAAGTTGTACAGGAATAATACAGTAATCCATTCTACGCTTCTAAAACCGCCTTCAAAAGCGGTTTTTTTTATATATTTAAACCACAAACTAACTAATGGATATAGACGAACTCGTTCTACGCTTTCAAAAAAAAGATATTATTGCCTTCGAAAAGTTGTATGGCATGTATTGGGAAAATATATGTGGTGTAGTCAATACTATTGTAAAGGATAAGTTTGTTTCAGAGGAGATAGCTCAGGATGTCTTTACCAAAGTCTGGAACAATTCGGACGCTTATAATCCCTCAAAGGGCAGATTCTTTACTTGGATATTGAATATTGCTAGAAATGCCGCAATCGACAAAGTGCGTTCAAAATCCTATAAAAATCAGAAAAAAAATCTATCCGCAGATTACTTCGTAGGTATTCTAAACAGGGCGGATAGCAACGATGAACCAGAAGAACAAATCGATACTTCCGCACTAAAAAAATTAGTGTTGAACCTAAAGGATAAATGTCTTCAAATCATAGAAATGCTTTATTTCAAGGGCTATACCCAAAAAGAAGCTTCTAGCGAACTTGACATTCCTCTAGGCACAGTGAAAACCCGAAATAGAAGTTGTATTTCGCAGCTACGGGAAAATATTACGTTAGAATGGAAGTAGAAAAATACATAGCATCGGGAGTTTTGGAACTCTACGTAGCGGGAGCGCTATCGGAGGAGGAGAATACCGAGGTATACCAATTTGCCCGTGAGTATCCGAAAATACGCGAAGAAATATTGTCGATTGAAGCGTCTGTTCTTGAACTTACGAAATCTGTTACGCCAAAACTCAAGCAAAGAAAAGATTTCGATGACCTCAAAGTACGTATTGGGGAAAGAAAGGATACTAAAGTTGTTCAGTTTCCTGAGCAAAAAACGAACTGGAGTTTGTATAGTGGTTGGGCCGCCGCCATTTTGTTGGGCATCGGTGTGGCATGGTTCTATGTTCAAAACGATCAGCTCAAAACGGATATTAAAGTCGTCGAACAACAAAATCAGGTCTTGGAGCAACAGATTTTTGAGGCCAGGGGATCATTGGCCAGTCAAAACGACTTACTCGAAAACCTTCGGGACAAGAATATTACCGTTGTACCGCTAGGTGGACAAGAAGTATCTCCCGATTCCTACGCAAAGGCCTATTGGAACAAAGAGCAGGACAAAGTGTTTATTGACGCGCAGGGGCTTCCCGAACCTCCTGATGGTATGGTTTATCAAGTATGGTCGTTAAAACTTGATCCGTTAACGCCTACCAGCATGGGGCTCTTGGAAGACTTTGCTTCAGATGACAATAAGGTTTTCACCTTGAACAATCCCAACCAGTCGGAAGCCTTCGGGATTACACTTGAGCCGGCCGGTGGTAGCGAAGCACCAAATCTCGAGCAACTCTACACCTTGGGTGCGGTCGCTTCTTCATAGAAAGAACATTCTCGTAAACTAAAACTCCCGTAATAATTAATTTACGGGAGTCTTTGTTTCGTAATGAGCAACAAATTTGATATAAGATTATCCCCACCAGTGCGACACGGGAATGGATTCATTCAAAATAATAGCCTCCCTTATTTTAGGGGTACTCAACTTAACTTCTAAAGCCGCGGCTTCTGTAAGAGCACGTTCAATAGGCTCTTTCCAACTATGAAGTCCCAATTTAAAAGCACCCCAATGGATGGGCATCAAAAGCTTGCTGTTCAAGTCGATACTCGCCTGAACGGTTTCTTCGGGCATCATATGTATTTCTGGCCATTGTACATCGTATTGCCCGCATTCGAGCATTGCGAAGTCGAAAGGGCCGTACTTCTCCCCGATTTGCTTAAAGCTATTGTCATAACCGGAGTCGCCTCCGAAAAAAAGGTTATCCCGTTTTCCTTTAATGACCCACGAACACCAAAGGGTGCTATACCGATCTAAAAGCCCCCTCCCCGAAAAATGCCGGGCTGGCGTTGCAATCAATTTGATTCCTTCAAAATTGATCTTTTCCCACCAATCCAATTCTACGATTTTGGTCTCGTCCACTCCCCAAGAGCACAGATGCGCGCCAATACCCAAAGGCACATAGAAAACACCTACCCGATCTTTGATGCGTGAAATGGAACCATAATCCAAATGGTCATAATGGTCGTGCGAGATTAATACGGCATCTAGTTCCGGAAGTTCGTCAATGGCAATAGGCAATGTGTCATTAAATCGCTTTGACCCCAACCAAGGATGCGGTGCTGGCACATCGCCTAACATAGGGTCTAAGAATAGTTTTTTACCCTCGATTTCTAAAAGTACCGCCGAGTGGCCGAACCAGGTCAAACGGGTTTTTTCGGATGGTAGGTTCTCAAAATAACCTTCCGGTATTCTAACAACGGGCAATGAAAAATCAGGAACTTTATCGCCATCGGAAAAATACTCGGAAGTTCTGCCCCAATCCGTATTTTTCATGACTACGGTTTCCTCAATATTTTTGAATTTTCCATCGGTATATTGGGGCGACATTCTTAACCGCTCTTTATGATTTCCCTTGCTTTTTGACCCAAATTCAGGGGATAGATTGATAAATAAAATTGCTGCGAAAATTAAGATTCCTATAAGCGAAGCGATAACCGATACTATCATTTTTAAAGTTTTGCATATCGTGCGTGGGGTTTTCATGGTCACAAGTCTGAATTCACACGATGAACCCTCATTATAGATACCATCCACTTGGGCAATGGTTTTCTGGGGTTTCGATTCTTTAGGTCGATATTTATACCCAATTTTTTCAAAATAGGTACTTTGTGGGTCTCTACCAGTTCGATAAGGGTGCCATCGGGATCTTCTATATACCCGAAGCGGCCTGCGGCATTGCCCATATCAAAGCTTTTTGCGCTATCAACAGTAAATGGCACTCCGAAATTTTCCGCTGTATACCGTATGGCATCCATACCGTTAACATCAAAACAAAGATGTATAAAACCCAGATCGCCCCAAAGTCGGTCTTTATAAATCAAACTGGGCGTGCGGTCCAACGTTTGAAAAAGCTCAATTTGCGAAGGTCCGTAAAGCTGGCCAAATCCTCCGGTATCCCTTTCGTCATGTTTTAAAAGCACTCTACGAAATGTACTTCCGCCACCCGGTAGCCCTAATAAATCTGGAAAAATCCCTTCATTGTCGTTTACAATCAAATTATAGCCCAATACTTTTTGGTAAAAATCTAAAGAGGCTTCCATATCTGAAACACCAATGAAAGCGCCACTAATACCTCCAGAAATACATTTCGATTTTGAAAAGGTATAGTTGTCGGACACCACCTGTACCCAATTGTTCCAAGGATCCTTGAAAAAGAAATGCCGCCCCTCGAAGATCTCGGTGACGAATTCTAACCGCTGCATTTTCAGATGGACATAGGTCGCTTCGATATCTCGGGAACGGACTTTCATTGCGTTAATACCTAAATCACCCAATTGTACGGAACGTGCGGGAGGCTCTGGTGTTCGATTCTTAAACTGCCAAATTTCCAGCCCTCCGCCGCCATTCATATTTAATGAAAGCATGGCGTATCTTTCTTCGGCATTGTTAGCAGTATATTGGGTCATCAGGCTGGCAATAGCAGTATCTTCAAAAACCAGAATATCGAATCCCAAATTTTTTCGATACCAGTTGAAGACCGTTTTGGCCTCTAAGACGCCAATACCTATTTGCTGTATCCCATTGATAATAAACTCCATTTCAACTTGATTGCGAGTTATGCCTGTATGGTAATCTTAGTAATCTATTGTGTAGTGATTTTAGCTTTTCAGGAGGATAACCGAACTTAAAAAGAATAACGAGTAAAAGGTTCGAAAGATTGACCCTTAAATAGGAGTTGTTTCGATACTTTCGTGCCGATACGATCAAGTCGTTTTTGATAATCTTATAGCGTACATTGTTCTTTTTCATCCGCTCAAAAAATTCGAAATCTTCCATCAGCACCTGCTTCTCGTCAAATCTGCCCAATTCGAAAAACAGTTCCTTTTTTATAAATAGACATTGATCCCCGCCTCCTGTAAAAATACCTTCCTTTGCCGTGAACCATGCATTTATCTTTAGCAATAGGCTCTTTTTATCGAATCGGTAAGAAAAGAAACCGGCGTCGTAACCCTCTGCCAAAGTATTCTTTATATCGTCCAAAAAAGAATCTGGAGGGCGCACATCGGCATGTAAGAAAACTAGAGTATCACCTTTTGCGACTGCAGCGGCCGTATTCATCTGAAACGCCCTGCCCTTTTTTGAAGATTTCACAAAACGAATATTGTCGTTGCAGCATACTTCTTCACTCCTATCACAATTTTCGTTGGAGAGTGCAACGAGTACCTCTAAAGCACCAATAGAACGAGATTCTTTTAAAGAAGGAAGTAATCTCCTAAGATTGTCTTTTTCGTTATGTGCAGGAATTATAATAGTTATCATACAATATTAGTGTGCATTTCAGAATTATGACATTTATTTTTAACATCAGCACCATCAACGATTACATCTGTGTAAATTTACAAGAAAGGTTTTTCATACTTTTCGACCAAACCCTAAAGATTTTAACTACGTAAGTAACAATATTACAACTCTAAAATAAGATTAATGAACCCACTTCGATTTAAAAATATGGCAGTGCCCATTTTTGTATTAATAATCACAATAGGTACTACCGCACAAAGTACCAGTTCGAAAGTTTCAGACCTTAACAAACTCTCTGAACAGTTTTTGACCAATATCAAAAACGGCGAAAGCACAAACGATATAAGGGCACAGTTGTACAATACCACATTGGAAGAACTGGAAAGCAAATTGAAAACGGATAAACAAAAATTAGCGTTTTGGATCAATATCTACAATGCCTACATTCAGGTGATTTTATCGGAAAATCCAGAGAAATACGATGATAGAAGGGAGTTTTTCAAGAACGAGCAAATTCCAATCGCCGGCCAATTGGTTTCTTTCGCCAAGATAGAGCATGGTATCATCAGAAAATCGCAGTGGGAACTAGGTCTGGGTATGATCCGAAAATGGTTTCCCGATAAATTCGAGCGAAAGCTTAGGGTCGATAAACGTGATTACCGTATTCACTTTGCACTGAACTGTGGTGCAAAAGATTGCCCACCGGTAGCAATTTATGAGGCCGATCGTCTTGAAGGGCAGTTAACTGAAGGTACGGAAAACTATCTGGAGCGCACTTCGCAATACAAGGCCGAAAGTAACGAAGTAGCGGTAACCTCACTTTTTAATTGGTTCAGAGGTGATTTTGGTTGTAAAAGTGGAATAAAGGATATTTTAAAAGAAAAAAATATTATTCCCTCCACAAAAAAAATAGACCTTACCTATACAAATTACGACTGGACATTGGATTTGGATAATTGGACGGAACTTTGATTTGGTATTAAACAGAACTACCGACCTAAAAAGCTTATAGGGTAATAATTGCCTCGGTGCCCACGCTTCTTGCAAAATCTATTAAAACGCTTCGTTTATCGTAAAATAGAAGTTGCCACCTTCACTTGAAAGGCCATAATCGACCCGAATACGTACGCCGTCTCTTTTGTTAAAAATATATCGCAGGCCTACACCAGCCGCGTTTTTGTAGGCCGAGGAAAAAGTTTGCCCCAAATCTGAAGCGACCGTTCCCGTGGAACCGAAGACCGTTCCCCCGAACCGACCTGCAACCGGAAAACGGTATTCCAAAGCTAAATTTAATTCTGAATTATCTTGAAAACGGCGGTTATTAAATCCCCTTGAGCGCTTGGAGCCTAAATAATATAAATCATAAAAAGGAGTGCCACTACTGCTATTCGACAGAAAAAGGTTTGCTGCAAGCACTTGTTTTTTCCCGACCTTTTGATAGTAGCGACTATCAAGTTCAAATTTAGTATAGCTAAAGGAAGAGCCTAAAATTTTCGAGGAGGTAAACAGATTTCCTTGAATAAAGAATCCCTTCATCGGAAAGAAAATATTGTCACGAGTATCGTAAAATGCCTGTAAGCCGATGTTAGAAACTGTACCATCGCGTTTACCCGGAACATCGCTAGCTTCTAGAATACCTCCTTCTTGAATCGCCAAGTTGTGAAAGGCATCGAATTGGTAACCAATACCGACTGAAAAATATGGAAATATCTCCCGAAGAAGCGAAAGTCTTGCTCTCGGAAAAGTGACCTCATAGGTTTCCTCATTTTCTTCCCTCGAATCTATTCCTACTCCATAAAAATTGTAGAAAAAATTATAGAAGCCCAGTTCGCCCAAAAACCGCCATTTTTCATTATCACGATAAAACTCAAAGGGCGCGAATAACAAAAATTGGTTCTTTGTGGTATAACTTATGCCAACCTGTAACGAAGACGGTCTGGTCTTTGGGTCTTCGCCCTTCAAGCGAAAAGTTGCAATCCCTATTCCCCCAAAACCGAAATCGGTCTCCGGCGTGTAGAAGGCCACTGGGAATGCAGATATTTTAAGGTTTTTTTTAACCGAATCCTGCGGTGTCTTTTGCTCGTCTTGAGCATTTAAATTGCATAAAGAAAGAACTAACTGAAGAAAAAAGAATACTGGTATTGCCTTATTCATTCGGATATTTATGTTGTCAATCTCGATTTGAGCCATTCGTTACTAAGCAAAATTCACGCCAACCTACACTTCAATCGGGCCCAATAAACTCGAAAGGACGAAATCGATTTTAAACTAGCTTCTTAAGACAGTTACGCGAAAAATAGACTTTAATTGCCATCAATTGGTTAATTTAACCACTAAAATTTGCACTAACGCCCCCATATGCAAAAAATACTTGCCTTAAAGAAAACGATAATAGCTGTTTTTATTGTACTTGGGGCACTTGCAATCGTAGCCTTGGGCAACCTGAAATTTTCTTTTGATTTCAGCCAGTTTTTCCCTGAAGGCGACGAAGATCTGGTTTTCTATAAAAAGTTTATCGATGAATTCGGCACGGACGATAATTTTTTACTGGTTGCCGTAGCAAGCGATAGCACTGTTCTTGAAAAAGACTTCTTGAATAGGTTTCATCAACTTTCAGTCGAGGCCAAGAAATTACCCAATGTTACCGAGAATCGATCGTTAACAACACTTTTCTATCCTTTAAAAACCTCCTTCGGTTATACAAAAATCCCGGTCATCCATCGCGATGACCCTGCTCGATATACCTCAGATTTTAATAAAATCAAGAAAGACGACATTTTCATAAATACACTTATAGATGAAAAAGCGACCTCCTTGGTTTTGGCTCTGGAAACTATTGATAAACTTGATTACGACCAAAGCATAGACCTTCTTTCGGAAGTTCGCGGTTTGCTCAAAAAACAGGGTTTTTCTAACTATCATCTTTTGGGGCGACCTTATTTTTACGAAGCCTTGGTAGCCATGCAAAAAAGTGAGGTGGTACGAACGAGTATTGCTTCCATCCTACTAATATTTCTCATTTTACTACTGATTTACCGCCGCATCATCATTGTTCTCGTATGCCTGGTTTCAATAGTTACCGCACTACTCTTGTTTTTGGGCCTTCTATCTCTACTGGGAAAAGAGCTGAACGCCATGGCTGCTTTCTACCCAATTCTGATGTTGATCGTTGGCACTTCGGATGTTGTTCACATCATGGACGACTATTTGGGAAAGCTCTCCACGGGATTTGAAAAACAGAGTGCCATGCTATCGACACTACAGGAAGTAGGCCTGTCGACCTTACTCACTTCAGTAACGACGGCCATAGGCTTTGCTTCACTACTGGCCTCAAAATCAAGCAGTATAAGTGATTTTGGAATCAACTCGGCCCTAGGGGTATTGACTGCATTCGTGACGGTCGTTTTTTTTACTAGCGCATTATTGCTTATACCAGAAGAAAATCAGATGCTGCCAAAGAGAAAGATTTCTACGGTCTGGTCGCAAGTTTTAAGAGGCGTAAATAACATCACAAAAAAACATAGTCGCAGTATACTATATGGTAGCTTGGCCTTCGCCGCAGTCTGTTGCTGGGGTATTACTCGAATAAATACAAATTATCAAATTAAGGAAAGCCTTCCGACAGGGAGTGCTATTGCCGAAGATTTCACTTTTTTTCAGCAACAATATTCCGGTTTTCGTCCTTTGGAGGTTGCCGTTATGGCCCAAAACGAAAATAAGGTTACCGATTTCGAGGTGGCGAGACAAATCGATAAAGTAGAACAACATCTGAGCTCAGAGGGGCCGATCCGTAATATACAGTCGATAAACACCCTCTACAAAGCCATAAACAAGGCCCATAATTTGAATAGTTCGGAACACTTTAATTTACCCGAGAGTCGCGAAACTTTTGAAGCGTATAAAAAAGACATCAAGAAATTGGCGCGCAGACAGTTCGGGAAATTTGTCAACTCCGAAGAAACAAAAGCCCGTATCGCCGCAAGGGTTTTAGATGTGGGCACCGACACCCTAAACAAAACCTATGAAAGGTTCAATACTTTTGCACGCACACAAACGGACACTTCGTTGGTAAAGTTTCGATTGACCGGGTCTGGCGTACTGCTAGATAAGAACTCATACTATATTCGAGATAGTCTGCTGCAAGGTCTGCTTATGGGCTTAATACTTGTGGCACTACTGATGGCCGTAATCTTTAAAAACCTCAAAATGCTGGTAATTTCTTTGCTTCCCAACCTTCTTCCGCTACTTTTTGCGGGAGCCTTGTTAGGTTTTTTCGACATACCATTGGAGGCTACTATTTCTGTGGTTTTCGCCATCGTTTTTGGCATAGCCGTCGACGATACTATACATTTTCTAGGTAGGTATAGAATCTGTATGGGCAAAGGCCTGAGCAAAGAAGAAGCGCTACTGATAACTTTTGAAGATACCGGCCGTGCTCTTATCATAACCACGCTTACGCTATTCTTCGGGTTTCTGATACTTCTTTTTTCCGTTCATGCTCCAAGTGTAACCATCGGTATACTGGTAAGTGTTACACTTGTTGCAGCACTAGTGCTAGATTTGCTGCTACTTCCTGTTCTAATACGTAAATTTTTAAAATGACTTACATCTTTTGTCTTTCCAAAAAACAAATATCTATAAGGAAGAGTTTGACACCTTAACAAAAGAAAGATTATATACCATGAAAGACTCTTCTCAATAGGTCAGTTAGTTTTAAGTGAGATATCTCAAACGAGCCCTTAGAACAACTTCATTATTTAAACGAGTCCGGAGCATTTACCGTATCACCCTGAAGGTCTTTTAACCTTTTATGCAAAAAATAATAGGCTCCAACAACGCGTATGAAAGCGAATAACATAATATTGATCCATAAAGTGAAGAAAAAATAGTCCATAAAAGTAGATTTCGGAATATTTCGAGTATTCGAAATTCCCTTGGTTCATTGTACTTACGGAAGAATATGGCCAAGGTTTTACCGTTCATCGAAAAAATCAACTCCCGCATAAAAAAATAAATATTTATTTTGAACGAAGTGGTTTAATCTTTTCCTGAAAGGACATAAGGTCCTAAAACTATTTTTCGGAATCCAAGGCTCTGCGCAATGCCTTGCGTGCAGTAAATACTTTGTAAAATAAAAGGAACATAAAAGAAATCCAAGCAATAAAGAGAAGGTACTCCATAACACGAGTAATTTAGGGGAACTATTAGGTTAAAGTTTCTGTTTTAAATCCGATATTCTTACATATCGAACTAGCATATTTGTGTTGGGACAGTAAACATAACAAATAGGTTTGTATTTTCCTACTAAAAAGTTAAAAATATCATAATTTTTTTTATGAACTCGTTTTGAGTTTTTGTTTCGAACCGAGATTCGCGGCTTTTGTGCCATATCAAAGGGTTTTTTGAGCAGCATAGTCATGGCTATGGTGCGAAAAAAAACAAAATAAGGGTGCAAAACCTGCCTGCCGGCAGGCAGATGTGAAAATCGCAGGTAAAAGAAAAACCCAAAACGAATTCTATAATAAAAAGTGCCTTGACAAAATAATCAAGACACTTTTTTGGAAATCAATCTAACCTAAAACCAAAAAAAATTAGATAATTATCGAGGGAACTTATTCTGAGTTTACCTATAATTTTGAAATGCTTTGTTCCGTTGCGGGTCCCAATTCATAAATTGCACCCACTAATTCATTTTTCAATTCGTCTACTTTTTCGGTTGCTCCCGCAGCCTTATAAATTTCTGCAGATTTCAAAAGTATACCCGGTTCAAAGGTTTTTCCTTCAATCTGGTGCTTAACAATATCAAGTGCCTTTTCTTCTTGCCCCATTTTATAATAGCTATAGGCCAATAGACTATAGGCTTCGGGGGTTGGCCTGTTGACGACTTCTTTTTTGGCCAATTCCAAAGCCTTTGCAAACTGTCCGGTTTCATTCAAATAGAAATCAATATTGTACGCGTTGTACATATCGCCATATGCGGGATTTTGAACCATTTTATGGTATTTGTCTAGATTTGAAAGACTTTCTCTATCATTGTTCATATAATCTGCGATTTCGGCCTTTAACAAATAGTAATCCGGAGATTTATAGTTTTTGGTGACGGAATCTAAAATACGAAGTGCTTCCCTTGGGTTTTTTTCATGGGAAAATATAATCCATGCGATTCCTTTTTTGGCGTAGGCGTTTTCAGAATCTAAAGCCAAGGCCTTCAAATAATGTCGGTATGAATCTTTAATTCTTCCGGCATGCCCGTAGTAATCCGCCAAGTTGGTGTAGGACCATAGTTTTAATGATTCATTTTTTGAATCTTCCGCTTTTTCTTTCGCCTTTTCCATAAAGCGTATCGTAGTGTCGAGATCACCCTTATAGTCATTCCATTTTGATAGTCGAATCAAATAGTCAAAATCCGACATATTCTTAAGACTGTCCAAGTATGTTTTAGCGGTATCATAATTTCCAAGTTCCATATGCACATCGAAAAGCAAATTTCGACTTGCTACAATAGCATTATTAGTGGCTCTTGCCGAATCGGCCAATCTCAAAGCCTCTTGAAAACGATGTTGTGAAATATAGTTTCTAGCCAAAGTGCGGTAGTAGCCCGCCTTACCTATAGCCGCAATATCCACAGCCTTTCGCAATACTTGTTCCGCTTTTTTTAGATATTTTATTTCGCCTGTATTTTTAAAGAAACGGTTGTATTCGCCGCCTACAATCCCAAAACTCATCAACTGTGAGCTATCGGGCTTTATTTTGGAATCCCAAAGCTCAAAATATTTTGAAGTGGTTTTGGCAGGGCTTGTCGCCAAGTACTTATCGTAATCCGCTGCATTAGTTATCTGAATGTCGTTTTCTTTTTGGCATGAAGAAGCGACAAGAAGTAGTAGTATTCCTAACGTAATGTATTTCATCTTCTCGATTTTAGGTTTTGTTCTTTACAACTGCTTATCAAATACTTTCCGCAAACTGTCTTAAAGAAAATATTTTCTAAGTAAAAAAGGGAGGGCGGGAAACCGCCCTCCCAACTCCTTCTTTTTCATAGACTTGCGTCTTATTCAGGAGCTCCCAAATAAGGGAATGTATCTGTCGGTTCGGCAGTAAATGCTACACCATCGGAAACCAATCGCGGAAAAGTGCCCACACCATCAACCTCTTGACCATTAAATCGTGCTCCGTCACCTCCTCCAAAAAGAAGAATTAAAGAAACATCGATAACATCGTCTTGCAAAGTTCTACCGGTAAGACCAACTGCGCCGTCGTAATTCGGTGCACCTGAACCTGGATTAAAATAGGTAGTAGGAAGATCGGGGGCGATTTCTAGAACATCTTGCGCCAACACTGTCGTTAGAACCTCAGCCGAAACGGGATTATCCGTAAATCCGTCTTTATCCGGGCCATTCAATATATCACCTAAGATATTCGGTTCATAATTTACATCTTCGGGATTAAGGCTCAAAAGTTCCGCATAAACATCGTGAAGTCCCTCTAAACGGTCTTCAAAACCCTGTCGGTACGAATCCACAAAAGTAGAGGGTTGGGCAGCGTTATACGCATCTTTGGTATCACCGGTATTTAAGACTGTGTTAATTCCCGGTCGGCCCATAAAATCGACTTGGGCATATGTTCCTGAAAAATCGGGTGCTTCAGGTTGCTCTGCATCTTCACAGGGTTGACAAGAGGCGCCACCGCAATCAATACCGGTTTCGGTACCGTTCATTATTCCATCGCTACAAGTTGCTTGAGCGACCGTATTATCATCGTCTTTGTCACAAGCCACGAACATAGTAACCGCGCAAAGCGATAAAATCATATATTTAAAATTATATCGTTTCATTATATTTTGTCTTTTAGATGAGTTATTTATTGCTTTCTATTGGTGGTTACCCAAGTTTTATAAACGGTTAGCCCTAACACGTTAGTACTTGTAGTTTCACCCAATATACTATTCGGAATCTCCAAAACCAGCGCCATGGTGTTCGCGCCATCAAAAGTGTCTACCGCTTCACCTTCAGGTAAAAACCCCTCTGGAGCTTCACCACCGATAACTTTGTTAAATTGGCCGAAGCCAAAAAAGAATGCGTCCTGTCTCGGGCCAGCAAAAAGTGATACGCCGTCAGCTGTTGTAGTTGTCATGGCCTCAGCGCCCGAAATTAAGACTTGCCCTAAAGGAGAATCTACCAATACCTCGCTTTCAGCACCCGGCATGGCAGGTGCAACTGGGCCGAAAAAATACATGGTATCTCCTCTCGGTAATGCTTGAATGACCAGGTCTTCAATTAGGTCATTATCCGTATCAATATTAATTTCGGTCAATACATCTTCATCGAAAGAACCGTATGCCAAATCGGGGAGGACATTTGTCTGTAAGTCAACAACAAATACGGTGTTGTCAGGATTCGAGGGAGACTCGAAGCCATAAAAATCTGCAATGTCGGCAGTGTTGCTTGTGGTACCGGGCGCATCAATATGATCCGCAGCTACTAAAACAACACCAACTGCGACCAAGAATCCCAGGCCAAGTAATAGGTTTGTCTTTTTCATTCTAAATAATTTAAAGGATTAAAGATTAATTAATTCACCCCTACTTACGAGACTTTGTTTC
>Ga0114952_1002412_pt1 | contig 14354 bp, 12 predicted proteins | sample SidtaG_2_FD_87303 | JGI IMG/M metagenome (GOLD analysis project Ga0114952, IMG submission 87303) | Marine algal microbial communities from Sidmouth, United Kingdom - Sidmouth_Asex2 metaG | ecosystem: Host-associated > Algae > Red algae > Unclassified | place: Sidmouth, United Kingdom | collected... | reverse complement strand
GCCCGCCGCATCCTTCTCGCCGACCTGCCAGAGCTGCTCCCACGATCCGATATCCGACCAGCCGAGATCGCAGGGGATCACCGCCGCGCGCGCGCTCTTTTCCATGACCGCATAGTCGATACTGTCCGCGCGGCACCCGAGAAACGCGGTCTCGTCGGGCCGCACGAAATCCAGATCCTCCCGCGCGCCCTCCATCGCCTTGCGACAGGCATCGAGGATATCGGGCGCATGACGCGCCAGTTCCTCCAGATACCGCCCTGCCGAGAACACGAACATCCCGGAATTCCAGCGATATCCGCCCTCCGCGAGAAACCGCTCCGCCGTCGCCCCATCCGGCTTTTCCACGAATTGCGCGACATTGCGCACATGATCCGTGATCGGCTCCTCGCCCACCTTGATGTAGCCATAGCCCGTGCTCGGCGCGCTCGGCTGCAATCCGAAGGTCACGAGATACCCCTCGCGCGCCGCCTCTTCGGCGGCCTTCACGGCATCGAGGAAGGCATCCGTCTTCTTGATCTGATGATCGGCGGCCAGCACCAGAAGCATGGCGTCCGGATCGTCCTTCATCGCGTGCAGCGCGGCCAGCGCCACGGCAGGGGCCGTGTTTCGACCCGCCGGTTCCAGCAGGATTCCGCCATGAGGTGCCTGCACCTCCTGCATCTGCGCGGCGATCAGGAACCGATGCTCGTCGTTGCAGATCAGGATCGGGGCCGCGAATTGCGTCGCATCCGACACCCGCGCGACCGTCTCCTGCAGCATCGTCCGCTCGCTCGTCAGCGGCAGCAACTGCTTGGGATAGAGCGCCCTCGACATCGGCCACAGCCGCGAACCACTTCCGCCACACATTATCGCCGGTACGATTCGCGCCATCATGCGCCTCCTTCGAGTTGGTCGCGCAGAAACGCGCGCAGATCGTCGCCCAGCCCCTCGCGGGTCAGTCCCGCAGCGACATTCGCCATCAGGAAACCGAGCTTGTCACCGCAGTCGTAGCGCCTTCCGGTAAACGAACAGCCAAACAGCGGCGCATCGTCCATCGTGCCCGCGATCGCATCCGTAAGCTGGATCTCGCCCCCCGCGCCCTGTTCCTTGCGGTCGAGATAGGCGAAGACCGACGGCTCCAGAATGTAGCGCCCCGTGGCCGCATAGGTCGATGGCGCCGCATCCATATCGGGCTTCTCGACCATCCCCTTCGCCCGGAAGACCCCGTCCTTCATCTCTTCCTCGGGATCGAGGATGCCGTACATCGACGTCTTCTCGCGCGGCACGTCCTGTACCGCCAGCACATGCCCCTTGCCGATCTTGCCATGGGCCTCCACCAGTTCCGCGATGCAGGATCGACCGAGTACCACCTCGTCGGGCAGCAGCACGGCGAACGGCTCGTCCCCCACCGCATGACGCGCGCACCACACGGCATGGCCGAGGCCGAGCGGCTGGCCCTGCCGCACGATGGTCATGCTCCCCGATGGCAGGGTCGAGGCCGCCAGCGCCTCCAGCGCCTCCGTCTTGTTCTTGCGCTCCAGCGCCGCCCGCAATTCGGGATGGGCATCGAAATGATCTTCCATCATCCCCTTCCCGCGCGAGGAGACGAAGATGAACTCCTCGATCCCGGCGGCCCTGGCCTCCTCCACCGCATATTGCAGCACGGGCTTGTCGACCACGGGCAGCAGCTCCTTAGGCATCGCCTTGGTCGCGGGCAGGAACCGGGTGCCCAGCCCTGCCACGGGGAAGACGGCCTTGCGAATGGGTCGTGTCATGCTCATATCCTGCCTGTGGAAGAGGAAAGTTACGCCGTACACCTATCAGATAACCCCGACGAAACCTTAAAGTGGTGCAAATTGCGATGCCCGGCCCCGGTAATTTGCGTTTTTCGTATGTTCTGACCGAAAATGGCGCGACTTTTCACCTTTTTCGCAGTATAGGAAGATATTGCCTCCCCGGAGGCCCTTACGGCACATCCCGCTCCAACCGGAGCATTGCCCCGTTAACTACGATGGAGAATAGCGATAGCTCGTCGACCAAATCTGGCGCCGCCCAGCCGCGATACCGGCCCCCGCGTCAATCAGAATATCCGCGCCCCGAAGGTGCGCGTGATCGATCATGAGGGAAACAACCTCGGTGTGATGAATCCCCGCGATGCATGGGAGGCTGCCGTCGAAGTCGGCCTCGATCTCGTCGAGGTGTCCCCGAACGTCGATCCCCCCGTCTGCAAGATTCTCGACTACGGCAAGTACAAGTACGAGTTGCAGAAAAAGGCCGCCGAGGCCCGCAAGACGCAGAAGACCATCGACCTGAAGGAAGTCAAATTCCGTCCCAACATCGATACGCACGATTACGATGTGAAATTGCGCAGTTCGCGCAAGTTTCTGGAGGAAGGCGACAAGCTGAAGGTCACGCTGCGTTTCCGGGGCCGCGAGATGGCGCACCAGGAACTGGGCCGCGATCTGCTTCAGCGCGTCTCCGACGATCTCGAAGACATCGGCAAGGTCGAATCGATGCCGAAACTCGAAGGTCGTCAGATGGTCATGGTCGTCGGTCCCCGCGCCTGATTCCCCCCGCGCCTGAATTCCTGTTGCGCCCCGGTGAAGACCGGGGCGACCGGCAGGCTCGAGGATATTCCATGACCGCGCTCCGCCACCGTATCGAACATGCCGGCCTGGTGGCCGTGCGCAGCCTGTTCGACCGCCTGGACCTCGACCGGGGAACCGCGCTCGCCGCCGCGCTGGGCCGTGGTCTCTCCCCCGCCCTGCGAAATCGCGCCTTCGTCAACCTGCGCCTCGCCCTGCCCGATCTCGATGCCGCCGACCATCGCCGGATCGTCACCGGCATGGCCGACAATCTGGCGCGCAATGCCGTCGAATACCTTCATCTCGCCCGATTGCGCGACGATCCCGACCGCATTGCCCTCACCGGCGCGGACCATCTCGAAGCCGCCCGTGCGGCCGGTCGCGGAGCCGTGCTCGTCACCGGCCATATCGGCAATTGGGAAGCCGTCCGTGCCGCCTGTGCCCGGCTCGACTGGCCTCCGGCGATCATCTACCGCCGCTTCAACGATCCCGTCGTCGATGCCGAGGCACAGCGCGTCATGCGCGTCCTCGATGCGCCCATCCTGCATAAGGGAAAGCGCGGTACCCTCGGCCTCCTGCGCCATATCCGCAAGGGGGGCGCGGCCATGATTCTCTGCGATCAGCGGTTCAACGGTGCCCCGCTCTTGCCCTTCTTCGACATCCCGGCCAAGACTTCCCTCGCCCCGGCAGAGATCGCGGCGGAATACGGTGCCGCACTGATGCCCGTACGCGGCATGAGGCGAGGGCGTACCAGCACCTTCGACGTGACGATCGACCCGCCCCTCGCGCTCGGATCCGGCGAGACCGCCCCCCTCGATGCGATGCGCGACGTCAATCTCCGTCTGGAATCATGGATACGCGAGACACCGGAGCAATATTTCTGGCTCCACAATCGCTGGAAACGCATGGGCAATCCGATCCCGCCCGGTCAATAGACGATGCGCGCCGCTCCCAGGATCGGGCCAGCCCGACCCGTCTGCACGATCACCACCGCCCCGCCATCGCCCTTGGGGGGCGCAATGGCGATATCCAGCGGCTTCAGCCCGTCCCATCGCCCCGCCTCGCGCCATTCGCGCACGACATTCGAATAGGTGATGGACCGCCCGTGATTCTCTCCGCCACCGATGGCCTTCGTGACCGCATCGTCATAACCGACGATCCACACCACCGTCTCCGCCGACAGCCCCGCCGTTACCGGAGCCATGACCCGATACCGGCCCTCGCCGGTCGGCGCGATCGAGATCGTGACGACATCCGCCTCGCCGCCATGGGTATCGATCGCCGCCAGAACCTGGCCCTTGCGGCTGCCCACCACATGCGCCTTGCCGTCGAACACCATCTGCGGCGTATAGACGTTGCGCGACCGCTGCTCGCGGGCATAGGCGCGCTGGCGCTTCGCGTTTCCGGGCAGGGCCAGGTCGTCCTTCCACCCCAGATAGTCCCAGTAATCGACGTTCAGGGTCAGCGTCAGGACGTCGGGAATGCCGCGCAGATCGGCCAGGATACGGTCTGCAGGGGGGCAGGAACTGCACCCCTGCGACGTGTACAATTCGACGACGAGCGTATTCTGCGCCTGCGCCGCACTGGCCCACAGCAACGAGAGCGCCACCGCCAGCGTACGAAGGGGGGTATGGATCGTGATGGGCATGATGACGTCGCCTTCCTTGTAGAGGTGCGGATATCCTCCGGGTATCTATCGAATTAGGATGGGTCATTCATCCGCGCGAATCACGGCTGCGCGAGGCTGCGTAATCGTGATCCTGCCCGAATACACCTGCAAACAGGGGTACGATGTCCGAAAAAACCGTTCTCGCGATGTGGTCCGGCCCCCGCAACATTTCGACCGCCATGATGCGCGCCTTCGAAAATCGTGCCGATACGGCGGTCTGGGACGAACCGTTCTACGCCCATTATCTCGCCACCACCGGCCTCGACCACCCCATGCACGAAGCCGTGATCGATGCCGGAGAGACCGATGCGCAGGCGGTGGTCGCGGCCTGTCTGGCGGTGCCGGCCCGACCCAATCGCCACGGCTCCATCCCGTGTTTCTGGTTCCAGAAGCACATGACCGTGCATATGCAGCCCTCGATCCCCCTCGACTGGACCGCCGACGCGCGCAACTTCTTCCTCATCCGCCGTCCCGAGGCCGTCCTCGCCTCCTACCATGACCGCCGGGCCGACCCCGGTGCCGACGACGTGGGCTTCGCCCGTCAGGCCGAACTCTTCGACCGGATCGCTCAGATACAGGGCAGCGCGCCCCCCGTGATCGACAGCGACACGGTCCTCGCCGCCCCCGAGGCCACGCTGCGCGCGCTCTGCTCGGCATTGGGCATCTCCTTCGATCCGGCCATGCTCGCATGGCCTCCCGGTCCCCGCGAGGATGACGGGGTCTGGGCTGCCCATTGGTACGCCTCCGTCGAAACCTCCGCCGGTTTCGGTCCTCCGCGTCCGCCGCGCCCCCTGCCCGACCATCTCGTCCCCCTGGCCGAAGCCTGCCGCCCCCACTACGAAACACTCGCGGCACATGCGCTGATCCCCTGACGCTCGACGTCATCGCGACCAATACGGCAATCTCTCATCCGGGCCTCGTGCCGGGGCCTGCCCCACCCATAGTGTTTCCGGATCGTTAAAAAGTTGAGTTCCTCTCTTGTTCTTTTTTGATTCTTGTGGCAAAGAGAACAAACCATACACAGGAGAGAACGATGCAGGATCAGTCAGGCCATAACTACCGCACGGCCCTTCGGGCCGACATTGCAACGGCAGACACGTGCGTTGCGCTGGCCGGTGCCGCCTATCGCGGCGCCGAAGCGGAACTCGAACGAACCTGCTGGCAGGGCAATCCCCACGCACCCGTCGACCGCGCCAACGCCGCGCGCGAATTCCTGCGCGCCATGACGATCCGCCGGGCCGAGAAGCGCGCGGAGCAGGCCGAATACGATTACGACCTGATCGACGACGGCGATTGTTACGACGACGTTGCGGCCTGACCGATGGCCCGGATCGCACGGGGCAAGCCCCCGCTTCCCAAGAGCGCCGAACCGGGCTATGGAGCGCGCAAGCCCCGCAAACGAACCGGACGCCCCATCGCCATGCCCTCCGATCTCTTCGAGCAGAACGACGCCGCGTCGAAAGCCTATTCCGCCGACGATATCGAGGTTCTCGAAGGGCTGGAGCCGGTGCGCAAGCGTCCCGGCATGTATATCGGCGGCACGGATGAACGGGCGCTGCACCACCTCGTCACCGAAGTCCTCGACAATTCCATGGACGAGGCGGTCGCGGGCCATGCCAATCGCATCGACGTTTCCCTGAATGCCGACGGCTCGGTTACGGTGCGCGATAACGGGCGCGGCATCCCCGTCGATCCGCACCCCCGCTTTCCCGAGAAATCCGCCCTCGAAGTGATCCTCACCACTCTCCATGCGGGCGGAAAGTTCTCCGGCAAGACCTACCAGACCTCCGGCGGCCTCCACGGTGTCGGCGTCTCGGTCGTCAACGCCCTCTCCGATGCGCTCGATGTGGAGGTTGCCCGCGAAAAGCGCCTCTACGGCCAGAAATTCTCGCGCGGCCTGCCCGTGACGGGCCTCGAGGAGCGCGGTGCGGCCCCGAACCGGCGCGGCACGACGCTTACCTTCACCCCCGATCCCGAAATCTTCGGCGAGCGCGCCGCTTTTCGTCCCGCGCGTCTCGTCAAGATGGCCCGCTCCAAGGCATTCCTCTTCCGGGGGGTCGAAATCCGTTGGCGCTGCGATCCCGCGCTCATCGGTACCGGCGACGAAACACCCGCCGAGGCGACCTTCCATTTCCCGAACGGTCTCGCCGATTTTCTTGCCGCCGATCTCGACGGCAAACCGACCCTGTCCGACGAGCCTTTCGCCGGCCGCGCCGATTTCGCCGAAAAATTCGGCGATACGCCGGGGGCCGTCGAATGGGCGATCCACTGGTCCGAAGCCGTGGACGGCGCGGTCTCGTCCTACTGCAACACGATCCCCACACCCCAGGGCGGCACCCACGAGATCGGCCTGCGGCAGGCCCTGACCCGCGCCCTGCGCGCCCATGGCGAGATGGCCGGAACGAAGAAAGCCGCCCAGATCACCGCCGATGACGTGATGGTCGATGCCCGCGCGCTCATCTCCGTCTTCCTGCGCGAACCTGAATTTCAGGGCCAGACCAAGGAAAAGCTCTCCACCGCCGACGCCGCGCGGCTGGTCGAGGGCAGCCTGCGAGACCGGTTCGACACATGGCTGGCCTCCGATCCGCGTCGCGCCGAGACCCTGATCGACTATTGCATCGCGAAAGCCGACGAACGCGCCCGTCGCCGCTCCGAAAAGGAGACCCAGCGCAAATCCGCCACCAAGCGCCTGCGTCTTCCCGGCAAGCTGACCGACTGCTCGGACGCCACGCGCGAAGGCTCCGAAATCTTCCTCGTCGAAGGCGATTCGGCGGGTGGTTCGGCCAAGCAGGCCCGCGACCGCCGCTTTCAGGCCGTCCTGCCCCTGCGCGGCAAGATCCTCAACGTCGCGAACGCCACCGCAGACAAGCTCGCCCAGAATCAGGAGCTTCAGGATCTGCTCCTCGCCCTCGGCGTTCAGACCGGCAGCCGGTTCCGGCTCGAAGACCTGCGCTACGATCGCATCGTCATCATGACCGATGCCGACGTGGACGGCGCGCATATCGCCGCCCTGCTGATGACCTTCTTCTACCGCGAACTTCCCGACGTCATCACCAACGGCAAGCTCTATCTCGCCGCGCCTCCCCTCTATCGGCTCACCAGCGGCGCATATTCCACCTATGCCGCCGACGAGGAGGAACGCGACCGCCTCGTCGCCACCGAGTTCAAGGGCAAGAACGTCGATATCGGACGGTTCAAGGGTCTCGGTGAGATGATGGCCAGACAGCTCAAGGAAACCACCATGGACCCTGCGAAGCGCAAGCTGATCCGGGTCCGGCTGGAAGACGTCGAACCCGGCGAAACCCATAGCCTCGTGGAACGCCTGATGGGCAAGCGCGCCGAAAGCCGTTTCGAATACATCCAGGACAACGCCCGTTTCGCCGAGGATATCGATGTCTGAGAACGATCCCTTCTCCGTCGCGGGTCGCGTGGCCGTCGTCACCGGTGCATCCGGCGGGTTGGGCCGTGCCATCGCCACCGCCCTCGCCGAACGCGGCGCCAAGGTCGTCGGCATCGCCCGGCGCGCCGACGCGCTCGAAGACTGGCATGGCGAGACACGCGGCGACACCGCCCTCATCGCGGCCGATCTCGGCTCCCCTGACGCGGCCCAGGCCCTTGCCACCCGCGCCACCGAAGCCTTCGGCGCTCCCGACATCCTCGTCAACGCGGCGGGGATCAATACCCGTCAGGCTGCCGACGACGTCACCCTCGACGGCTGGCGCTCCACCCTCGATCTGAACCTCGCCGTTCCGTTCTTCCTCGCGCAATCGCTGGTTCCGGCCATGAAGACGGCGGGCTGGGGCCGCATCGTCAACTTCGCCTCCCTCCAGTCCTTCCGCGCCTTTCCCGGCGGCCTCGCCTACGGAGCGTCCAAGGGCGGCATCGCCCAGCTCACCCGCGCCATGGCCGAGGCATGGTCCCGCGATGGCATCACCGCCAACGCGCTCGCCCCCGGCTTCTTCCCCACCGACCTGACCGCCCCGGTCTTCGACGACCCCGAGCGCGCCGCCCGCAATGCCGCCCAGACCTGCACCGGCCGCAATGGAACCATGGCCGACATCATCGGACCCGCGCTCTTTCTCTGCGCCCCGGCCTCCAATTACGTGACCGGCCAGATCCTCAGCATCGACGGGGGCTTCACCGCCCGGTGATCCGGCTCAGTCCGGCAGGCTCACCGGTGCGAGATCGTCCCAGACATCCCCCGGACCCGGATTGTCCGCCGCCGTCGTGCCGCCGAAATGCGTCATCACCCCCCAGACCGCATTCAACCCCGTCTGCACAGCGCCTTCCGCCCAGGCAGGCGTCCAGCTCACCCCATCCCCCGCCAGGAAGATGCCCCGCTGCTCGGGCGGCATATCCTTCTGCACGAATTGACCGAACATGCGCTGATTGTAGCGATAATGCCCCGGTAGCGCCCCCTTGAACGCTCCGAGGAAATTATCGTCCGCCTCCCAGTTCACCGTGATCGGATCGCCGACGATATGCGCCGTGACATCCACGTCCGGATAGATCTTCTCCAACGACGACAACGCCAGCGCCACCCGTTTCTCCACCGGCAACGGCAGCATCTTCAGCGCATCGGTCATCCACGAATAGCTCAGGCAGATCACCCCCGGCTTGCCCGGCCCGTTATCGAACAGATACGTCCCCCGCGTCAGCCGGTCGGTCAGCGTCATCGACATCCGCTGCCGCCCCGTCGCCGGATCGCGGTCCTTCCAGAACGGCCTGTCCACCATCACGAAGGTCTTGGACGATTGCATGTAGCGCGTCCGGTCCAGCGCCTGCCACAGCTTCGTGCCGAACAGCGCCTCCTCCGTTTCGATGGCCGTCGTCAGCAGCCAGCTCTGGCACGTCGCGACCACCGCATCGAACTCGTCACGCCGCCCCCAGCGATCCGTCACCCGGATCGAGCCATCCTTGCCCCGCGCGATCCCGGCCACGCCGGGCCGCGTCGCCCCGCCATTCAGCGACGACAGACTCGTCCCCGGCGGCCAATGCACCATCCGCTCCGGTACCCGCCGCCAGATACCCTGCGGCACCTGCTCGACACCGCCGAGGATATACCGCTGGTCGTCATCCTGCTCCGTCGCATTCACCCGCAGGATTTCGAGCATCGAGTTCGGAAAGTCCGAATCCCATCCCCCCGTGCCGAAGCCCACCTGCCCGAAAACCTCCCGGTGATGGAAAGACAGCGCCCGGAACGCACTCGACGTGCTGAGAAAATCGTAGAACGACCGCTCGTCCCAGGCCGCCACGATGGGGTTCCAGATGTCCCGCACCCGCGCCGCATCCTTCGCCCGGATCGCCGCCTTGAGCGCCGTGAAATCCGCGCCCTCCTCCAGCGCCGCATCCCAGGCCGCAAAGACCTCGTGGAAGATCGGCGGCAGGTCGTCGGCGCTCTCGGCGTAATACGTCTGCCCCTCGATATCGATCACCGTCGATCCGGCGGCTTCCGTCAGCGGATTCGGAAAATCGGCGCTCTCCAGCCCCAGCCGGTCCGCATAGGACCAGAAACATCGCGACGACAGCGGAAACCGCATCCCCCCCAGTTCCGCCACGACCCCTTCGGCCCCCTCGAAGGGCTGCGAACGCAACCGCCCGCCGAGCTGCCCGGCCTCGTAGAGCACCGGATGCAGACCCATCTTCATCAGCTCGAATGCGCAGACCAGCCCCGAAATTCCGGCCCCGATAACGGCCACCCGCTGTCCGAACGCGGCCTCCGGCACCGCCCCCAACCCCGACGGATGCGCCAGCCAATCGTCATAGGCAAAGGGAAAATCCGGCCCGAACAGCGTGATCTGTGGCTCGCTCAAGATACCAATCCGCCATAGAGATCGACCCGCCGGTCATTCACGTGGTCCAGCACCCCCCGCGCCGCCGCAACCGCCTCGCGCGACACCGCCGCCGACACCACGGCCTCGTCGCCATCCGCCATCGCCAGCGTCTCGCCCGTCGGCCCACAGATCACCGACCGTCCGAAATAGACGATACCGCCCTCCGCGCCGCAGTAATTGCAATACGCGATGGCCATCGCGTTCTCCTCCGCCCGTGTCGGCACGACCCGCGTGGACACGCTGTCGAACGGCGTCTTGCACGCCGTCGGCACGATCACCAGATCGGCCCCGGCCAGCCGCAAGGCCCGCGCATATTCGGGAAACTCGATATCGTAGCAGATGCCGAGCGCCACCTGCCAGCCCTCGAAGGGCACGATCGCCGACAGCGCCGCCCCCGGCGAGAACTGCGCCCCGTCGACCTCCAGCCATAGATGCGTCTTGCGATAGCTCGCCAGCACATCCCCATCCCGCCCGAAGAACCGCGCCGTATTGAAGGGCAGCGCATCCCCGTTCGCCTCCGGATAACCGACTACGATCCCGATGCCATGGCGGGCCGCAATCTCCGCGACCACCCGCAACGCCTCGCATCCGTCTGCCATGGCCATCGCGCGCACACGCGCCTCCCCGATGGCATAACCCGTCAGATACATCTCCGGTGTGACCAGCACGTCCGCCCCGTCCGCCGCCGCCTCCATAGCAACCGCATCCAACCGCGCGAGGGCCACCTCCACGCCCGCCGATTGCGGTGGCGACTGGAACAGCGCGATGCGCACTAGAAAAACGCCTGCAGACCCGTCTGCGCCCGCCCGAGGATCAGCGCATGGACGTCATGCGTTCCCTCGTAGGTGTTCACCGTCTCCAGATTCAGCGCATGGCGCAGGATATGATATTCCTGCTGGATCCCGTTCCCGCCATGCATGTCCCGCGACACCCGCGCGATATCCAGCGCCTTGCCGCAATTGTTGCGCTTGACGATCGAGATCATCTCCGGGGCCATCGACCCCTCGTCGAACAGCCGCCCGACCCGCAGCGATCCCTGCAGCCCCAGCGCGATCTCCGTCTGCATATCGGCCAGTTTCTTCTGGAAGAGCTGAGTCTGCGCAAGGGGCTTGCCGAACTGCACCCTGTCCAGCCCGTAGGACCGCGCCCGGTGCCAGCAATCCTCAGCCGCCCCCATCACGCCCCACGAAATGCCGTATCGCGCCCGGTTCAGGCACCCGAACGGCCCTTTCAGCCCCGAGACGTTCGGCAACAGCGCATCTTCGCCGACCTCGACGTTATCCATCACGATCTCGCCCGTGACCGAGGCCCGCAGCGACAGTTTCCCGCCGATCTTCGGTGCGGTCAGCCCCGTCATGCCCTTCTCCAGCACGAAACCCCGGATCTTCCCGTCATGGGCGTCCGATTTCGCCCAGACCACGAACACATCCGCAATCGGCGCATTGGAAATCCACATCTTCGAGCCGCTGATGCGATAGCCATCCGCCGTCTTCACGGCGCGCGTCTTCATCCCGCCGGGATCCGACCCCGCATCGGGTTCGGTCAGGCCGAAACAGCCGATCCACTCGCCACTCGCCAGCTTCGGCAGATACTTCTTCCGCTGTTCCTCCGACCCGTAGGCATGGATCGGATACATCACCAGCGACGACTGCACGCTCATCATCGAGCGATAGCCGCTGTCGACCCGCTCGATCTCCCGCGCCACCAGCCCATAGCTGACATAGCCCGCGCCGACCCCGCCATACTCCTCCGGCACCGTCACGCCGAGCAGGCCCATCTCCCCCATCTCGGGGAAGATTTCCGGCTCCACGCGCTCCTCGGCGAAGGCGTCGATCACGCGCGGGGCCAGCTTGTCCTCGGCATAGGCGCGGGCCGCATCGCGGATCATCCGCTCGTCTTCGGTCAGTTGATCCTCGATCAGGAACGGATCGGCCCAGTCGAAGACGGCGGCGGCTTTGCTGGTATCGAGTGTGACGGGGGCATTCATCGCGAAATCTCCTGTACGTTTGCACCGAACCTAGGCCTCCGGTTGCGTCCCGACAAGCGTTGTGGCCCTGCGTCAATCCTGCGGGCAGGATGCCGCCGCTTGCGAACCGGCGGAAGCCGTGACAGCGTGCCTCCCATGACCGCACCGATCCAGTCCCCGAAGATTTCCGTCAAGGCCCTCCCCTTCGCAATTCTCATCGTCTGCGGTATCGTCTGGGGTGCCACGATCCCCATGATGAAGGTCGCCGTCTCGACCGGGCATCAACCGATGGGATTGATCTTCTGGCAGGTCTTCATCCTCGCTATCGCCCTCGGGCCGGTCGTCCTGTGGCGACGCGAGCCGGTGCCGACCACGCCGCGCCACATCGGCTATTACGCCCTGATCGGCGGCATCGGCACGCTGATCCCGAGCAGCATCTCGTTCTTCGTGGCCACGAAGCTGCCCGCCGGGATCATGGGCCTGCTGCTCGCGACCGTCCCAATGTTCGCGCTGGTGATCGCCCTCGTCATCCGGTCCGAGAGCTTTCAGGCTCGACGCATGGCCGGGATCGGGTTGGGGGTCGTCGCCATGATGCTGCTCGCGATCCCCGAGGCCCGCCTGCCGGGGGCAGGCATGGCCTCCCTGCTCGTCCTCGGCCTCTTCGCGCCGTTCTGCTACGGGATGGAGGGCAATATCGTCGAACGGCTCGCCCCGTCCGATGTGACCCCCCTCGCCGTCATCTTCGCCTCCTCCGTTCTCGCGATCCCCGTGGCGGGCATCATCGCATGGCTCGGCGGCATGTGGGTCGACCCGTTCCAGCCTTGGGGCGCAGCGGAATGGGCGCTCATCGGCAGCTCTCTCGGCCACGCCATGGCCTATACCGGCTATGTCGCGCTCGTGGGATTGGCAGGCGCAGTCTTCAGCAGCCAGATCGCTTACATCGTCACCCTCTCGGCCATCCTCGCCAGCCTCGTCTTCCTGGGCGAAAGCTATCCCCTGACCGCCTGGATCGCCATCGCGATGATGCTCGGCGGATTGCTGCTCGTGCAGCCAGCGGGGTATGCACCGGAGCGCTGACCACGAGCAGCGTTGTGCGGGCGCGGCACCCGGTCTAAACCTGTTCCATGTTGCCCCATGCCAACACCTATGCCGAGTTACGCCGCCGCTTCGAGTGGCCCGCCCTGGACCGTTACAATATCGGCGCGGATGTCTGTGATCGCTGGGCAAAGGCCGACCCGGCCCGCACGGCCCTCATTCTCGACGACGAGGACCGCAGCATCAGCTTCGATGAACTCCGTACCCTCACCAACCGCATGGCCAACCTGCTGGCCGAATGCGGCGTGGCCCCCGGCGATCGCGTCGGCGTCCTCCTCCCGCAACGGCTGGAGACGGCAGTGGCCCATATCGCCGCCCTGAAACTCGGCGCGATCTCGATGCCGCTGGCGATCCTGTTCGGAGCCGACGCCCTCGCCCATCGTCTCGGCAACAGCGGGGCCAGCGCCGTCGTCACCGATGCCGAAGGGGCCGTCCGCCTCGCTCCCCTGCGCGCGCGCCTGCCCGGCCTGCACACGGTCCTGTCCGTGGACGGGGGCGCTCCGCAGGAAGGCAACGCCACCGACCTGCGCGACGCCCTATCCGCTCAATCCGACAGCTTCACCCCCGCCGACACCCATGCCGACGATCCCGCCATCCTGATCTACACCTCCGGCACGACCGGCAACCCCAAGGGCGCACTCCTTCCCCACCGCGTCCTTCCCGGCCACCTCCCCGGCGTCGAGATGAGCCACGATCTCTTCCCCGAACCCGGTGACGTGATCTGGACCCCGGCGGACTGGGCATGGATCGGCGGTCTGCTCGACGTGCTGATGCCCGCCCTCCATCACGGCGTTCCGGTCGTGGCCAGGCGGTTCCGCAAGTTCACCACCGACGCCGCCTTCGACCTGATGCGCCGCCACGAGGTCCGCAACGCCTTCCTGCCCCCGACGGCCCTCAAGATGATGCGCGCCGACAGCCCCGCTCCCTTCCCCATGCGCAGCGTGGCAAGCGGCGGCGAGAGCCTCGGGGCAGGCCTGCTCGACTGGGGCCGCGAGACCTTCGGCGTCACCATCAACGAATTCTACGGTCAGACCGAGTGCAACATGGTCGTCTCCAGCGCCGCCCGCCTCGGCGCGCATCGCCCCGGCATCACCGGCTGGCCCGTCCCCGGCCACGAGGTCGCGATCCTCGACGACGACGACCGCCCCGTCACCGACGAGGAAGGACGCATCGCCATCCACGCGCCCGATCCCGTGATGTTTCTCCGTTACTGGAACGACGATGCG
>Ga0114952_1002411_pt1 | contig 14361 bp, 9 predicted proteins | sample SidtaG_2_FD_87303 | JGI IMG/M metagenome (GOLD analysis project Ga0114952, IMG submission 87303) | Marine algal microbial communities from Sidmouth, United Kingdom - Sidmouth_Asex2 metaG | ecosystem: Host-associated > Algae > Red algae > Unclassified | place: Sidmouth, United Kingdom | collected... | reverse complement strand
CCAGTTACTTTTCTCTAACTATCGAACAGACAGGACTCATTGATTTTACCTTAGACAACACAGCTAATGTAGATATTGACTTTATTCTTTGGGGACCTTTTAGCAGTATTTCTGCAGCCGGTCTTGCTTGTGACTCTATGGGACAAGGTAACCAATGGGGAGGTGTAGCTGATTGTAGTTATAGCGCCATTGGTCAAGAGCAGGTCACCATTCCTGGTGCCCAAGCTGGGGAAGTTTATATCTTAATGGTTACCAACTTCTCCAATACACCTACTAACATTTTTAGTACCCAAAACTCAGGGAGCGGAAGCATTGCTTGTCCTTGTGAGATTCCTTACACCATTGATACTACCTTAGCGGCTATTGGAAATCAAGGTTTTCTAACAGATACAAGTAATGGTATTAATCAATTTGTCGTTTGTCCGAATAATACTTTGGGTATACAAGTTGGCGCTTCTGGAGCCTTCAATGACACCATTAAACTTTATGGACCGTTTACAACTGTAAATGATGCCTTTCCTGTTAATAGTGTTTTAGCATTTAATCCAAATGCGCCTACTAATTTTGATTCTTTAACCATTTTTGCTTTAGTAACGCCTAGTTTAGGCGAAATTGGAGTGAATGATTTTAATATTGGTTTAAGGAATGATTTGAATACAGGCGGATTCTCCGATAGTAGTTGCTTTGATTTACTCAATATACAAGTAGTTGTTCCTGGTGTAAGCTTAAGTGATCGAAATGTTTGCTCAGGTGCCAACTTTGAGATCATTGCGGATTCTATTCCAACGACTACCTTAGGAAGTTCTAACTATGCTTGGAGTCAAATTAGTGGCCCAACGGTTAGTTTCTCTAGTATTACTTCTAGAACACCAACCATTACAATTCCTATTACTTCTAGTACGAGTTCCAATGATTCAACCGTTATTGTTGTAGATTACAACTATGGTAGTCTGTGCCCAATGAGTGATACAATGGTGCTTTATTATCCAGATATGACTGTAACAGCAACAGCACTTCCAGATTCAGTTTGTTCAGGTGCTAATACCAACTTACTAGTTAATCTATCTGATACCTTAACACCAGCAATTTGTGACGATTATAATGTTGACATCATTCCTTTTGCCCCACTGGCAACTACAGGTGGAACAGCTGTAACTACCTTTACAGCAATCTCTACATTTGGAGCGGATGATGAAGGGATTTCAGCAGCACTTCCTGTTGGGTTTGATTTTGATTTTTATTGTAATAGTTTTAATACCTTTTACATTCATACCAATGGCTTTATCACCTTTAATGCATTAGGTACTGGCGCAGGTTTTTTACCTGGAGCAACCTTACCTTCAGCAGGTGATCCTGAAAACATTATTGCTCTTGGTTGGGAAGATTTAGACGTATCAAACGGCGGTAGTATTAATTACTATGTCATTGGTACAGCTCCTAATCGTCAATTGGTCGTTAACTTCAACGCCATTGAAAACTGGTTAGGTGGTACTAGTGTAACTTCACAGGCTATTCTGAACGAATCAGATAACTCCATTGAAATCCATATTACTAGCAATACTCTAGGTATTTCTACTATTGGTATTGAAAATGGAAATGGGACGTTAGGGCACTATCATTCTAGCTTAAATGCAACACAAGGACAAGCAAGTGGTCCAATTACTAATCTTGCTTATCGTTTTAGTCCAAAAGTTTTTGGTCCATTTTATACTTGGACTCCTTCAGCTACATTGAGTGCCAATAATGTGGTTTCTCCTATTGCTACACCTACTGCTACGACTACTTATAGTGTTGCCGTGGAAGATGGTATTTGTACTTATAGTGATTCAACAACTGTATACATCCTATCTGGATTAAATACTCCTGTTGTGACCTGTGATAGTGCTACAATTAGCAATATTAGTTTTAGCTGGTCTGACTTAAGTTTACCTCTCACTGGGTTCTATGAATACAGTCTAGATGGTGGAACAACTTGGATTAATGCTGGAACGGGATTATCAACTACGGCAACTGGCTTATTGAGCAATACAGCTTATACGATTTTGGTACGTGCAAATGATGGTACAGGTGGTACCTGTCCTTTGAGTCCTACTGGAACTACCAACTGTAGTACCTTAAATCCTACTTGTGTAAACAACCCTGCCATTAACATCGCACTAACTCCTAGTAATTTGTTGTGTAATGACGATACCTCTGGTTGTATTAGTGCTATTGTAACGGGTGGTAGTGGTAGTCCAATGAATTTGACTTGGTCTACTGGTGCAATGGATATAGATACAATTTGTAATTTAGTTGCAGGAACCTATACTTTGGTTGTTACAGATACCATTTCTGGTGGTACTGGACCGTCAACGAACACTACTTTATATACAGAAGCATTTGATGCTGTTCATAACTGGACCTTAAATGTCGCTACAGGAACGAATGGTGCAGATAATAATTTCTGGACAGTTGGCAACGGAGAGGCTGGTCAAGCTGTTGGGGACTGTGGAGCTGCTGGTGGAACAAATAATTCCTTGCATGTTACTTCTGCATTCTCTCCAACTGGTGGAGCTGCTTATGATGCAGGTGGACTTTGTCCTTTGTTATTCTGCCCTGAAACGAATATGCGTGCAGAATCTCCAACCTTTTCTACTCTTGGAGAATCAAATCTTACTTTTGAATTTAATTATATTGCGAATGGTGATGCTTTAATTGACAATGCTTCTGTTGTTTACAACGATGGTAGTGGTTGGCAAGTACTTGATCCTTCCATCAAATCTGCTATTTGTGCTGGTGGACAAGGAGAATGGTCAAAATTCACGATGGCATTACCTGCTAGTTGTGACAATCAACCTAGTGTTCAAGTTGGACTTAACTGGACAAATAATGATGATGGTATAGGTACAGATCCTTCTGTTGCAATTGACTCTGTTTTAGTATTTGCGACTAGTAGTGGAGCAATAACCATTTCTTGTTTGGATTCACAAAGTATTACAATTATTGAACCTCCTGTATTGGTGGTAACGGTTGATTCATTTAATAATCCATTCTGTAGTGGTTCTGCGGATGGTGCTATTTTCACAACGACCACTGGTGGAACTCCTAACTATACTTACAACTGGAGTAACAGTGCTACTACTGAGGATGTTTCTAATCTTAATAATGGAACATTTACGATTACAGCAACAGATGCCAATGGTTGTTCTGATACCGCTCAAGTAACCTTAATGGTTCCAAATCCAATTGTTATTACTATAGATAATATAGTAGGAAATAGTTGTGCAGGCACAGCTGATGGTAGTGTTTCTGTTACAGCAACAGGTGGTGTTGGTACGTTGACTTATGCTTGGAGCAATAGTGCAACGACTGAAGACCTTGCAGCTGTTTCTAATGGCACTTATATACTTACAGTTACTGATGCCAATAACTGTTCTGATACAGCACAAGCAACTGTCATTCCAACAGTAACCTTAAACTCTACAGATTCAAACATCGACCCACTTTGTAATGGAGATAATGGAACTTCAACTTTGACGGTTTCTGGTGGAACGGGAACGTATACCTTTGACTGGGGAACGGCTTCTACTTCAACTACAAATACTGCGACTATAAGTGCAGGAGTCTTTGTTGTTACGATTACAGATAGTGGTAATGGATGTTCAAGACTGGATACAGTAACCTTGATAGATCCCCCTTTATTGACCGTAAATTTAGTAGATACAACGAATATTGGTTGTAATGCAGCTGCTAATGTTGGGGCTGTTGACATTCAAGTATCAGGAGGTACATCAACGTATACTTATGCTTGGGGCAATAGCGCTATTACTGAAGATTTAACTGGTTTAACTGTTGGTAATTACACGGTCACGGTCACAGATGCTAATAATTGTTCTGTAACAGGTGGTCCTTATACCGTTGAAGCAGCAACTAGTGTTTCTGTTACTATTACGACCTTAACAGGGAATTTATCTTGTGATTTACAACCTATTGGGTCCTTAAATGCTGTTGCTACAGGTGGAACTAACATAACTTATATTTGGAGCAATAGCACAACAGATAGCACACTTACAGGTTTGGCTGCTGGTTCTTATACCGTCACAGTTACCAATGCTGATGGTTGTACAGGTACAGCAAGTCAGGTTATCAATGCTCCTATTATACCTAATGTAGATGCCTTTGTAAGTGTTACAGGTATGACGAGTGTTTCTGTTCCTTTGAATACGTCTGTAACCATTTCGGCTGGATCTTCTAGTTTTGATTATAACTGGACTAGCATGGTTGATCCTGTGACAGGAAATGCAAACATTGCGAATGCTACCTTAAGCACAACAACTGTAAACCCTGATCCAGAGGGTGATTATACCTATATTGTTACCGCTAGTACCACTACCAATGATACAACTTGTAGTGTAACAGATACAGTTTGGGTTACTGTTGAGGCTCCTTACCAAGGTATTCCATCAGCTTTTACTCCTGATGGTGATGGTGTGAACGACACCTTCCGTCCTGTTATGTTAGCGGATGATGAAGTAACTACCTTCAGAGTATACAATCGTTGGGGACAAGAGGTTTACAATGGTGATGAAACGCATGGAAATGGTTGGGATGGCACCTGGAATGGGGTTGCTCAACCAACAGAGGTTTACATTTATGTGATTGTTTATCAAAAGGCAAGTGATCCAGAGCCAAGAAGTGCAAAAGGTGAATTTACTTTGATACGATAATAAGTAACCATTCAAAATAATAGTTATAATAAGAGACAGGATGAGCAACAATTGTTCATCCTGTTTTTGTATTTTAGGGTATCTGAATTCACCTAAATTAGTTAGACCTAGTATTTATGACAACAGATATTATTGAAATCAATCCTTTTATTGTTTTAATTGAGCAATCTAATGCTGAAAAAACAATTGTGGAAAAGTGTGGTTTTGACGAAGAAGTTATTGGCTTTGCCTTTTATGGTTCTGGAAATGTTGAGTTGTCTATTTCTTATCATAATAACCAACGTGTATTTAACAATACTAAAGGGATTGCTATTTCATTTTTTGGAAATTCTAAGGTTGAATTTGCACATAAAATCAACCCTTTAAATCCACTACAGTGTATCAGCTTTTTCTTACGAATAAAACATCTTCATCTACTTTCGGAAGTAGAACATACCATCTTCTCCGAACAACTTCAAGAATTGATTCACCCCAAACACGATTTCGTAGAAGGACCAACTTTTCGCATGACACCCAATATGCAAATAGCCGTTAACAAAATTTTGCAGACCCCTTACAAAGGCAGCACTAGGATACTTTTCTTAAAAAGCCAAATTACAGAGTTATTATCCCATTTTTTAGCCTTAATTGCCAGCACTCCTATTAGTACTATAAAACAACAAGATCGAGAAAAATTGTATCAAGCTAAAGAAATATTAAACCAAAATATCGAACAGCCTCCCTCCTTGTCCGAATTATCAAAGTTAATTGGATTAAACAATAACAAACTCAAAAGAAGTTTCAAAGAACTATTTGGGGTACCTGTCTTTAAGTATTTGCAAAATGAGCGTTTAAATAAAGCACACGAAATACTAAGAAGCAGTGATACTAGTATCCAAGAAGCCGCCTGGCTAGTTGGTTACGAGAGCTTAAGTTCTTTTTCAAATGCTTTTCTCAAAAAGTTTGGTTTTCGTCCAAGTCAGTTAAAAAAATAACCTGCCCTTTTCGAACAAATCTTAAGGCATATCAAACAAGTCCCTCTATTAACATTCATAGATCTTTGAGTTATCAAATAACTTAAAAATATAAATACTATGAAAATCACTAGAGCTGTTACAACAGGAATCATTGTTTGGATACTCATTTTTAGCACCTTCAGTTTATTGATTCTTTTTCCACTTACTCAGAGCAATTTAATTTTACAAGGAATTATCGTTGGAATTGCAATGGTTCCATTTACAATTTTAGGAACTAAGTATTATTACAAAAATGGAGCTAATACCAATGGATTTTCACTTGGTTTGGTTGTCATTTCAACAGCACTCATTTTAGACGTATTCATCACTGTTCCTTTTGTTGAAATTCCTAGTGGAGGTAGTTATGCTTCTTTTTTTACCAATCCAATTTTATGGATTCTAGTGGTAGAAAATGTAGTGACTGTTTGGGCTTATTGGAAGGTAAAAATCACCCCAATTATGACAGCAGTTGAAATGAATTAATCATTTTTATAAGAACATGAGTCTCTAAATTTACAAGAGCTCATGTTTTTTTATTTCCTCTTAATTCCTAAAAATTTAAGACTTATTTAAGAGTCTAGGGCAATTTTTTATTCCTTTCTAAACCTATTTTGAATTTTTGCACACTCTATTACAACTATAAAATAACAAATAGTTTTCATAATTTTTGTTATCAATTTCATTCAAAAACAATAAGCTCTACTTTTTTATACTATAGTAAAGAAACCATCGATTATTAAAACCAAAAACGCTACAGATACCGTTTTAAAAGCTTTTTTAGCCCAAATAAACCGTCATCGTTCATTAAATAACGTTAGTCGCAAAAAGTTGATTTAACCATTTTCATAAGATACTTTTGGAATAGCACTTATAACACAGACCCACCTTTTAAGTTCACGACATCTTCCCCATAAGTGCATAACCAATCTATTCTTTTAACCATGCATTATTATTCTATTTCAAAGAAAAAATGATGTATAAGAAAATAAGTCTCTATGAAATTACTATTCACAAGCCTACTATTTTTTGGTCTTATTAGTGCTACGATAGCGCAAAGGCAAACAACAGGTTCTATAAAAGGAATCGTGCAAGATGCACAGAACAAGCAACTCATAGAATTTGCGACGATTTCAGTCCATCTCTTGAAAGACTCCTCACTTATCACAGGCGGTGTCACCAACGAAAAAGGTATATTTGACCTCTCAAAAGTCCCCTTTGGAACCTACTATCTCATCATTGATTTTATAGGTTATCAATCTAGCGTTCAGAATGTCTCTTTATCTGTCGAAATGCCTAATTCAGAAATTCCACCAACCTTATTAAGTCTTAATACAGCGACTCTAAATACGGCAGAAGTTACTGCTGAAAGTAATCAGATGCAATTAGGTATTGATCGAAAGATTTTTGATGTAGAAAAAAGCACTTTAGTTGATGGTGGAAATGCCATTGATGTACTCCGCAATACGCCAACACTAAGTGTTGACATGAATGGTAACATAAGTCTCCGAGGGAGTCAAGGTGTAAGTGTGCTAATTAATGGAAAACCTTCTGGGCTAAATGGTGCAAATAGAGAAGCTATTTTAAAACAAATTCCTGCTAGTATGATTAAGAGTATTGAAATCATTACCAATCCTTCTGCTAAATATGATCCTGAAGGAACCACTGGAATTATCAATATTGTACTTAAGAAAAATAAGATGCAAGGCACTAGTGCCAATATTGCTTATACCATTGGCACGATGTTCAACAAGCATAATGTCGTTGCAGGTGTTAATTTTAGAAATGATAAAATTAATGTGTTTGCCAATTATAATTTTAATTACAGAGGTTCTTTTAATTCAGTTGTTGCCAATCGGAAAAATATATTTAGTGATGGAAGTTTCAATTTTCTAGAGGAACGTGCCATGGGAAATCATACTAACTATAGTCATTTTGCGAAAGTAGGGCTAGATTACTTTATCAATGAAAAAAACAGCATTTCATTTAGTGCTTCTGTCAGTCCTGGAATGGGAGAAGCTGCCGATAGTATTTATTATACGTTCTTGGATGAAGCAAAAGAAGTTACCTCCTATAGTTTGAGATCAATTGACAAACAAGATGCTCCATTGAGCATGAATTATAATCTTAATTACACCACTACATTTAAAAGTGCTCAACAAAAATTAGAATTTGATGCGAATTACACTTCTTATAATGACGAATTGGTCAATGATTATAAGCAAGAAGATTTAAGGGTTCCTACCAATACACCTCTGTTACAAAACAATGAAGATTTTAGATCCAATCACGTGTTAAATATCCAAGTAGATTATACACATCCTTTTAAGAATAAAGGAAAAATGGAACTTGGAGCTAAAGGTGGTTATCGATTAATTGACAATAACTTCCTGTTTAAAAATTATGATAACAACCAACAACGTTACGAAACAGATTTAGGGCTTAGCAATCACTTTCTTTACAGCGAACAAGTTTATGCTGTTTATGGTACTTATGGGCAAAAAATTAAAAAGTTTAGTTTCCAAGCAGGACTTCGACTAGAGCAAGCCCTAACAAGTTTCTATCTATTAACCACCAACGAACAATACAGTAACCATTATTTTAGCTTTTTCCCAAGTGCACATATCGGATATGAGTTGCCCAAAACGCAACAATTACAACTGTCCTATAGCCGAAGGATCAATCGACCACAAATAAATGCTCTAAATCCTTTTGGCAATCAAACAGATCCTCAAAATATACACCTTGGGAATCCTTATTTAAAACCAGAGTACATCAACTCTGTTGAATTAACCTATGCAAAGTATTGGAAAAAAGGATCTTTTACTAGTAGTTTATATTACAGATATACAAGTGATGTTATTCGTAGGCTATATTATGTAGATGCTCAAGGAACTGGCTTTATCAAATATACAAACTTCAACCAATCGCAATTTTTTGGGTTAGAAATGGTCAGCAGTATTCAGTTATTAAAGCCGTGGCGAATCAATGGTAGCTTAAATATTTTCCAAGTACAAGAAGATGGTCGAAACATCAGCCAAAGCTATGAGGTAAACTCTTGGGGAGGACATATCAATATCGGCTCTTCTTTTGAATTGCCCTTAAATTTTGGCGCACAATTTAACCTAGTATATAATATTCCTATGGCAATGGTCTATGGCGATATCTACGATATGTTTTATAGTACGTTTGCTATTAGCAAACGTTTTTTGGATAATTCATTAACCATTACATTAAGCATACAAGATCCCTTTAATGTTCAGCGATTTGGATACGATTTGTCCGATTCTAATTATCAAATACAGGGGACACATCGTTGGGAATCGAGAGTAGCACGTTTGAGTATTAATTATGATTTTGGGAAAATAGATATGGGAGTAAAAAGGCGCATGAATAATAGAGGTTCTAGCGCTGGTAGCGGTAATAGTGGAGGTGCTGGATTTTAAGTTAGGTTCTCCATAAATAAAGAACCTTATCCAGGTTTTGATTTTACTAAAAATTTAAATGAGAAATTTGAAAATGATTTTCATTTTCAAATTTCCCATTTAAATTCAAGAGCACTAATAACTCATTACTTCGTGTAAAAATTATAGTATTTTAATTATCAAACTACTATAAAATGTTTTTTATGTTTTTTGGTGAAAAAATTAAAAATATCACGAAGTATTAATAACTAAAATTAGCCATTAAAAGGAACTGTGTCATAATCAAATGGTAAGACTTTTGAATCTTTCACTGTTGACAAAGTCATTAATGTTTTTAGGCGCTCAATTTCTTCAATTTTAGAAAGTGTTTTGAACAATAACTGTTCGTAAGTAGGAATATCTTTACACACCAAGTGCATCAAGAAATCAGCTTCTCCAGTTATAATATAACACTCTACAATTTCGTCAATTTCAGCTACTTTCGCGATAAAGTTTTCTAAGGCATTTTCTTTTTGCCAAGCCAAGGATACCAAGACAAAAGTTTTTACACTCAAACCAATTACTTGAGGGTTTACCTGAGCGTGATAGCTTTTAATAATTCCAGAGCTTTCAAGCTTCTTTACACGTTCCAATGTTGGAGCTGGAGACAGACCAATTTTTTTAGACAAATCTAAGTTTGTAATTTTACTGTTAGCTTGCAAAATTTTTAAAATCTTCAAGTCTATTTTGTCCAACTTATGATTGTGTGCAGACATATTTTTTTTATCTTTTAAAGAATTAATTAAATAGTAAACAAATACTCAACTATTTATAGAAATAAACAAGGGTGCCCAATTTGGGTGCGGATGTAAATATACAACATTATCCCTTGATTAGACAAATTTTTATGTTTTTTACAAAATTTAATTTTGTTTACATGCAATTAATCTGCGTGCGCAGAAAAATTAATGCCTTATTAACTTTGGAAAAACCATACTTAATTTCGAATGTATTCTATTGAGTGTACTTCATTAGGCAAAGGCATTTCTAGCATATTTATCATTTTTTCTAACTTCCGAATAGGAATTGTTGCCCTTCGCCTTTCTAGAATATTAGCCCTTGATGTTTCAACATAAATTAATTTGAATCTTGGGTTATAAACAGCTAAGGTATTGATAATTCTGGTTCGAAGTTCATGGGTTAAGTTTGTGCTATTCCAAATAAAATTTTTCTTTTGGGCGGCATATTCTTTCGCTCGTTTGTAGGCTATTTGAGCTACTTTTCCTTGTGCTTTTTTATCGGTTACCTTTATCTTAAACTCTTCTCGAATAGCATCTAAACTAATGATAGGTAATTTTTGAGCCTTAGCATAAGTATCTTTTCCACTTCCAGGAATACCTGATAACAGAATCACTTCAAAAGCAGTATCATCATAAATAACGGCAGGATAACTTAAGTGCTTATGAAAAAACTTGAACTGACTATGCACATTATGAAAAGATTTTCTTTCCTCCCAACATTCTTGTTCCATAGCAAACTCCTTATACAACTCTACACGATCCAAAAAATCATCTTGATTGATACTTTTTCGACCGAGCACATCTGCTTTGGATAACAAATAAAGGTGTTTATTGGTTAAACGAAGGCTTGCCATAGCTACTGCGGCATTGGGGTTTTTCTTATTCAAACACCAGATTGGTAAACCATGCAAACGGATTAGAGAACAAATTGCTTCTCTAGCTTCAAAGTTCATATCCCAAAGCATTCTTCGAGCCATTTTTTCTCCAATAGCAGCGTGTTTAGGTGCTCGAATATAGCCTTCCTCATCTGTTATCGTAGATTTTGGTTTGCCAATATCATGTAATAGTGCACTCCAAGATAAAATTTGTTGATCGTATAGATCAAGCTCTTGAAATGCTTCAAGTTCTAACAAAGTATTTAAGACCATTTTGGTATGAATACCAACATCTCCTTCAGCGTGAAAGCTAGGATCTTGTGGGCAATCTTGCAAATCCATAAACCAATCTTGTTCTTCAATAGCCTCCCAATTGGGTTTTCCACCCTTAGACCAAAGGTTTCTCATACCAGAGGGAAGCCCTTTTCCAATTTCTAGTCCAGTGTTCATTCGTTTGTACGTGATTTTTGCGTACGTATTTCAAGACATTGTACTTAAAGTCTGAAGTTGAAAACTCATTCGCATTTCGGAGTACAAATCCTTCACAAGATCCACCAAAAACGCTTCCTAGTTCCATACGCTGTTGTATAAAATCTTTAATTTCGTTTATTGTAAACTTACCTATTTCTAAGACAGGGATGGTTGGTAATTCTAATAATTCTGCATAAAAAAGCACCTCTTCCCAAGACAACCAACGCCCACCATCTCGAATAGCAAACACATAGAAATGATAAGATAATTGTTCATATTCAATACTATGAATGCCATACAAATTTTCTCCAAATATTTCCAAATCGTCTAAGTCACCTTTGATACGATTCCATATTGTCCACATATTTTTTGCCCAAGGGTTTCGAGTAGGCATTGCATGAGAACGAGCAAATGCGCCAGTGCTTTTGAGGCAGCTATTCTCTCCATCTAGTTTTTCTGTAATAACAATTTCTTGTTCTAACAAATCTTCCCAGTCTCTAAGAATTTTATCATCATTAGTCACTCCTTCTGAAAATGGTAAATGATAGGTTCGTCCATATTTATCTGTTTGCATAATTTATTTGGCTTTGTTCTAAACAGTATTACATTTAGACTAAACCAAACAAGCCGCATTTTCGTTCCAGAGTAAATATCAAAGAAAATTACCCTTTCAAAAAGTCTTCAATCTGCATTTTTAAGGCATTGCGAATTTACTTGGTTCGTAAAGATTAGGCATGAGAGTATATTTTTTCTTTTTATAGAAGGTATTATAGTTTAAAATATACGTTCATTATTTTTGGAGAGTAATTCGAAGTTCACCACCTTGATACAACTTTACAGATGCCTTTATCCATTCATTAGAACCTTCGACTTTATATTCAATTAAAACTGTTATTGGAAAGTTATCAATTAAAATTCTATCGTCATTTTTTGAACCAGACGAAGACTCTAAACCCATTAAATTATTTGAAAAAGAAGCTATAAGTACACCTTTTTCAGTTGTTACTTTGCTAAAATAGTCTCCTTTCAAACTTTCACTATTATCTGTATTTATTCCAACATAAGAATCTCTATTAGAACGAAAGTCAATAAAACTATTTTTACTAGCAAATAGAATTTCGCTATTCTTCAATTTTTGACCTTTAATCTTAGGATACTTTAACGCCTTAAAGAAACAATTTGAAATATTCTTTAACTCTTTTTGTTGCTCTTCATTTAAGAAATAAGGGTACATTTTCATTTCTTGGAAATTTACAAATCGTATTTGTAAAATAATATTTTCTGAAAGCCAGTTAATTGTTTTTAGATCTAGTTTAGCAACATTACTGTATTTAGGAAGTTGATTATGAGTTATAGTATATTTATTTTCATTGATAAATTCATAAGCTTTTCGCTCTCCAGTAGAGCTAATAAACATAAGTTTATCATTTCCTTTAATAGGACGCATTAAAATTAAAGAATCACCAACAATAGCCACTGTGGCTGATATTCCCTCGTTTGATTTATTAAATTGTACACTAATATGTATCCCTTTATCTGATGACAAGTCACAAGCCTTAGTTGTTAACAAAGAGTAGTTGTTTTTCTGATTATTTTGAGAAAATGCATCTTCACATTGACTATAACTGTGCTTTTGCCAAAATAAAACTAGTAGAAATAAATAGCAAATTTTCATTTCAATTATGTATAAATGTATTATAAAAAAATGAGGCTTGCAAGATAAAAAAAATAATTTGAAAAGATATTTATAACATATTGTTTTCTAATACTTTTTGTCAACTTGCGTCTACTTAACCACCTTTATTGGCTTTGATTTTAGTCTCATATCTGTCATCAAAAAAAGAACAAAATAAAAGAGTAAAGTGCCAAATACAAAAAAGTCGAAAATTGCTCAAAGTATTAATTTAGATTCTTTCGATGAATTGTTATATTGGTTATCATAAATAATACTAGTAACTAACAGATCTAATATATTGAACCAATGAAAAAACGATTACTACTTCTTATTCCTTTCTTATTTTTATTAAATTCTTGTGGTGAAACAGTTCCTGAAAATAATACTTCTAAAGAGTTGTTAACTGGATCTTGGATATTTGAGAGTGGTACAAGAGATGGAGGGACAGAAGGAACAGAACTACTCAATAGTCTTGTCTTTACCTTTTCAGACAATCAATTTCAATGCGAATTACTACCTGAAATGATGCCTAATTTAGGCAAAGAAGAGCCCTACGCACTAAAAGAAAATCGTATTGTAGTGGCTGAAAAATTTGATCTTGAAATCAAAGACCTTAGCGAAGATAACTTGTCTTTAAAATTTGAACTGACACTTAATGGTAATCCGACAGAATTTGATCTCAAATTCAAACCACAAAAAAATATGGAGTAGATTTTTATTATAGATCTGTCCTAAAAGATCCTCTTCTTTTTATTAGGAGGGCTAAAAAAAATTGGAGCATTTGAAAATGATTTTATTTTCAAACCCTCCAATTTTTAAATCAATTAATAGTGTATAGAATGCCTTATTTTATCATAACACCTTTCTTATTAATAATAGGCACATTGGTGAAGTTTTCCTTTATAAAACTACCAGGAACAAAAATGTATTTTTTATCATACATAAAGTTCTCAAAATTAAAGCTAATCCAGTATTCGTTTGCTAATTTAAACAACTCAGAATCAATAGGTTCTACTTTAACAGCCATTTCTGCACCAATAAATTCATAGAAATAACGCAATTGTGTGGTTTCTATCTTCTCTCCGTCAATTTCACCATAACCTCTTGAATTAATAAAGACATTCTTAATATCTTGCTCTTTCAAATTTAAGAAATATACATCCCAAAAATTCTTATCTTCTTCACTTGGTACGATAGCAATTGCGATATCCGTCACCTTCTTGATAGGAATATCCTTTTTCATTTTATCTTGTATTTAGATTACTAATACACAACTGTAGAGCCAAGTATTACTATTCAATAATGGCTAAGTACTCTGTAAAATAAATACCTAATAATTTTTAAGCGAGTATTTTTGCGAGCTTTTTCGTCTTGTCCTCGTCTGATAGCTAAGGCTATCAGACTGTGGGAATCCTCAAATCTCACTAAAAATACTCTG
>Ga0114952_1002406_pt1 | contig 14380 bp, 7 predicted proteins | sample SidtaG_2_FD_87303 | JGI IMG/M metagenome (GOLD analysis project Ga0114952, IMG submission 87303) | Marine algal microbial communities from Sidmouth, United Kingdom - Sidmouth_Asex2 metaG | ecosystem: Host-associated > Algae > Red algae > Unclassified | place: Sidmouth, United Kingdom | collected... | reverse complement strand
GCATGACCAATACCTACCCACCAAACAAAGTTAGTAATATCCCAAGCCCAGTTAACGGTCTTGTTCAAACCCCATGTACCGATACCTGTGGAGATTGTATAAATAATACAACCAATTCCCCAAAGAAATGCCATTAAGGCTATAGAAAACACAATCCACCAATGCTTATTAGCCCTACCCTCAACTGGAGCGGCTATATCCACACTAACATCATGGTAGCCTTTATCCCCAATAACTAAGGGCTTTCGTATAGGTGCTTCGTAATGCGACGCCATATAATTCTATTATAGTTGTTTACTTAAATACGATTTTATGCTTCGTTCGTGTTTCTCACTTTCACATGATAGAACACATTTGGCTTAGTTCCCACATGCTCCAACAAATGGTACATACGATCACTCTCTGCTAATTTGGAAACTTCACTTTCCTCATCGTTAACATCACCAAAGATTATAGCCCCTGTGCTACATGCAGAAGAACATGCTGTTTGAAACTCTTCATCTTTTACAAGACGCCCGTCTCTTTTAGCATCCAAAATAGACTTCTGGGTCTTCTGAATACACATTGAACATTTTTCTATAACCCCTCTTGAACGAACATTTACATCAGGATTCAATACCATCTTGCCCAAGTCATTGTTCATATGGTAATCAAACTCATCATTGTTATTATACAAGAACCAGTTAAACCTACGAACTTTGTAAGGACAGTTGTTAGCACAATACCTCGTACCTACACAACGGTTGTAAGCCATATGGTTTTGACCTTGACGGCTATGAGATGTTGCCGCAACAGGACAAACCGTTTCACATGGTGCATGGTTACAGTGCTGACACATTACAGGCTGAAAAGCTACTTGCGGATTAGCTGCCGGATCTTCCAACTCACCAAAACCACCTAACGAACCTTTGTCACCAGATAGGCCATCAAACTCATCTTTCTTAATATTATCCCCCTCAAAAGTATCTTCTGAAGAATAATATCTATCAATACGCAACCAGTGCATATCCCTACTCTTTCTAACTTCTTCCTTACCAACTACAGGAACATTGTTTTCTGCATGACAAGCAATAACACAAGCACCACAACCTGTACAAGCATTTAAATCTATGGACATATTGAAGTGATGACCGATAGTACGATCAAAACTATCCCATAAATCTACAGAAGTTGCAGGCACCTCCTGGTGATCTAACGACACTTGAGGCTGCGGGTTCCATTCTGCATGGTTTTTAGTATTGAATATCTCTAAAGTAGTTTCTTTAATGATATCTCCTCTACCCATTAGGGTCTTATGCAACTGAATACATGCAAATTCATGCATTCCTGAAGCTTTCTCTATTGTAGCAGCTTGAACGCTGTTAAAATCTTGGTATAATGGATACGCATTTACACCTGTTTGCATTTCGGTTTTCATACCTACTTTTCTTCCGTAACCGAAAGAGAGACCTATGGAACCAATAGCCTGACCGGGCTGTATTATTACAGGAACATTGTTTATTACAACTCCATTCACGGTGACATTCGCATAACTACCGTCCAAACCTCCGTTAGCCACATGCTCGTTCACGAAACCTAAACGTTCTGCATCTGCTTTGGATACCGTAACATAGTTATCCCAAGACACTCTTGTTATAGGGTCAGGAAACTCTTGCAACCAAGGGTTATTTGCTTGTTGACCTGCTCCCATACCCGTTTTAGGATATAAAGTAAGTTCAACTCCCCCACCGCTCGTAGCATTTACCAAACTATTGATTGCTGTTGCAATAGGAATTCCAGCTTGCGCGGCAACCTCCTCAATTACATTAGCCTCAACTGTTTCTTTATCCACCTCCGTAGAAGCTGTATTTTCAGGATCTGCATCAGAAGACAAAGTCATACCAGCCGCAGAATAAACACCATCATGTAGCGCCTTATTCCAATCGTTACCGGCTAAAATTGATTGAGACCATGTTTCTTTTACATACTCATAATAACTCTTATCACTACCTAACCATTTCAACAATGCAGTCTGGAACTGCCTTGTATCAAATAGCTCTTTTATAGTTGGCTGAACCAAACTATACTGGCCCTTTTTTATTTGCGTATCACCCCAAGACTCCAAGAAATGATTAGCAGCGGCAGTATATTGAGCAACTTCAGTAGTTTCATTCCAGTTATTTGAAAACACAACCGAAAGACCTACCTTCTCAACACCTTCTTTAAAGTCTGCAGCATTTGGCAAAGTATACATAGGGTTGACACCATCCATCAATAACGCACCAACTTTGCCTGCTTTCATATCGGCAATCAACTTCTGCACCGCCTTAACATTACCTTGTCTTACATAACGAGGAGAAGCAGCATCATACGCCTTGCTTCCCAACATTTCGTTGATCGCAAGAACAACTGTCTGGGCATTTATATCGTCTAGACCCGTAACTATTACGGCTCCGCTTCTGTTTTTTCTTATCTGAGCCGCAACATCATCTATGGTTTTCTGTACATTTTCAGAAAGCTCACCACCAACACTTGTACCATTTAACTTAGCATACAACTGAGCTAAAGCTATTTTTTGTTGCATTGGCGTTAAAGGCACACGCTTATCGGCATTCGCTCCACTCAAGGTCATATTCGCCTCAAACTGCACGTGACGGGACATTTTACCATTCTTAGGGATACGTCCTTTTGCGTAACCACTATCATAGCTACCCCCTTGCCAATCTCCTAAGATATCGGCCCCAAAAGATACTATGAGTTCAGCCTTCTCAAAATCATAATCCGCTAATGCACGCTCACCGTATTTTGCTTCAAAAGCACTAGCCGCTGCATCTTCGGAAATGGCATCGTAAACCACATGATTTACATTACCATATTCAGCTTTCAAGTCCCCCACTAATCTATCTGTAGATGGACTTGCATAAGTCTGCGTTAACAATGCGATTTGCTGACCAGAATTTTTAAGACTTCCTAACTTTGCTTTTACAGCAGCATCAAGAACAGACCATTCAGTAGGCTCTCCATTCGCCATAGGCCCTTGCAAACGAGTGCTATCGTATAAAGAGAGTACAGATGCCTGAACCCTTGCGTTTGCAGAACCTGCTACTTTAGCATCTTTATTATTCTCAACCTTGATAGGACGGCCTTCCCTTGTCTTTATCAGTATACTTGCAAAGTCAAAACCGTTCGCTATGGTAGTAGCATAATAATTTGCAACACCTGGAACAATATTTTCTGGCTGAACAACATAAGGAATAGATTTATGCACAGGTCCTTCGCAAGCAGCTAATGAAGCCGCTGCAGTACTAAAACCTACGTACTTGAGAAAATCTCTCCTATTGGTAGATGTAGCGGATAGACTTTCTTTATCTCCCAAAAAATCATCCACTGGAATCTGTTCAACAAATTCGTTCTGTCTTAGCGTCTCAACAATGGAATCGTTCGGATTTAATTCCGCCTCGTTTTTCCAATATTTTTTGTTTGATGCCATACGTTTTTATGTAATTAGCTACTTTCTAGTTCGATTAATAATGACACTTTCCACATTCCAGCCCACCCATTTGTGCGGCTGTTAATTTTTCAACACCATATTTCTTGGAAAGCTCGGTATGAATTTTATCGTAGTAAGCGTTACCTTCTACTTTGATCTCGGTTTCACGATGACAGTTAATACACCAACCCATAGTTAACGGCGAAAATTGATACATGATTTCCATCTCCTCTACAGGACCATGACATTGCTGACATTCAATACCAGCCACACTTACGTGCTGAGAGTGATTAAAATATGCAAAATCCGGTAAATTATGAATACGAACCCACTCTACAGGCTGGCTCTCACCAGTGTAACTTTGATTCTCCTCATCCCAACCAACAGCTGCGTACAACTTCTTTATTTCTTTATTATAATCTACACCATACTCGCGTTTACCCTCTTCCAAGGTTTCATCAGCCACTTGATATATTGACTTATGACAGTTCATACAAACATTGAGCGCAGGAATGCCAGAATGTTTTGATACGCGCGCAGAGGAATGACAGTATTTACACTCAATCTTATTTTCGCCCGCATGTATACGGTGAGAGTAGTGAATTGGCTGAATTGGTTCGTACCCTTGATCTACACCAACCTGCATCATCCAACCATATGCAAAATAAGCACTACCTAACAACAGAAAAATAACGGTCACCAAAACCAAAAACTGATTTTTAGCAAACGCTTTCCACAATGGCAGCCTTTTCTGAGACTCCTCGTCCTCTAACACAACACCATTTGCCTCAGCAATTCTTCTGAGTGTCTTGTTCACTAAGAACAACATGCCAACCAAAAGAGCAAAAACCAATGCTAGAGCACCTAATATTATTTCGTTTGATATACCATCTGTAGCACCCGCACTTGGAGCACCAACAGCAGCAGCATCGCCGGCAGCTGGAGCAGCAGTTTTTGGTGGCGCAGCAGTATAAGCCAAAATATTATCGATATCTTCATCCGACAAAGTAGGGAAAGGCGTCATCGCCGCCTTGTTGTATTCTGCATATACTTCATTGGCATACGAGTCACCAGAGGCGATCAAACCAGGACTGTTCTTAATCCATTTATACAACCAATCACGACCTAAGCCCTCATCATCAGACAACCTAGTCTCCACATTAGCAAGAGCTGGACCAGTCATTTTACGGTTTAAGGCATGACAAGCAGCACAATTCTGATTAAACAACGCTTTACCCTTTGCTGGATCACCTGCCGTATCACCAGAGCTGGCCGCCTCAGCAGAAGCGTCGCCTTCAGCCGCTTCATCTTGAGCGGATATAGAAACGGAAAATAACAGGAAAACAATTAGAGTTACACCTAAAACCTTAGAAATCGAATGGCGGTACGGAACCTTTTTCATATGAATCTTATTTCTATCGACATCTTGGCACGATAATTTCATTATTTTGAAAATACTTGTATTGTTATTATCTATGCTAAAATCGAAGGCAAAAATACGTAAATGACTTTATTTTGAAAATGTTAACGGATTGATAATTCCTAATTTATATTTATTCTAAATAATATGCCATCCTTTACATTGCCGAGGAATAAGCTACTTTTACATAAATTATTAGAACCCAATTATTTCACTACAATGAAGACAATTTTTGCACTAAGTTTTACTATGGCGTCTTTAACATTTGGATTTGCCCAGCAAGGGCAAATTAACATTGAACAAGACGAAAAAATCACTGATTTAATAGAAATATACAAGACTTCAAATGAAAGTTCTGAGTATTATCGAATTCAAGTTGGTTTTGGATCTTACAGTAAAGCTCAGAAAATCCAAGCTAATGTAGAACAAGATTTTCCTGACCTACCTTCTAAAATAGATTTTGATTCTCCTACATACAGAGTAAGGATCGGAAGATTTAAAAACAAATTGGATGCCGAGAGAAAATTTAAAGAGGTCCGGCAAAAATATCCGGATGCTATGTTATTAAAACCAAAAAAATCGACCCGTTAAGGTCGATTTTTTTTGCTCTATATAATTTGAATATCTTATTTAGATTTCAACTTCTTTTTCACTTCCACTTCTCTGAAAGCTTCAACGATATCTCCTTCAACTATATCATTATAGTTCTTTAATTGCAGACCACAATCATAACCTTTGGCCACTTCTTTAACATCATCCTTAAAGCGTTTTAATGAAGTTAACTCGCCCGTATATACAACAACACCATCCCTAATAAGACGTATTCCCGCGTTACGGAAAATTTTACCATTAGTAACCATACAACCTGCAATTGTACCAACCTTAGAAATCTTGAAGGTTTCTCTAATTTCTGCCGTACCAGTAATTTCCTCTTTGATTTCTGGAGACAACATTCCCTCCATTGCATCCTTCAGATCATTAATAGCATCATAGATAATAGAGTACATCCTGATATCGATTTCCTCTTTCTCAGCAACATCTCTTGCGTTACCCATTGGTCTTACGTTAAAACCAATAATAATCGCATCGGACGCAGAAGCCAACAATACATCAGACTCAGTAATTGCACCAACTCCTTTATGTATAATATTAACTTGTATTTCTTCTGTGGATAATTTCTGGAACGAATCCGTTAATGCTTCCACAGAACCATCAACATCACCTTTAAGAATGATATTAAGCTCTTTAAAGTCACCTAACGCAATACGTCTTCCAATCTCATCCAATGTAATATGACGTTGCGTTCTAACATTCTGCTCACGCTGTAATTGCGAACGCTTGGTAGCAATCTGCTTGGCTTCTCTTTCGTCCTCAAGTACATTAAACTTATCACCCGCCTGTGGCGCGCCATCAAGACCTAAAATAGATATCGGAGTAGCTGGACCCGCTTCTTTAACGGTATTTCCACGTTCATCCTGCATTGCTTTAACCTTACCACTATTTGTACCAGCCAAAACGTAATCCCCTATCTTAAGAGTTCCACCCTGAACTAATATAGTAGAAACATAACCACGCCCTTTATCCAAAAATGCCTCTACAACGGTACCGTTAGCTTTTTTAGAAGGGTTAGCTTTAAGCTCTAATAGTTCAGCCTCGAGTAGCACTTTTTCAAGCAACTCCTTTACACCTTGCCCAGTTTTTGCCGAAATATCGTGCGATTGTATTTTACCGCCCCAATCTTCGACCAACAAATTCATTTGAGCCAAGCCATCCTTAATTTTCTCGGGATTGGCCGTAGGTCTATCTACCTTGTTTATTGCGAATACAATAGGCACACCTGCAGCTTGCGCATGACTAATCGCTTCTTTCGTTTGAGGCATAATAGCATCGTCCGCAGCAATTACAATAACCGCAATATCAGTAACTTGAGCACCTCTGGCACGCATAGCCGTAAAAGCTTCGTGACCTGGTGTATCTAAAAATGTGATTTTTTGACCACCCTCTAAAGTAACTCCATATGCACCGATATGCTGTGTAATTCCACCGCTTTCCCCTGCAATTACGTTGGCTTCCCTAACATAATCCAGCAAAGAAGTTTTACCATGATCCACGTGACCCATTACCGTAACAATAGGTGCGCGTGCTACTAAATCTTCCGGGGCATCTTCTTCTACCTCTATAGATTCTTCAAGATCGGCAGTTACAAATTCAACCTCGTAACCAAACTCATCAGCAACAATAGATAATGTCTCAGCATCTAGACGCTGGTTCATAGTAACCATTATACCAAGTGACATACATGCCGATATAATCTCGGTAGTACCTACACCCATCATGGTTGCCACTTCACCAACAGTTACAAATTCCGTAACCTTCAACACTTTACTTTCAAGTTCTTGTTGCTCAAGATCCTTCTCTGTTTGTTGACGGTGCTGGTCTCTTTTATCTCTTCTATACTTGGCTCCTTTACCCTTCTTGGATTTACCCTGCAATTTCTCTAGGGTCTCTCTAATCTGTTTTTGTACGTCTTCCTCAGTAGGCTCTACTTTTGGAGCTCCATAACGTGGGTTTCCACCTCCACCACCTTTTCTGGCAGCTGGGCCAGTACCGCGTGGTCTTGGCGCATTACTTTTATTACCACTTCCCGGGTTACTAACTATACGTCTTCGTCGTTTTTTACGATCCGCGCCAGCATCAGAACCAGCTTTAGGCTCCTCTTTCTTCTTTTTAGGCTTATTGAACTGAGAAAGGTCAATTTTGGCCGTAATCTTAGGACCGGTAAGTTTTTTGTATTTCGTAGTTAAGACGCCATCGTCTTTTTTCTCTTCCGAAGTTTCTTCTGCCGCAGCTTCAGGCTTTGCTTCCTGAACCTTCTTTTCTTCCGCAGCTTTAGGTTTTTCCTCAACCTTAGCTTCAGGTACTTTTGGAGCTTCAGGTTTCTTTTCTTCTACTTTTTCTTCTACCTCAGGCTCTTTAACCTCTTTTTTAACAGGTTCCTCCTCAACTTTAGGTTGTGGCTCTACTACCTGTTTTGGCAGCTCTACCTCTTTTGGCTTTTCAACCTCGGAGACATCCTCTTTTTCTACATTCTCAACTTTTTCCTCAACAGGAGCAGGAGCGGCCTTGCCTTTTTTATTCCCATCAAGATCAATTTTACCCACTGTTTTTGGACCTTGAAGCTCAACTTTTCCTACCAACGTCTTTTCTGCCGCAGCAGCACGTTTTTCTCTAGCCAAACGCCTATCTTCTTGCTCTTGCTCTAACTGCAATCGCAAAGCTTCTTTTTCCTTTCGCTTTTCTTCACCCACTTCTTTGGAGGCGACTTTTTTGCTCTTATCGGTCTGAAACTCTCCTTGAAGCACTTCATAAACCTCATCGGAAATCTTTGTAGTAGGTCGCGCATCGATATCATGCCCTTTAGAGGCAAGAAAATCAACAGCCCTATCCAAAGAAATATTAAACTCTTTGAGGACCTTATTAAGCCTAATTTTTGCAATGTCTGCCATAAATACTTTCTCCTAATTCTCTTTAATCCTTGCTAATATACAGAACTCCAATGTGGTTTTACACTCTAACACATTAGCAGAATTTTCCGCTAAAGTATTAAAACCCATGACGAGTTCATAGCTAATCTTCCAATTCTTCTTTAAGAATACGCACAACTTCGGAAATAGTTTCCTCTTCCAAGTCGGTACGCTTCACCAAATCGGCTACATCTTGCTCCAATATACTACGAGCTGTATCCAATCCTATTTTCTTGAATTCTTCAATAATCCAAGCATCGATTTCATCTGTAAATTCAGTCAATTCTACATCTTCCTCAACACCTTCCCTGAACACATCTATCTCATAACCAGTTAATTGACCTGCTAAACGAATATTATGACCCCCACGGCCAATAGCTTTAGAAACTTCTTCAGGCCTAAGATAAACTTGAGCCGTCATTTTCTCGTCATTCAACTTTACAGAAGAAACCCTGGCAGGACTCAAAGCCCTTGTTACCATTAATTGTGGGTTAGCCGTCCAATTGATAACATCAATGTTCTCATTACCCAATTCACGAACAATACCATGAATTCTAGAACCTTTCATACCTACACAGGCACCAACAGGATCAATACGATCATCATAGGAGTCCACTGCAACTTTTGCTTTTTCTCCTGGTATACGAACTGCTTTCTTTATAGTGATCAGGCCGTCGTAAACTTCCGGAATTTCCTGAAAAAACAATTGTTCCAAAAATTTAGGAGAGCTTCTAGACATAATAATCGTTGGTTTACTGCCCTTTAGCTCTACACTTTCGATTACACCACGAACGTTATCTCCTTTTCTAAAGAAATCAGAAGGAATCTGTCTATCTTTTGGTAAGATGATTTCATTTCCTTCGTCATCCAATAAAATAATAGCTTTGTGACGAATATGGTGTACCTCTGCGGTATAAATCTCACCTTCAAGATCCTTGAAGTGCTTATATATTGTTGTATTGTCGTGCTCGTGAATCTTTGAAATCAAGTTTTGCCGAAGTGCCAAAATAGCCCTCCTACCCAAATCAATAAGCTTTACTTCTTCAGAAACATCTTCACCCACTTCAAAATCTGGTTCAATTTTACGTGCTTCGGTAAGCGATATCTCTTCATTTGGCTCTTCTACCTCACCATCCTCAACAACTACACGGTTTCTCCAGATTTCTAAATCCCCTTTATCCGGGTTGATAATGATGTCAAAATTATCATCAGAACCAAACTTTTTCTTAAGAGCACTTCGAAAAACGTCTTCCAAAATGGCCATTAAGGTTACCCTATCTATGAATTTGTCGTCTTTAAATTCCGAAAAAGACTCAATCAGTGCAATATTTTCCATTATGCTACTATTACCTTTAAAATTTTAAAATGACTTTTGCTTCTTTAATATCAGAAAAACTGATCTGCTCTTTTTTCTGAACTGTAACTTTCCCTTTTCCAATGGGTTTGGGTTCCCGTGCTTTCCATTCCAGCACAATACCATCATCGGTAGTTCCGGTCAAATTTCCCTCAAATGTCTCTGCCTCAGTTCTCACTGCAAGCTTTCGCCCAACATTTTTAGTATACTGCCTTGGCATTACCAAGGGAGATGCCGCTCCCGCCGAAGCAACTTCCAAGGAAAAATCATATTCCTCTCGATCTATATCATTTTCAATAGCGCGACTAATTTTCATACAGTCTTGCACAGTAACACCTTCATCTCCATCCAAAACCACCTTGATGGCGTTGTCCGCAGACATCGAAAAATCGATTAAAAACAATGACCCGTTTTCCTCTAAGGCATCGTTCAAAAGGGCTTCAACCTTACTCTTGAGCATAATATTTAGAAATAAAAAAGAGGACTAAATTGTCCCCTCATGAATACTTTTATATCCTTTCAGTGGTGCAAATATACGATTTTTTTGTTTCCAACAATATCCTATTCATTTAAAGAGTTTTATATCATAACAATTCATATTAAATTAACGATTTAGTAGTACATTTAAATTATACCAACCAAATTATCATCAATGGAAATACTTTCTTCTTACAACATGATTATTGGCGCTTCTGCCATAGTCATTATCTCTTTTTGGTTTAATGGAATCTCTAAAAAAACCAATATCCCGTCTGTACTTATGCTCATTGTCCTAGGTATAGCATTACAATTTGGCCTCAAGTACATTATGGGTTCTGAAATTGATTTTGAAAAAAACCTGCGCGGCACTTTAGAAATAATAGGCACGGTTGGGTTGATAATGATTGTACTGGAAGCCGCATTGGAACTTGAGCTAAAGCGAGAAAAGCTTATCCCTATTTTAAAATCAATGGCTATTGCCCTTCTAGGGCTTGTTGCTTCCGCCTGGGTTGCCGCACTTGTACTCTATCATTTTATTGACGGCATGACCATGCAATCTGCTTGGTTATACGCCACCCCCCTTTCCATTCTGTCCAGCGCCATAATCATTCCCAGCGTTAGCAGCCTTAGAGACGATAAGAAAGAATTTCATATTTACGAAAGTACATTTTCAGATATCATGGGTATTATGATGTTCTACTTCCTTACCGGAGGATTAGATCCCGAAACCGATTCTGGGCCCGTTGCCTTTGCAGGAAATATAGTACTTACCATTGTAATTGCCATTATTGCCAGTTACGCACTTGTTCTTATTTTCCAAAAGATAAAAAGCCAAGCTAAGCAATTTTTATTGATTGCGGTACTCTTGTTACTTTATGCTATTGGGAAAAAGATGCATTTATCCTCTTTAATTATAATTTTGATATTCGGTTTGGTCATTGCGAACGTAAAACTGTTCTTTCCCGGAAAGACCGCTATTTTTCTTGAAAAGGAAAAGATGCACCAAATCTATCATGAACTGCACATCATCACTTTGGAAACAGCATTTGTTGTGCGTACCTTTTTCTTTGTAATCTTTGGGGTTACCATTGTACTTGCATCTTTAATGAGCCTTAATGTGGCCATGGTAAGTATTCTGATTATCGCCTCTATATACGTCATCCGATTTCTAATTTTACGTGTTTTCATAGGAAAGGATATTCTACCGCAAGCCTTCATTGCCCCCAGAGGACTCATTACTATACTCTTATTTTATGCTATTCCCGTGGAAGCCGAAATTGCCGGTTTTGAATCGGGTATTTTATTATTTGTGATTATCGCCACAAGTTTAATCATGACCTGGGCCATGATACGAGACAAAAAGAAAATGGGCACTATGCTAGATGAGATCGATGAAGAGATCCTAGCACGCAACGAAGCGGAAGACCAGCTTAACGAACACGAAGCAGAAACTTCAGAAATGCAAACGAAGAAAGAAATTGAAGAAAGTAAAGAAGATTCTTCCAATCAAATAGAACCAGATGACCATCACACCTAGGTCTTAAAACAAAAAAACCGATACTTTTCAGTATCGGTTTTTTTAAAATTTCTGTTGGCCTACTAGGACTCGAACCTAGAACGACTGTACCAAAAACAGCTGTGTTGCCAATTACACCATAGGCCATTACCGTAATTTTCGCTAAAACTAGTTCAGCGTTTGAGCGTGCAAATTTAAAACAAAGTTTCGTTTAAGCAAACATTTTTTACAACAATAATCCAAAATCTATACAACAGACAGATTTTCAACGATATAAAATATATAAATAGTTTCATTTCTACGGTGCAAGCCCCATCAACAAGGCCGCAACGGTATATAACTCAATAATCTTCTTTGGAAGGTCTTGTTAAAGGTTTATCAAAAATACCCATGCATATCTATATAAATTAGTAAATTCGCCGCATTGGTTAAACCTCATAGTCCATGTTTTCAAAGAACTTCGAAAAATGGGACAATCTTCTCGGATGGTCCGTCTTTTTTATTGCCCTTATTACTTATGCCATCACCGTTGAACCCACCAACAGTTTTTGGGATGCCGGCGAATACATTGCCACGTCAGCCAAACTTCAGGTTGGACACCCTCCAGGAGCACCGCTGTTACAGATGATAGGAGCCTTTTTTGCTATGTTTGCCATTGAGCCCGATCAAGTGGCCCGCATGGTGAACTATGTTTCTGGCGTATCAAGCGCATTTACTATCCTTTTTATGTTTTGGACGATTACAAATCTCACTCAAAAACTGATAAAACGGAAGGACGATGTCATAACGAACAGTAAGGCCATTGCTATTTTTGGTTCTGGTATTGTTGGCTCCCTTGCCTTTACTTTTTCGGATAGCTTTTGGTTTAATGCGGTAGAGACAGAAGTCTACTCCACTGCAAGTTTATTAATGGCGCTATTGCTTTGGCTTGGTCTAAAATGGACAGACGATTTAGAAAACCCTAGAGGAAATAAATGGTTAGTTCTTATATCCTACGTAGTAGGTCTTACCTTTGGTGTTCAGTTTATGGGCTTTTTGGCCATTCCTTCCATAGGATTGCTTTATTACTTTAAAACTTACGAAAAAACCACGGTAAAGAACTTTCTACTTGCTAACATTGCCGTTATTGCTGTATTGATGTTGGTCTATAAGTTCTCTTTAACCTATGTATTAAAACTATTTGGTTGGAGCGAAGTTTTCTTTATCAACAGCATTGGCCTTCCATTTAACTCTGGCACTATTATAATGGGACTCATTTTTGTTGCTACGTTCTATTTTGGTTTAAACTACACCAGAAAGAACAATTATAAAACAGCAAATACCATTGTTCTTTCCCTGATGTTCCTCTTCTTAGGTTTTTCATCTTGGATGATGCTACCAATTCGTGCTAATGCAAGAGTGGTCATTAATGAGAATAATCCTGAAGATGCCCGTGCTTTGCTAGCCTATTATAATCGTGAACAGTACCCTGGTGTTGACAGTCCTGTTTATGGAACTTACTACTCCAACACTTTTGGGGTTGGCGGTGAAGACAAAGACGAAGCCCCTAAATATGAGAAAGATGAGAAACTAGGGAAGTATGTAATTGTAAATTACTACAAAGGTGCTATTCCCGGAGATGACCCTGAACATATTGGTTTCTTACCCCGTATGTGGAGTGGGCAAAATGCCGAGAACTATATGAAATATTTTGGACCGTTAGATTTTAGAATGACGCAGTCCAACGAAGAACTCAGACAAGCAGTTGCCCAAGTTAAGGATGGTTTTGCCAATGGCGAAATAGATGCAGAACAGTACATTAGCTTTTTAAGGCGATTTAGTGATTACCTTGAAGTCGAACCACCTTCCGTTTGGCAAAACATTAAATACATGGTTCAATTTCAATTTGGATACATGTATTGGCGTTATTTTATGTGGAACTTTACCGGCAAAAATAATGATGTTCAAGGTAGATATAACGGAAATGGCGAATGGCTAAGTGGTATAAACTTAGTAGACAGCCCCCGTTTGGGAAGTCAAACCAATCTTCCTGATGAAGTCAAGAACAATAAGGCAAGAAACACCTATTTCCTGCTTCCACTTATCTTAGGGATTGTTGGTATTTTGTTTCAAATAAGCAAAAACCCAAAACAGTTTTGGGTTCTTTTAATATTCTTTTTATTTACAGGTCTCGCAATACAGTTCTATACTAACCCTTACATTTTTCAACCAAGAGAAAGAGACTACTCGCTTGTAGGCTCTTTTTATGTCTTTGGCATATGGATAGGTTTAGGAGTTTATGGACTCTTTGATGAACTCAAAAAATACCTCAGCCCTAAAATATTAGCCCCGGCAGTAACACTAGTTTGTCTTTTGGCAGTGCCTACGGTAATGGCCGTACAAAACTGGGACGACCATGATAGATCTAATCGGTATACCGCCAATTCGTCCGCGAAAGCCTATTTAGATTCGTGCCAAGAAGATTCAGGCGCCATATTGTTTACTATTGGGGATAACGACACCTTCCCGCTTTGGTATGCCCAGGAAATTGAAGGCTACAGAACAGATGTGCGTATAGTCTGTACCAGTCTTTTTGAAACAGATTGGTACATTGACCAAATGAAGCGAAAGGCTTACG
>Ga0114952_1002404_pt1 | contig 14383 bp, 10 predicted proteins | sample SidtaG_2_FD_87303 | JGI IMG/M metagenome (GOLD analysis project Ga0114952, IMG submission 87303) | Marine algal microbial communities from Sidmouth, United Kingdom - Sidmouth_Asex2 metaG | ecosystem: Host-associated > Algae > Red algae > Unclassified | place: Sidmouth, United Kingdom | collected... | reverse complement strand
TTGAAGCTTTTGATAAAATCAAAGGAGATACAAAATTGGCCTCACCTGATATTTTTGCCAATAAAAGCCTGAGCGAGGAAATCAATTTTGAAATGACTGATGATCAGGTTAAACCAATTCTTCGTACCAAAATTGATGAAGCGATTATCTCAGCCTTTGAAGTCTTACGTGAGCGTATTGATGGTTTTGGAGTTACCCAACCAAATATTCAACGTTTAGGAAATTCAGGGCGTGTGCTTATTGAATTGCCAGGTGCCAAAGATGTGAAACGTGCTTTGGAATTGGTATCTAAGACAGCACAATTGGAATTTTGGGAAACATGGGAACAAAACAACCCTAGTTTTAGCACCTTCTTAATTCAGGCCAATGAGAAATTAAAAACCTTGGTAGAAACCACAACTGAAGTTGAAGAGCCTATCAAAGAAGAAACTGAATTAGATTCATTACTATCAGACATCACTACAGATTCTTTAGATGTAGCCGCTCAGGTGAATCCGTTATTCGATAAATTATTGCCTCCAAGTCCTAATGGCAATGCGATGTTTAGGGCCGCTGTTAAGGATACAGCGGCTATTAATAGTTATTTGAAAATGCCCGAAATCATTCGTCTACTACCCGCGGATATTCAGTTTACAAAATTCGCATGGGAACGTCCGGCAACCGAAGATGTTGAGGTTATTGATTTGTACGCCTTAAAATCGAATCGAGCGAATGAGCCTAGAATTAGCGGTGATGTGGTTAGCGATGCTAGAGATACTTTTGAAAACGGAAAGCCTGCTATTAGTATGAGTATGAATACTAGTGGGTCAAAATTATGGCAAAAACTAACGAGTGACGCAAACCTAAATAAAACTGGTATTGCAGTTGTATTAGATAATAAGGTATATACAGCGCCAGGTTGTTCTGTAGTTGGTGGTATTTCTGGCGGAGGAACATCTATCACGGGTACTTTTACCGTTGCGGAAACAAAAGATATTGCTAATGTCTTGCGAGCAGGTAAGTTACCAGCTAGAGCAGAAATTATAGAATCTGCAATCGTTGGTCCATCGTTAGGTCAAGAAGCTATTGATAGTGGTTTAATGTCTTTCATTATAGCGATGTTGATCGTATTGGTATGGATGGTTTTCTATTATGGTAAAGCAGGTCTTTTTGCTGATATTGCTTTATTGCTAAACATTCTATTAATTTTTGGAGTACTAACGAGTATTGATGCGGTGCTAACCCTTCCGGGGATTGCAGGTATCGTATTGACGATTGGTATGTCAGTAGATGCAAACGTTCTTATTTTTGAACGGATTAAAGAAGAGCTTAAAAAGGGAAAAGGCAAAAGTCAAGCAGTCGCAGACGGTTTTGGCAATGCACTTTCTTCAATTTTAGATGCGAACATTACGACAGGTCTAACAGCCTTGATTCTCTTCGTATTCGGTTCAGGACCTATTAAAGGGTTTGCAACTACCTTATTGATTGGTATTTTAACTTCTTTGTTTACGGCAATCTTTATTACACGATTATTGGTAGACTGGTATTTGGAGGGAAGAACAAGAAGATTAGATTTCTCGACGACTCTGACTAAAAATCTTTTCCAAAATATCAATATCAATTTCTTAGGAAAACGTAAAATATCATATATACTATCGGCAATTTTGGTTGGGGTAGGCATATTTTCTTTATTTACAAATGGTTTGCAAGAAGGTGTTGATTTTGTGGGAGGAAGATCCTATCAGGTTCGCTTTGAAAAACCTGTAAACCCTTCTGAAATAGCTTCAGAGTTGAATACGGTTTTTGGAAGTGGAACGCTTGTTAAAACTTTCGGTGAAACCAATCAAATTAAAATTACAACACCTTACAAAATAGATGTAGAAGGTATTGAGGTAGATGATGAAATTCAAGATAAATTATATACCTCACTTCAAAAATATCTACCTGCTGAAACAACGAAAGCTGACTTTATTGTTGGTAGTGATGAGAAAGCCATAGGTATTATGCAATCAGTTAAAGTTGGGCCTACCATTGCAGATGATATTAAGTCCAATGCCTATTGGGCTATTTTCGGATCTCTGGCTGTGGTATTCTTATACATTTTGTTACGTTTCCGAAAGTGGCAATTCTCGTTAGGGGCTGTGACCGCAGTTTTTCATGATGTTTTAATTGTATTAGGCATCTTCTCACTTTTCGGCACTATTATGCCTTTTAACATGGAGATTGATCAGGCATTTATTGCTGCTATTCTTACGGTAATTGGGTATTCCTTGAATGATACGGTGGTTGTTTTTGACCGTATTCGAGAAATTATTGGTGAGAAAGGTTGGCGAAATGGTGAGAATGTAAATTTAGCCTTGAATAGTACCTTGAGTAGAACCTTAAATACATCTTTAACTACATTGGTTGTATTATTGGCAATCTTTGTTTTTGGCGGTGAATCGCTTCGAGGATTTATGTTTGCAATGATCATTGGTATCATCGTAGGTACGTATTCTTCTTTATTTATAGCAACTCCTGTAATGTTTGACTTCTTAAAGAAAAGCGTGAAAGATGGGGCTAAAGTAGAAAAATAGGAAAGCCAATTTAAAATGAAATAAAAGAGCGGTTCTAAATGAGCCGCTCTTTTTTTGCAAAAAGATCAAACCTGAACGATATGCCCCAAGGAGCCTTCATCGGTCATTTTTAATTCATAAACAAAATCAGGTTCTAACCCTGCTTCTCTTCGATGGGAGACAAAAACTGTAGCTATATTACTTTCGCGAGCCATTTTATTAACTAAGGCAACAACAAGTCTGGCTGAAGCATCATCAAGACCTGCAGTAGGTTCGTCTAGTATCAGTAGTAATGGATGCTTAATCATGGCTCGAGTGGTCATGACCAATCGCTTTTGCCCCATAGATAGATTATGAAAGAGCGTGTGTTTTATATCCCACAGGTTAAGTAAACGTAACCATTCTTTGGTAAGTCGCAATTGTGACTCGGTAGGTTTTAGGTATAAGCCAATAGAATCATTAAAACCCGAGAGTATCATATTTTCTATGGTGTGATATCCGGTGAATTTATCGGTCATTGCTGGCGTGAAATAGCCTATATTTTTTTTAATGTCCCATATGCTTTCACCACTACCTTTCTTTTTTCCAAAAAGATATAGTTCTTGTCCATATCCTTTAGGGTTTTCACCAGTTAGCATAGAAAGCAAAGTGGTTTTTCCACTACCGTTTTTTCCAATTAGTTGCCAGAAATCTCCTTTTTTAATAGTCCAATTGATGTGTTGAAGAACTGTCTTTTTTCCAAAGCGTACTGTTACATTTTTAAATTGAATAAGGTTTTCATAATCAAAAGATATTGAGTTTAGTGGAGAAGGAATAATACCCTTAAATACGCTCGGTGCTTCAATGTTAAGACTATTTTCTATATCCATATCAAAAGAAAGCTCGTCTATTTGTAAGCTTGCATAATTAGAAATAAAGGGTAGTAGATCACTTTTGCGACTAATTAATTGTATGAATGTGGTTTTAACTGAGCGCTCCTTCAATGTATGTGAAAGAAGCTTTTGCGAGGTGGTATCTAAATTATCAAATGGGTTATCAAGTATTATAAAATCAGGATTATCATTCAATAGGTAGGTTAAGAGTGCCTTTATTTGTTCACCACTTGACATGGTTCGCAAAGGTTGATCGGTTTCTTTTGCTATTTTTTTAATACCATGACGATCTTCTTCATCCATTAATTTTTCTAACACAGTTTTCGAGAATAAAGCTCCTTTCAAATTATTTAGAAATGAAAGTCTTTGAGATAGGTCACCCTTCAAAAGCTGCTGAAGTATTTTTGATTTTTTTGAATTATTATCAATGAATATAGCCCAATGTTGTTTCATAATATAATTCTAAAAATGTGCGTAGGATTGTCATTATAAATCGTCGTTTTATCTAGTTCCATGCCGTTATTAATAGCAACTTTTTTAGAGGGAATATTATCTACATGGATAATAGAAATCAGAGATTGAGCCAAACCATTTTTGATTACGTGCGCTTTACATTTTTTAGCGGCCTCAGTAGCATATCCTTTTTTCCAATGTTTGGGAAGTATGGAGTATCCAATTTCAAGTTCTTGAATGCCATCAACGGTTTGCACCAATAGCCCACATTGACCAATAAATTCATTGGTATTTTTATGAATTAGCACATTCATACCACCTAGATTATTGTCATACCGATGAAATGCTTTTTCGAACCAATGTTCGCAAGCTTCTTTAGGGTCTTTGGGCATTCCTTCCCAAAATTGAAAGCTACGTGGTTCTTCATGAAAAGCTAGCCATGTATTAAAATCTGAGGAGAGTAACTTTCTGAAAGTTAGTCGTTCTGTCTCTGCTCCAGTTAACAATAAGTTACTCATAGCTCGAAGGTATTTGTGAGTATCCATTGATGCGTTTGTTCCCAGAGTGGGTCTTTAAATGATGATGTAAAAAAGCCAAAATGCCCAACGTGTTTTTCGCGTTTTTTTGGACTATGATGTATGCGATTGATAGGAGCATTTTTATATTGATTTGCCAACCAATCTACTGCATTTTTCGGTGCAAATTCATCCTTAGAAAAACTCAATGCAAGCATCGGAATTTTTAGCACATCAAAAAAATACTCTGATTTATTATAGAAATACATCATGTAGTTTTTTTGCTTACCCCAAGATGCCCACTCATAAACCATTTGTTTTGGTAAATTTTCAAATAAGCCCATCTTTTTAGCCGGAAAATATCCGAATATGGGAGTTATGAAGGGAATGAAAACATACCAAAATAATAACATTTTTATTTGATGCAGACCCTTAAACTGTTTCCAATACCCTGTTTGAGATGCTACCAATAATACCTTGTCAATGAGATTATGATTGCTATTAAATCCCAAAAGTTGTCCCCCTACACTATGGGTGATTAAAGTAAGTGAGGCATCCGTATTTGCCTCTTTGGCAAAAGCAACTACCGCAGCTTGGTCATTTTGCCCCCAATTTTTTAGCGTAGTCTTATTGTTTATTAAAGCTGATGTTGAATTTGCTGATTTTCCAATACCATAATAGTCAAAGGTATAAACTGTAAAACCTTTAGCGGCGAAGTATCGGGCAAATTTGAAATAGTATTTTTGTAGCACTCCAGTTGCTGAAGAAATAACTATAGTTTGGTTTATGCTGATTTCTGAGAAGAACTTAACTGCGGAAAGTTGGTGTCCTTTTTCAGTTTGAATTTCTAGTTCTTTAGCAGCAACTTCCAAAAAGATTAATTTTTATGAAACGCAATTTTATCACCAACCTCTAATAGCCATTTTTCAGCTAAGCCCGCATTGACTTCAAGAACAAACTGAATTGGAACCTGCGAAGAAAGACCTGTCTCGTTATAAGGTTGCGCATTTTCCTGAAAACTAGCAATAGTAGAATCTGCTTTTATATAAATAATATCAAGCGGAAACTCCGTATTCTTCATATAAAAAGAGTGTATTCGCTCGTCATTAAAAATAAAAAGCATGCCTTGATTGTCATTCATACTTTCACGATACATCAAGCCTGTTTGCGTTTCGTATTCCGATTCGGCAAATTCAATGTCTAACTTAGTGATTAGGGTATCTGCGCCCTGTTTTACAATAGTGAGGTCACCTTCTTTCGTAAAAGAAATAGGCTCAGTTTTAATAACCGTTTTAGGTTCTTCCTTACAAGAGCTAAAGGTAACAGCAGCTAACCAAAAAAGTACACCTATTTTTAATGCTTTCATCTGCTCGTTTTAAGGTACTTCATAGGTATAATTTATTATGATTTGCTCACTTTTGGTCTGAACATAAAATAGAGCCCGATTAGAATAAACGGAATACTCAACATTTGACCAATGGAAAGTAATTCAAAAGATTCATCAAGTGCATTTTGCCTTTCTTTTACGTATTCTACAAAAAATCGAACGCCCCACAAGAGCACTAAAAAGGTGCCAAACAGGAATCCGGATTTTTCTTTTTTGTCTGTTTTCCAGTAGATGTAATATAGAATAGCAAAAACAAAAATGTAGGCAACACCTTCATAAAGTTGAGCCGGATGACGATAGGGTACGCCCGCAAGAAGATCAGTAAATTTTGGAGATTTTTCAATGAGATTATATGCCTCATTAACGTCGTCTACCTTTGTTCTGCTTATCGCTGTCGATGTGGGAATACCATCGCGAATAAACTGAGTAGCAAAAACAAACGATTCTTCAACTTTTTTACCAACGATTTCTGAATTAAAAAAGTTGCCCAATCGAACAAAAAATGCACCTATGGCTACTGGAATCACAATACGGTCTAAAATCCATAGCACTTTAAATTCAGTATATTTTCGAACATATAAGAACATGCCGATAATGATACCAATTGCGGCCCCGTGACTAGCCAAACCAGCGAAGCCAGTAAATTTAAAATCTGGAACGGTCTGTATAGGAAGTAAAATGGAAAGTGGATCTTCGAATATCAATTCTGGCTGATAGAAAAATACATGACCTAATCTAGCTCCTAACATTGTCGCTAAAACGGTATAAATAAAAAGAGAATCTAACTGCTCAACGGTCTTCTTTTCATTGGTAAAGATGCGTTTCATGATGAACCAGCCTAATGCGAAAGCCGCAATCCAGAGTAAGTTGTAATATTTGATTTGCAGAGGTCCGAGTGAGAAAAGTGTTTCATTCGGATTCCAAGTAATACCTAAAAAGTACATGTAGCTTTATTTTGAGGCAACTAAGATAGGAATTAGTCATCAGTATGCAGTAAACCAGAAATAGTATTTATCTGCTAATTGCAGGTTTAAGAATCTGAGGTTTGACTCGAACTCAAAATCAAAATGTATTTTCAGGAATCTATCTATTAAAATTGTCCTATGATTGTTGCATTAGGACATTTTTTATAGCTGAAATTGATAAATGACTTGCAGCTGGTCAAGGTACTGGGTCGTATCCTTTTCCACCCCAAGGATTACAACTTATGATCCGTTTAAGTGACAACCAACCTCCTTTGACAAGGCCATGTTTTTTAAGTGCTTCTAGAGTGTAATGTGAACAGGTGGGGGAGTAGCGACAAGTTGCAGGGGTGTAGGGTGAGATTGCCTGCTGATAGAAACGTATCAGAAATACAAACGGGGCTATCCAAATTTTTTTCACCTATCCTTTTTTTAAGAAACGCTAAAGGTGGTTCCTTCCTTACCATCTTTTAATTGAATGCCCATAGCTGCTAATTGATCGCGAATTTTGTCCGATGTGGCAAAATCTTTATTATCTCGAGCCTCCTTGCGTAATTGAATCAATAGTTCCACGACGCTTGATAATTTATCTGAATTACCAACGTCATCTGTTTTTCCTTCCAAGCCCAAAACATCAAACACAAAAGCATTTAAAGTAGTTGATAGAATTTCTTTGTCAGCTTTGCTTATACTTTCTTTCTCCTCTTTAATTAAATTAATACGCTTCACCGCATCAAACATTTTGGCAATTAAAATTGGTGTATTGAAATCGTCATTCATAGCATCATAACATTCTTGCTTCCATGATACGATATCAAAGTCTGATGTATTTTTGGTTTCAAGATGTTTTAAAGTTTCTAATGCTTCTATCAAACGATGAAAGCCTTTTTCAGATGCCAAAAGCGCATCATTGCTTAAATCTAGAATACTGGTGTAATGTGCTTGCATCATGAAGAATCGCACAACAGAAGGTGAAAAAGGTTTGCTAAGAATTTTATTATCACCAGTAAATATTTCTCCTGGTAAAATATTATTTCCGGTAGATTTAGCCATTTTTTTACCGTTCATAGTCAACATATTGGCGTGCAACCAATAGTTAACTGGTGAATGACCATTACTGGCCTCTGCTTGAGCAATTTCACATTCGTGATGTGGAAACTTTAAATCCATACCACCACCGTGAATATCGAAAGTTTCCCCCAAATATTTTGTGCTCATTGCCGTACATTCTAAATGCCAGCCGGGAAAACCATCGCCCCATGGTGAAGGCCACCGCATAATATGCTGTGGTTCGGCTTTTTTCCACAAGGCAAAGTCCTGCGGATTTTTTTTCTCATTTTGTGCGGTAAGTTCTCGTGTATTGGCAATCATATCTTCTAACTTACGTCCACTTAACTTGCCATATTCATTGGTCTCGTTAAATTTGGCGACATCAAAATAGACTGACCCATTGGTTTCATACCCATATTCTTTTTCAAGAATATCTTTTATAATTTCTATTTGCTCAATAATATGGCCAGTTGCTGTTGGCTCTATACTCGGAGGCAAAAAGTTGAATTTTTGAAGAATATTATGAAAATCAACAGTATAGCGTTGCACAACTTCCATAGGTTCTAATTGCTCTAAGCGTGCTTTTTTTGCAATCTTATCTTCGCCATCTTCAGCATCATCAACCAAGTGACCCGCATCAGTAATGTTTCGTACATAGCGTACTTTATATCCTAAATGTTTGAAATAGCGAAAAATCATATCAAAAGACATGAAGGTTCTACAATTACCTAAATGCACATTGCTATAAACCGTAGGACCACAAACGTACATGCCAATATGACCGTCATTTAGTGGCTTGAAGGTTTCTTTTTTACCAGAAAGAGAATTGTAAACTTTAAGATGCTGATTTTCGTACAACTGCATTGTTAGCAAAAGCGATTAGAAATTGGTGTCTAGATTAAGATAGTCTAAAAATTCGCGACGTACGGATTCGTTTTTAAATTTGCCTCCATATTCTGCCGTAACTGTGCTGCTATCAATATCTCTAATTCCCCTTGAATTAACACAAAGATGTTTAGCATCAATCACGCAAGCAACATCATCGGTTCCTAAGACTTTTTGAAGTTCTCTAACGATTTGAATATTCAAACGTTCTTGTACTTGAGGCCGCTTCGCGAAATAATCAACAATTCGGTTCATTTTTGACAACCCTACGACCGTTCCATTAGAAATATATGCCACATGTGCTTTTCCAACAATAGGTAAAAGGTGATGTTCACAAGTAGAATATAAGGTGATATTCTTTTCCACCAACATCTCACCATACTTGTACTTATTATCAAAAGTAGATGCTTTCGGCTTTCGCTCAGGGTGTAACCCACCAAAAATTTCTTTTACAAACATTTTAGAAACGCGGTCTGGTGTCCCTTTTAAGCTATCGTCATCAAGATCAAGACCCAAAGTGAGCATGATCTCTCTTACATTTTCTTTTATTCGTTCAATTTTCTCCTCATCGTTTAATACAAACGCATCTTTACGTAGAGGGGTGTCTTCAGAAGAGGAAACATGCCCGTTTCCCATCTCTTCAAAATGCTCTTTCAATCTGCTGTCAATTTTCATTCAATTATGACTTTTTCGAACAGCAAAGATATACATTATATGGCACTTTATGCCCCATTTACCCCATTACACAACATAAATTAGTGTTAAGGCAGCTAGCGTATTATTTTTGAATGATACAATATTTAACCTACGAATGAAACCTTCCAGAATAGTTTTTAGCCTTACTTTTTTCATGGTGATGTGCTGCACTTTTGCACAGGTTTCACCTGATTGTAATAATGCTATACCTATTTGTAATGATACTCCGGTAAACGGTGGTACGAATGGTTTTGGTATTGACGACTTTGAAGGAAGCCAAACAAGTGGTTGTTTAGAAGAAACCATAACGGGGGCTATTGAGTCGAATTCAGGTTGGTATCGTTTTCGAACAGGGGCTACTGGTCAATTAGGATTTAATATTTCTACAAATACATCAGAAGATTGGGACTTTGCCCTATATCGATCTTCAGATTGCAATAATTTAGGTGAGCCCATACGTTGTAATTTTTTTGACAACCAAGATCAGAACGCCTTTTTAGGCGTAGGTGAAGATCCTACAGGAGATACTAGTAATATTCAGTACGAAGATTGGTTACAAGTCACGCCTGGGGAAGATTATTATTTGCTTATTAACAATTTTAGTAATAGTAATTCAGGTTTTTCAATTCAGTTTTCAGGAAACATTTTTGTGACTGACCCCTATACCGCTTTAGATTGTTCTATTATTAGTAACCTTTTAGGGGCGCCAATTTCTGCTTGCGAGGGTACAACGGTAACATTAGATGCCACTACTTCTGATGCTATCACATACAATTGGTTTCAAGATACAGGGTCAGGATTCTTTCCTGTAGCCGGTCAAAATACAGCAATGTTAGCTGTAACCACTTCCGCTTTGTATAGAGTAGAGGTAATTACGGTGACCAATACTAATATAATAAGTGATGTTCAAGTTGGTTTTTCGACAATGCCTGTTGCATCTCCTGTTTCTGACACTTCTGCCTGTTCAGAAGCGATCATCTTTGATTTATCATCAAAAGATTCTGAAGCATTAGGAGGGCAAGACCCAAATGCATTTGTGGTTAGTTACCACAGCTCTTTGGCCGATGCAACTAGCGGGAACAATTTTTTACCCAAGCAATATACCTTACAAGATGGCTCGCAAACTATTTTCGTACGAGTAACATCTGCTGAAAATGTGGATTGCTATGATGCTTCACAAGATTTCCAGTTGACCAATGTAGAGACACCAGCCTTAGATTTTCCTGAAGAGGTGTTTTTATGTGATGGTAGTGCCAGCATTGCTATTGGTTCGGTATCGGCGTTGCCAAATCATTCGTACAATTGGGATACGGGGGAGACTACGCCATCAATTAATGTTTCGCAGGCAGGTACATATACCCTAACCGCTACAAATACCCAAGCAGGTCTGAGTTGTTCGAATACAAAAACAATTACCCTAGTTATTGGAACACCGCCAAGAATTGAGGCTATTGAGGTTAAAGATTTGCAAAGTGATAATACGGTTACCATTATTGCCGATAGAGAAGGAGAATGGGAATACCAAATGGATGATGGAAATTATCAATTAGAAAATGTATTCACAAACGTCGCTCCTGGCACACACATAGTTACTATTAATGACCCTAAAGGATGTGGTACGGTATCAGAAGAAATTATTGTGGTTGGTTTTCCTAAATTTTTCACTCCAAATGGCGACGGTATGCATGATTATTGGCATATTGAAGGAGTTTCTAATTTAACCAACCCGATAGTTACCATTTATGATCGCTATGGTAAACTAGTGCAGCAGTTGACTGCAAATAGTATTGGGTGGGATGGTACGCTTAACGGACAACAACTTCCTTCTACAGATTATTGGTTCAAACTTACCTATACAGATACTTCAGGAGCCCAAGCAACGGCCAAGTATATTAACAATCACTTTTCTTTGAGAAGATAGGTGTTTCCTGCTAAACAGGCAGTTTATCGATTAACAGCATAAATAATCGACAAAATATACTAAATCGAAATGGGTGGAGTTATACTAGTACTATTGCATCCTATTTAGCCCTAAATCTATGCGATTATCCTTTTGTGTACTTTGTTGTCTGCTTTTGTTTTCGATAAAAGTAAATTCTCAAACCAACAATTCAGCCGATTGTAGAACAGCCATACCCATATGCGCTGATGGTCCTATAACTCCTATGGTTGACGGTAGTGGTGATATTGACGATTTTGACCCTGAAGTTATTCTCCAGACGGGTTGTTTGGAAAAAGGTAGTAATAGCAATGCAAATATTGAAAACAATACTTCTTGGTTTGTTTTTAGAGCTGGTACGGGGGGTCAAGTAGGTTTTGACATTGAAGCCTTACCAGTATCTGGCAACACCATTACTGCAGAATGGGATTTTGCCGTATACGGACCCGATGTTGATTGTGGAGCTATTAGCAATGGAACAGTACAGCCCATACGTTGCAATTATGAAGTCAATGATACCAATTTCACAGGCGTTGGCGTAAATCCTGAAAATGGGCAAGAAGGAGCCCCATCAGTTACGCAAAATCTAAATACCTATGATGAATGGTTGGATGTGCAGCCTGGTGAAATTTATTACATCCTAATTAACAACTACAACACAAATTTTAACGACGACGCCGAAACTTTTATGTTCACCTTTACAGGAAGTTCGGTAGAGGCAGATCAAAATACCGCTATTGATTGTACCTTAAGAGATGAGTTTTTAGGTTTAGATATTGTTGCTTGCGAGGGCGATCCAGATATTACTTTAAGTGCTTTGAATTCTCCTGCAGGAGCCGATATTGCGAATGTAGCTTGGTCCGTTGATTATGATGATGACGGCACCATTGATGATACGTTGACGGGTACAGGTCCGTTTGGAGCCGAATACGTGGTAACAAGTCCAAATTCAGGGCGATATTTTGCAGAAATTACTACCATGTCTGGTACACCCGCAACAGTAGCAGATGTTGGAGGCATATTAATTACTTTCTACGGAGTTCCCCTATTAGACCGAGTAGATATTTTAGATACCAATTTGTCAATCGACCCAGATCAAAATAATATAGAAATTTTTGTTGATGGTGATAGTAGTTATGAGTATGCCATCAATGGCGGAGAATTTCAAGACGATCCCATATTTTTAGATGTTCCTCCTGGCCTAAATACCTTAATTATCAATGATAAAAATGGCTGCGGCACTACGGAACCCTTAGAATTTTTAGTTGTAGGATATCCTAAGTTTTTTACACCTAATGGCGATGGAATGCATGAAACATGGAATATTCTAGGAATAGAAACCTTAGAAAATCCAGCGGTTTTTGTTTTCGACCGCTTCGGTAAGCTACTGGCACAATTAAATGCTACTGGCGGATGGGATGGTACTTTTAATGGCAGACCTATGCCTTCTTCTGATTATTGGTTCCGTTTTGAATATGGAGAACAAGAGAATGGGGCTATAGTCGCTAAGACTAGAAAGACACACTTTACTTTAAAACGGTAGCATTGTTACGTTTTCTAAACTAGTGAATCACTACTTTTTAAGATCTTGCTCTTTTTTTGAGCATATCAGTATGAATTGGTTTTAAAAACTTCCCTTTCGAAAACTATCATGAAGGTGCTATTCATGATTTCTTCAATATATGAATTTCGTCTTGTTTCAATTATTTTAGTAGTATCAGCTATATCACTTTCATAAAATTCAATAGCGTTGGGATTTTCTAAAACTTTAGAACTATGAACAACATACGAACAATTAGTTACCCACTTGATTTCGCTTACAGTCTTCAATTTTGATTTATCGTTATACCATATTTCCTTAGATGCAGTACGCTTTACAAGTAGATTTCCGTTAACAGAATCTTTGATAATAAATTTTCCAGTCTTGAATTTATTACAATCAGATTGTTGTCCATATGAAATTTTTGCAAAGCAAAAGAGAACTATAAATAGGATTTTTTTCATACTTCCGTCATTTGTCCTCGAGCATATAGATATGTTAAAATAGCACTAGCAGCTTGAATGCCTATCCTATTTCATAGAAGCATGCGATTTCTAAAAAGGCAAGCGAAAAAGTCAGTATTAAAAGTTAATTGTATAGCTTAAGGTAGCATTCGTATTGATTGCGTTGACTATCGCAGGGGTGTCAATGCCTGTATCAAATAGATAATGCGCCATATTTCGTTCACTTTGATTAACAGCAAGATCAAGACGACTTTTACCAAAATCATAGCCAATACCACCAGAAACTCCTTCCAAATCACCAATCGTATTTCCATCTACATAAGGGCTTCCTTCAAAACGATATCCGCCTCTTAGGCTAAAACGTTTAATGCGATATTCACCACCAACTCTAATCGAATTAACAACGCCCAATTGATTTGAAGCATTATCATTAACCACTCCTAAATTAACATCCCCAGAAGGACCTAAATTTGCTTGTGACATATCTTGATAACCATAATCCAAACTGAGCAACCCATTTTTGCCAAAAACTAAAGCTAAGCTGCCAGTTAATTTTGCTGGAGTTTTTAGGGTATACCTGGGAAAAACATTAACAATATCAAAGTTTATAAAGTTAATGTCTTCATCTGCTAAATCAGATGAAATTCGTTGTGACAAGTTATCTTGAATTCGATACCAGGTTGGTGATTGGTAGCTAGCACCCAAGCGAATCAAATCAGTAACTTTTGCAATCGCTCCTAGGCTAAAAGAAAATCCAGAACCTTCGGTTAATAGGTAATTGTCAAAAGTGGTACGTTGTATTTCCGAATTTGCATCGTAATTATTTTCAGTAAACTGATCATTTTTAGTCTGCAGTATGGTATGAAAGTTTAGTGACGCACCGAGATGTAATTTTTCACGGTATTGGGTAGCCGCATTAACGGTGAATTTGCTGTTGTAACCAGTTGTTATTCTAGAAAACATTTGATTAACTGAGCCGTAGCTCGCATTACTAGTATAAGCCGTATTGTTGTCGTCATCAAAATCTACAGGGTCAATGATGCCACCAAAATATCCTAAAAAAGCTTGCTGGTCTGCGAAACCTAG
>Ga0114952_1002399_pt1 | contig 14397 bp, 4 predicted proteins | sample SidtaG_2_FD_87303 | JGI IMG/M metagenome (GOLD analysis project Ga0114952, IMG submission 87303) | Marine algal microbial communities from Sidmouth, United Kingdom - Sidmouth_Asex2 metaG | ecosystem: Host-associated > Algae > Red algae > Unclassified | place: Sidmouth, United Kingdom | collected... | reverse complement strand
TGATACCTATTTGAGTTGGTTTGTTTCAAATCAGGGTGCCGAACTAGGGCGCCCTGATTTTTTTATACCAAGCGTATACATTGCGAATATGCCAAACTTGGCTAGAAAAAGAAATGAGTTCGTGTCGCCATTAAAAATCTTATGACTTTTCCGACATAAGAGACTAAAAAAGATTTTGTGATGGATAGTATAAGGTAGTCGACACTTCTTAAATCTAAGTGAAAAACATTTTATACATTTAACTAAAAAAGTGACTTGGTATTGTTGTTGATCTTTAGAATAGTATTCGGTTTGCTAAAAGAAAAGAGTACGTTTGTTTTTGGTATTCCAGTCATAAAATCAGTTTGCATTAGCACGCTTCTATTGTCAGCCGCATGTACTGATATTTCTAAAAAAAAACCTCTCTTTGAAAGATTGGCTGCGCAACGAACAGGAATAAATTTTAAAAACGAAATCATTGAAGATGATACCTACAACTTTCTGAATTTCAGTAATATTTATACAGGTTCAGGGGTTGGCATCGGTGACTTTAATAAGGACGGTTTAGCAGATATTTTTTTTGGCGGATGCATGGAAAGCAGTCGCCTCTACTTGAATCAAGGCGATTTCAAGTTCAAGGAGGCCACTAAGGAGGCCGGTTTGGTTACGAACCGATGGGTAACAGGCGTAACCGTGGTAGATATCAATTCCGACGGATGGCAAGACCTTTATTTAAGCGTTTCAGGAATTGGACCACCTGAAAAACTTCAAAATGTTTTGTTCATCAATAATGGTCTTCGAGACGAAAATTCGCAAATTTCCTTCACAGAAAGTGCAGCGCTTTATGGGGTAGCCGATACATCGCCCAGTACGCACGCCAATTTTTTCGATTATGATAAAGACGGCGATCTTGACCTTTTCGTTATTGAGAATCCCCCAGAATATGAGTTGGAAAAAGTGAATGAAATTCATCCAAAAAAAGTGAAGGGCGAGGCCATCAGTACCGATAAACTTTACCGCAACAATACAGTCGAAAACAACATTGAACGAAAAGAAGATCAATTAGGTTCGGAAAAAACGCGAGCGTTACCTTTATTTACGAATGTTTCAAATGAAGCGGGTATTTTAATCGAGGGCTACAGTCTAAGTCTCAATATCAGCGATCTTAACAATGATAATTGGCCCGATGTTTATATCACCAATGACTTTTTAAGTAACGATATCGCTTATATCAACAATCAAGACGGAACTTTCACCAATCGTGCGGCAGAGCTATTCAAGCATACAAGTTACGCCAGTATGGGGATAGATGTGGCCGATATCAATAACGACGGTTTACCTGAAGTTTATGTTTTGGATATGCTGCCCGAGGAAAACTACCGTCGGAAAATGATCGGTACTTCAGGTAACTACGACCGTTTTCAGCGTACTATCGATAGAGGATATGAACCTTCATATACTCGCAATACGTTACAATTGAATAATGGCGACGGCACTTTTAGTGAGGTAGGTCAACAGTTCGACGTTCACAAAACAGGGTGGAGCTGGAGTGCGCTCTTGGCCGATTATGACAATGATGGCTTTCGCGATTTATATATAACCAATGGCTTTAAAAGAGACCTAGGGAATCTGGATTACATAAACTACGGCAATTGGAATCCTTTCGGTACAACTGAGTCCAAACGGGAAAGGAGGTTAGCTTTGATTCATGAACAACCTGAGGCTTCCCTTTTAAACTATGTCTACCAGAACCAAAAAGGGGAGGGTTTTGAAAAAAAGTCAAAAGAATGGGGTATTGATGAACGCTCGGTTTCCAGTGGGGCGGCATTTGCGGATTTTGATTTGGATGGCGATCTGGATCTCGTTGTCAATAATATAGGTCAAGAAGCTTTTGTTTATGAGAACAAGGCCAATGAGCTTTCCGAAAACCGTTACCTAAAGCTAAAATTGGAAGGAAATCCATATAATAGTCAGGCTTTGGGGGCAAAGATTTGGTTGTATTATGGAAAGGAAATGCAATTTGCGGAACATACGACCTACCGTGGATATCAGTCCAGTGTCGACCCCATATTACATTTTGGTTTGGGGGATATAAGGTATTTAGATAGTTTAAAAGTAGTTTTTCCAGATGGGAAGGCCACGGTTCGGAAAAACATTAAAACCGACACCTTATTACTGATAAAAAACAGTTCGGCAAAAATGGGGGTTGCATCCTCAAAGGAAGAAAAAGAATGCGCTCTTTTCGAAATCGCAGCACCCCAGAACCAAATAAAGTATTTACATCAAGAGGATAAACAAGTTGATTTTAAAGGGCAGTCCCTGTTACCGCACCAACATTCGCAGTTGGGGCCCGCAATGGCAAGGGGAGACATTAACGGTGATGGCTACGAGGATATTTTTATGGGCGGTGCGGCCGGTAAATCCGCAGTTTTATTTGTTCAAAAACCTGATGGATCTTTCATTCAAAGGGAGTGGCCTTTGGACGACGCTTACGAAGATACCAACGCCTTGTTTTTTGACTCGGATGCTGATGGTGACTTAGACCTTTACGTTTGTTCCGGTGGTGTCGTTCAATACGGGAAACCTACAATATATCAAGATAGGCTTTACCAAAATGATGGTTCAGGAAATTTTGTACGTAACAAGAAAGCACTTCCTGAAATGTATACCAGTACCAAAGCGATAGCGGCGGCCGATTATGATCAAGATGGAGATGAAGATTTATTTATCGGTGGTCGGGTAAGTCCCGGAAAATATCCCAGTTCGCCCCAAAGCTACTTGTTGGAAAACCAAAAAGGCAGCTTTAGAAGATCATTTCAGGAAAATGCTTCAAAATTAAATCAAATCGGAATGGTTACCGATGCCCTTTGGGCAGATTTCGACAATGACCAAGACAAGGATTTGATTCTTTTGGGTGAGTGGATGCCTATTACCATTTTCGAGAACCAAGAAGGCAAGCTAGATACCGAGCCAATCATTATTAAAGACACAAACGGCTGGTGGAATACCATAGCGAAGGGTGATTTCGATAACGATGGTGACATCGATTTTTTGGCAGGTAATCTAGGGTTGAATACCGATTATAGGGCCAGTTTGGAAGAACCTTTTCGTTTATACGCTAAAGATTTTGACAAAAACGGTAGCATCGACCCTATTTTAACACAATATATCGATGGGGTCGAGCAGGCGGTAGCCTATCGCGATAATTTAATAGCACAGATTCCTTCACTTAAGCGCCGTTTTACAAATTATAAACAATATGCCGAAGCACCTTTTAAGGATATATTCAAGGTTGCCGAAATGAAAAATGCAGAGGTACTGGAAAGCTATCTTTTTTCTAGTTGTTATGTTGAAAATTTAGGGCAAGGACAATTCAAAATACGACCCTTGCCTATGGACTTGCAAATGGCGCCGTTAAAAAAATTCCTTATTGATGATTTTGATGGAGACGTTAATTTAGATGCGCTGGTCATCGGTAACGACTATAGCACCGATGTTACCATAGGCCGCTACGATGCCTTTACCGGAGCCGTTCTATTGGGCGATGGAACAGGAAGTTTTAAAGTTGAAAGAGGTGCGACCTCGGGTTTTTTAGCAAACAAGAATGCACAAAATATGATTAAGGTTCTACTCGGAACGGATACTGAAAGCGGCGAGTTCATATGGGTAGGCAATAATTCCGATAGTTTACAAGTATTCAAAAAAGTGAGTCGTAATTAGGTTTGTATTTAAGAAGTCATTTAATAGTGACCCAAAAATCTATACTATATTGAAAAAAATTATGTGTTGTTTTTCTAAATGTAGATGAACTAAAGGAACTGCCTAAGCCAATCAGTTCAAAAGTAAGATTAGCGAAAACCATATAAAATCTACTTAAACAATAGGCGACAAATAGTCAACATTTCCATGTTGAAATTTTCTAACAGCATTACAACCCCATTACGAATAATACCATATACCTCGAAATACTTAACTAGGCAATATAGTATGCAGGAATTGAGCAGTATTATGAAGTAGTTAAAACCTAAAATAGAAAATAACTTTTTAGTCCGTAATTATTCCTGAACGAACAAGTTAAAGTTAACCAGCTTCGCCATATGAAAATGGGTGCCTTGTTCCAGATAACCATTCAGATTCATATATTATAAATATCGTTTTTCCGACAATTTCCATGAAAACTCTCACACCAACCACAAAATTTATGGTTTCGATAACATTTTGCGCATAAAATTAGATTATAGACGTTTTGTATTTCAACATATATTTTGAAAATTAATTAAATATCTTTTTCCTTGAGCTCATTAAGTAGGCAATTTAACGTTTTAATCTGTTTTTTTTTCTGTCTTATTTGCTCTTTCCTAGCAGAAGCTCAAATTAATCCTTGTGACCCAATAGCTTCTGGTAATGTAGATACAGATGGTGATGGAATCTCTGACATTTGTGATGATGACGACGATAATGATGGAATACTTGATATAAACGAAGGATTTGTAGCTCCTACTGAATTAATCAGCAACGGTGATTTTTCAAATGGACTAACCGATTGGACGGTAAACAATCCCACGGGAGGTTCAGCACCAATAGTAGGGGCTTCAGATGCAGTCGAATTCGGTTACCAAACAACTGGTGTGACTACATCGGTGTCCTTAGATCTTAACGATTTAGCAAATGACCCTGGCGTTAGTACTCAAAATGGTAGCATAGGAACTGGGACATCAGGAGGTCCAGCCCAATTTCACTTTAATGGTACCGGCGATATGTATGTAGCTATCAACCCTGATGCTGGGGGCACTGATGTAGGTAGCTTTGATACCATAGATATTTCTTGGGGAACAGACTGGGGTCTGGAGGCACATGTATTTAGTTTTGGAGACATTAGTACACTAACACCAGGTAATTTTGATACCGGTGCAAGCACTGGTCTTGTCATTGGGTATGATAATGTTACTAACGACAATCTTATTATATGGAATGGTGTGGAACTTTTTAGACAACGCTACTATACGGTTCCGCTAAGTCCTACAGGTATGAATTTATCAGTTAGTACTGCTGGTGTTGTAACCTTTAGAGCAGGGGGTCGTACTCCTATAATGACCTTTCAAATACCTGGTACAGAATGGCAGGATACGAATAATTCCTCTTGGCAGTTCATCGCCTCACAAACATCTGTTTCGATTTCAAATAATAATGATAGAATATACAACATAGAATTCAATGGCAATGCAACTGAAGTTTTTGATAACATTGGAGATTCTATCGAACAGAGTTTTATGGCTTCGACCAGCGATACTGCCACAGTTTCCTATGAAATCTCGACCGAGGGAACAGGAAATGCAAGTTTCACGGTGTTAACGGAAGTTTTAGATGATATTGGAGCTGTGATTGCGACTAATAATCAAGTTGTAAGTTCAGGTACGAACACGGTTAATTTCAATTTTACTCCATCGACCGGTAATACCAGTATTCGGGTTTCACTATTATCGGCCTCCGGTGACCTAGCCACTAAACAGCTTCTAGTCGATAATATTTCAATAACACAAGGGGCGGCAATTGATACAGACAATGATGGTATATTTGATCATTTAGATTTAGACTCCGACGGCGACGGCTGTTTTGATACCGTTGAAGCTGGTCATACGGATGATGACGATAACGGTCAATTGGGCAGCTCTCCTTTATCTGTTGATGCGATCGGTCTCGTTACAGGCCAAGGTGGGTACACGGGCACAACTATAAATGTTACTGTAACTAGTAGTCCAGTGACCATTGACATCCAGCCTGCGTTTGAAGCTGCCGGCATTGGTGGTAATGCCACTTTTACAACAAGTGCATCAGGTGGGGCAATATTGAGTTATCAATGGCAAGAAAGTTCGGATAGTGGTACCACATGGAATGATATTACCAACGGAGGCATCTATTCCGGGGCAACTACAACAAGTTTGACCTTGACTGGAGTAACCAATGCGGAACATGAAAACTATTACAGGGCTATCATTACTTCTTCAGACAATGCATGTGAAATTACCACTAGTGGCGCAGCAAGTCTTTTTGTTTTATCCAATATATCTGTAAGTGACGCTTCTGTAACCGAAGGTGGTGACCTTGTATTCACCATAACACTGTCTCGTGCTCTAATATCTGATTATGAAGACCTTGTAATTTCATATACCAATATATCTACCTCGAATGATGACTATGATCGAAGTTTAACAGTAATTACGATACCAGCCAACACAACTTCAATGACATTCAACGTTCCAACAAATGACGACAACTTTTTGGAAGCAACGGAAACTTTTGAGTTAGAATTGGGTTTTGATGGCTTTCCCTTAAATTATGCTGATATAAGTGATGTAATTGGAATCGGTACGATTACGGATAATGATGGCAACAGTCCAACCGAAGGTATTTCGGTTAACGACTTTACCGTTGATGAAAGTTTTGGTACTACCGACTTTGTACTTACCTATACTGGGTCTACAGTACAAGATGCTTTTACCGTAGATTTTGTAGTGGTTGATGGTACCGCGATATCACCTGAAGACTACACTATAATCGCACCTAGCGGAAACGCTAGCTTCCCAGCGAATACTACGTCAGGAACAACACAAGTAGTAACGGTAACCATTATTGATGATAATCTGATTGAAATAACTGAAAACTTAAATATTACCCTTTCGAATATTTCTAATATAGCTATTCCCATTTTAGATGCTGATGGTATCGGTACAATTACCGATAATGATGGAGGTGGAATGACAGGTGTTTTCTTTCAAAATGATGATATTACGGTTGACGAAGATGCAGGTACTGCAACAGTCGCTGTATTGTTAACTGGAAATATCCCTGGCGGATTTACCATTGATTATGCTTCAACCGATGATACGGGGGTAGCACCAGGTGATTATACCGCCAACACCGGTCAATTGACTTTTGCAGGTACGGATGGAGAAACCCAACCGATAACCATAAGTATCATAGATGATAACTTAATCGAAGCCACGGAACGTTTGTTTGTAAACTTATCTAATGCGTCTACTTCATTGATTGCTATAAATGATGATCAAGCAACTATAAATATCATTGACAATGATGAGAATATCGACATTGATAGTGATAATGATGGAATTATAGATGTGATGGAAGATCTTAATTTAGATGGAGATGATGATCCGGCAACAGATGCAACAAATTCAGATGGAGATATTTACCCAGACTATTTAGATATCGATAGTGATAACGATGGTATTCCGGATAATGTAGAAGCACAAAACACTACAGGTTATATTCCGCCAAGTTTAGTAGATGCGAATAATAACGGCTTAGATGACGCTTATGAAAGTGGCACTAGCTTAGGATTAGTTCCTGAAAATACAGATGGAACAGATTTACCTGACTTTGTAGATAGCGATAGTGATAATGACAATATACCTGACTATATTGAAGGAAATGATTATGATAGTGATGGTAATCCAGACGTAGTACTAATTGGATCGGATAAAGACAATGACGGTTTAGACGATAGTTTTGAAGGAACTGAGCAGATTGATATTGATGTAAATGATGAGATAGACAGTCCTATCAATGATTTACCAAATACTGATGGTAATGATGATTTAGACTATCGTGACATTGATGACGATGGTGATGGTATCGATACCATTAATGAAGATACCGATGGTGATGATGATTATTTAAATGATGACTTTGATAATGATGGTACTCCAGACTATTTGGATCCTGATCAGCCTATGGAGTATGAAGATGTGGAAGTATTTAATGTGGTTACCCCCAATGGCGATGGCGTACACGATTTCCTCATAATTACGGGGCTTGATGTAAGACCTGAAAACGATTTACAAATTTACAACCGCTGGGGAATTCTAGTTTACACTACCAATAATTACGATACAAAAAACAATGTCTTTGACGGTACATCGCAGGCCAGGTCGACCATTGGCAAGACCGATAGGCTTCCTGCAGGAACCTACTTCTATCTCTTTAACTATGTAGAGGTTACCGAAGAAACTATTAGCCTTTCAGGGTACCTCTATCTCAACTAATAGTTGAAGTAATTTTAATATTAGCAATTACTCAGTTAGATTCTTTTTCGCTGTCCTTGAAAAAACAAATTACACTTCTAGGTGAGTTGATGTACTTTATACTTAGAATTAACCATATTAGATGAATATTACTATTCCCAAGTTCTGTTAACATTTTACAGCATCGAGCTTTTCACGCTTCAATTTTGACAGCGTAAAAGAGTACGCTACAATTCTTTATTTGATTCAAATCTAACTATTAAAGAACTAATATGTTTATTCTCGTAGATTTAAAAGTTGATAATTTGTTCTGTGAATAGTAATCTACAGACTTCATGTTCTCATACTAAGAAGGTCTTATAATTTCTATCATTTGTGGTATTTCACATCGCAAATAGCACTTGCTGGGTAATCATTCCAGATTTCTCCTGATATACTTAAAAAAAGGAGAGGTCTTGAATTTCCAAATATTTTAGCCAACTATCTTGCCGTTTATCGAATAGTCGTTGTTTTTTATCAGTTTATACCTAAGGCTACGTTGTTTACCTACTGAATTACAAGTAGGGTCAAATTTAAAGATTGACATACAATGTCTACCGATTTAAAAAGATGCTATATGTATTTAAAAGAAAAATACACGGTCAGCATCATCACTTTATAAAATACCCTAGTCCAACTGTTCGGGTTTCATTTGTAATTGGCTTACATCCCAAATTAACATCCTATGATACTCGTTAAAATTCCCCTCAACCAATATAAATTAATTGCTATTTTTATTTTTACCTACATTTTAGGTTGTAATCTAGTTAAGGGACAAGAGCCATGCGCGGTTCCTAGTACAAGCGCTGCGATCAATATGAAACAGCCTAATGGCGATAACATAAAACTGAAATTAATCGGCAACCCATTTCTATCACACCATGAAACCGAAGACGGGTATACCGTTGTAAAGGACAAAACAGATCAGTTTTATAAATATGCAGAATTAGAATATACGGGCGCGCTAAAACCCACATCAGTTATTGCAAGGAATGCTGAAACCAGAACAGCTCAGGAACTCCTATTCTTAAAGCAAAAATCAAAACACCTCAATTATACTGGAGAAAGTCGTAGAAATCGACTGCAAGCACAGAAAAAATTCTATGAACAAAAGGAAATAAAATCAAATAGTGGAAAGCAAATATCAGCAATTATCAAAAAAAGCAATCCCATAGGAAGTGGAACCTTCAAACATTTAGTATTGCTAATTGATTTTCAAGATTATCCTTTTTCAAATAGCCGAGCCGATTTTGACGATATGTTGAACCAAATCGGATACACTGGAAACGGTCAACGCGGTTCATTCAAGGATTACTATTTAGATACTTCTTATGGAAACTTATCTGTAGAAACGACCGTTGTAGGCTGGTATACAGCGCAGCATGATATATCTTATTATGGGTATAATGAGAACCTACCATTTCCTTTTAACGCCCCAGAATTAGTACGCGAGGCGGTTGACGCCGCTGAGGCCGCCGGTGTGGATTTTAGTCAATTCGATAACGATGGAGACGGAGATTGTGATTTGGTGACAATTGGGCATGCAGGTCCTGGTGCTGAAACCGTAGGTTATGAATCTCAATACATTTGGTCGCACAAAAGTGGGCTGGGTAATGCTAGGAAAGTGACCTACGACGGTGTTGAAATTAACCAGTATACCATGAACCCAGAAACTCCTGGTGGTGAAACAAATAAACGATTGACTGACATTGGTATTTATGTACATGAATTTGGTCATGCCCTTGGCCTTCCGGACTTATATGAATTCGAAACAAGCAATGGAGCAGGAAGATGGTGCTCCATGTCATGGTCTTCCAACCAAAGATCTCCTATAGAGTTTAATCCACATTTCAAGGAAAAATTAGGATGGATGACCCCTATAGTATTGGAAGGCACTGGAACTGTTACCAATATGCCCAGTACAAATGATTCCCCCACCTATTATAGAATAAATACGCCATATCCATGGGAATATTATCTCTTGGCAAACATGCAAAAAACGGAATGGAACTCTCAAATTCCTAATTCTGGATTAATGATATGGCATATAGATTCAAGTCAGAGGAACAATACAAATGTTTCAAGTTTACATGTGGTTCCTGAGCAGGCAGATGGCCGTCAAGACCTTCAACAACCACCGCCGGGCGGTAACTATTGGGATGGTGGAGACCCTTATCCTGGAACAAGCGGAAATACATCTTTTAATACAAGCTCAAATCCAAATTCAAATCTTAATGATGGCACTGTCTTAGATATGAGCATCACGAATATAAATGAAGAATCTGGTCTTATTTCATTTAATTATTCAGATGCTTCTACCAAACAAAATCAAACTATAAGTTTTGATGCCATTTCTGATAAAGTCTTTGGCGATTCGGTTTTTGGTCTGGTTGCGAATACAACTTCTGGACTAAATAGTACTTTTTCGGTGATAGAAGGTCCAATTACGATTACCAATGGCATAGTCAATATCACCGGGGCGGGTATGGCTAGTGTTGCTGCCAATCAATCCGGTAATTCCGATTATAATTCTGCAGCCGAAGTGGTGCGTACTTTTATGATTGAAAAAGCAGAACAACAGATAAGCATAACAGGTATCGATGATAAAATGTCGGGTGACCTACCCTTTGAAATAGTAGCAACGGTAAATAGCGGACTCACATTATCCTATCAAGTAGAAGGTCCGGCATCCTTGACCGGAAATACCGTTACGCTTACAGGAGTATCTGGAACCGTTACTGTTACCGCAGAACAAATAGGGGATGCCAACCATAATCCTGTATCGCAAAGTACTAGTTTTAATGTAGTAGGTGAAAAGGCAGACCAGACCATCACTTTCGAAGCTTTAGAAAATAAGGTGTTCGGGAGTAGTGATTTTGAACTGTTTGCCACGACCACATCGGGTCTTGAAGTAGCTTTTGCGGTTCGCGAAGGACCTATTCAATTAAATGGAACTACAATCAGTATAATGGGAACAGGTACGGCCATTATAGCTGCAAATCAGGCGGGTAATAACACGTATAACCCCGCAAATGAAGTGTTGCGTACTATCGTAATCGAAAAAGCGGAACAACATATTACCATAATAAGCATTGATTATAAATTAACGACCGATGAGCCATTTGAGCTGCTGGCGAGCGTTGATAGCGGAATGCCTTTAGAATTTCAGATCAATGGACCGGCTACGCTTTCGGGCACTACTATTTCCTTGGAAGGATTAATGGGTAATGTTACTGGAACGGTATACCAATCAGGGAATGAAAATTACCATGCTACGGAGAAATCTTTTTCTTTTGAAGTGGCGCAGTCAACGAACCCTATTTCAGTAGAATTCTACCCGAATCCAATCCAAAACTATTTGACTATCAATAGCGAGCACCCTATTTTTCTACGTATTTACAATTTGGAAGGAAAGCTGATAAATTCGTTTTTTGGATTAAAGAATGACCAAATCGATTTTTCAACATATGCCAAAGGCACCTACGTTTTGGAGTATAAAACCAATGAAGGAAATATTACGCATGAAAAGATAATAAAGAAATAAGAGTTCTTTAGATTCAGTAGCGGTTTTTGGCACCATCGCTTTGACTTTACTGGCAGGTCTATAACCGGTCTACGCTGCGCGTGTTCACTTATACACCTATAAGTGGTCTGACCTCTTTAAGGTATATTGCTCTTGAGCTCTCGACTGAGGATATTCTTATTAAAGCGCAATTCATAAACTATTCTAGTTTGGGTTTAGCCTACTTGGAAAAGACTATGAACTTGACACCTTTGAGGTAAGTTCAATTGTTTGCAATGTCTCATTTAAAAAAATACAAACAGGCCTGTTTCCCTCTGTAGGCGAGCAATTTTTCACGCTTGATTTCGTTAGTAATCAACCGGATATTGTTATGAAATCGACCGTCATAGGTGTCCTAGACAAATTTACATGAAAAAATACCTACTTGCCGTTACCATCATTTTTCTTTGCCAAAACGCTTTTTCACAACATGGCGATAAATCATGGGCTGCCACCGGATCCGGAAACACATATACCAAATTACAAACGGCTACCGGTGCTAGACCCCAAGTTCCTTGTACTCATAATGGCTTTACTGACACCGCTCATATTGACGAAACGATGGATGCCGAACTAAATAAATATGCCTTTCGTTTCTATATGCATGCAAATGTAGATGGTAATTACAATCAATGTGACCCTGCGGAGACCAAGGAAAGACAGCGCAACGAACTGGCGTATAATGTTTCTAAACCCACAATGAAGGTACAATATAAGTGGGAAATGAAGCTCCCCGATAATTTCAAAACTACTGCTAATTTTAATTATAATTTTTGCCACCTTCACCAAATCAAACTGAGAGACGGGTTGTATAAGAATCAACCTATGTTTACTTTATCCGCCTGGAAAGACCAACTACTATTAATTACCTCGACTACCGATTGGTCGGGAGATACAACGTTAAATTCTGAACCGCTCACGAATTTCAAAGGAAAATGGGTACAGATTACAGAAATCATAGTGTATGATGCGGGCTTTTCATCTGGCCGATACGGAATTCAAATAAAAGAAATGCACGGTAGTAAGAACACGTTATTCGAGTTTCTGGATAATGATATTCAAACTTGGAAAGGCGGCGCATTAGATTTACAGGTAAAATGGGGAATCTACCGGTCAAGAACAAGCTTGGGAGGCGGCACCGTATTTACAGACCTTCAAGATGAAGTTATCTTGTACGATAATTTTGATATTAAGTATATCAACGATAACTCGCCTATTACTTTTGATTCGCCCAAAGTAGCGTTATCTACTAATTCAATTAATGGGTCGATTTTGACGAATCCTTCAGTAATAGCTAATAGTCATGAATTGAATTCACAAGTTAATTTAACGGCAGTACCCGATAATGGCTACGAATTTGAAAAATGGGAAGGAGATATCAGCGGAAACGAAAATCCAAAGACTATCGTTATGGATTCAGAAAAATCGGTAACCGCTGTTTTTAGGCAGAAACAACATCTGTTAAACATAACCGTAGCAAATGGTACTGTTTCCACTGATCCAGAATCAACTGACAAAAGGTACGGCCAAGATACTCCAGTAGCGCTAACTGCGACTCCTGATAATGGCTACGAATTTGAAAAATGGGAAGGCGATATAACAGGGACGGAAAATCCGACGACCATAATTATGAATTCGGCAAAATCGGTAACCGCTGTTTTTAGGCAGAAACAACATCTGTTAAACATAACCGTAGCAAATGGTATTGTTTCCACTGATCCAGAATTAACTGACAACAGATACGGCCAAGATACTCAAGTAGCGCTAACTGCGACCCCTGATAATGGCTACGAATTTGAAAAATGGGAAGGAGATATCAGCGGAAACGAAAATCCAAAGACTATCGTTATGGATTCAGAAAAATCGGTAACCGCTGTTTTTAGACCAAAACAACATTTGTTAATCATCGTTTCAACGAACGGCACGGTTTCCACAGACCCAGGGTCGAGTGACAATACCTTTAATCAAAATGCTCAAGTAACTTTGACTGCAATACCTGATGATGGATTTGAATTTGAAAAATGGGAAGGAGATATAAATGAAACGAATAACCCGATCAGTATTTCAATGGAAACATCGAAAACAGTAAAGGCTATTTTTGCAGCATTTGATAATGACAAAGAATTGACCAGTGGATTCACGATATCATCAAACCCTGTCAACGAAATATTGACTATAGGTATGAGTGAAGGGCAAGAAATAAAAATGAGTGTGGTATACAATTTGAAGGGGCAAAAGATACAGGAGAGCCAAAATACGGAGTTAGATTTTTCAACTCTTACAAGTGGCATTTACTTTTTAAAAATAGAAAGCACTAATAATGAAGTTGTACTCAAAAAAATTATAAAGCGCTAATTTTATTTTAAACTGATTTAGACTTTTTTGATTTTTGCCTCAAGAGCTAAACTCACTCTCCTTATTTAAGGACTAAATAAAGTGTTATGTCCCTAGATGGATGAGTCGGTCAAAGTGAACCACGTGCGCCGGTTGAAAGTGAGCATAGCAATAATTATTGTAAACCCTTTTATAGCATGGTCTGAAATGATTTTTTAGGTGCTCAAAAAATTCCGTTTTCAGTGGCTCACTTTGACCGTTTTTTGCAACTTGATTACGCCTGTAACTTGCCTTCTTTGTGGGAGTTAGGTGATTTATAAACTAAGCGAGCGATACAATATATGGTATTCCCTGACGGGATTGAGTATGACTTCAAAAAGAAGCTAGTTCAAACTTTTCGAGTTAATGAAATTTTTAATGCAATCTCCTCATTTTCAGGGA
>Ga0114952_1002396_pt1 | contig 14410 bp, 8 predicted proteins | sample SidtaG_2_FD_87303 | JGI IMG/M metagenome (GOLD analysis project Ga0114952, IMG submission 87303) | Marine algal microbial communities from Sidmouth, United Kingdom - Sidmouth_Asex2 metaG | ecosystem: Host-associated > Algae > Red algae > Unclassified | place: Sidmouth, United Kingdom | collected... | reverse complement strand
GTATACGTCAATTTTATAATGACAAAGGGTATTTGGAAGTTGAAACTCCGATTCTACAACCTATTCCCGGGGGAGCTGCCGCAAGACCATTTCTAACGCACCACAATGCATTGAATATTCCCTTATACCTGCGCATCGCCAACGAACTTTATTTGAAAAGATTGATTGTAGGCGGTTTTGATGGCGTATATGAGTTTTCCAAAGATTTTAGAAACGAGGGAATGGACCGTACCCACAACCCCGAGTTTACGGTGATGGAACTCTATGTGGCCTACAAAGATTACCATTGGATGATGGATACTACGGAAGCCCTACTCGAAAAAGTGGCCATCGATGCCAACGGAACATCAAAGGTAACCGTCGGCAAGAACGAAATTGAATTCAAGGCACCGTATGCTAGAGTGCCAATTTTGGAAGCTATTAAAATCCATACTAATTATGATGTTGCCGGAATGGGCGAAGTAGAGCTTCGCGAAACTGCCAAAAAACTAGGTCTAGATGTTGATGAAACAATGGGTGTCGGCAAACTTATCGATGAAATTTTTGGAGAAAAATGCGAACATCACTACATACAGCCCACGTTCATTACCGACTACCCAAAAGAGATGAGTCCGTTGACGAAACAACATCGCGATAACCCTGCGTTGACCGAACGTTTTGAATTGATGGTGAACGGTAAAGAATTAGCGAACTGCTATTCAGAGCTGAACGACCCGATCGAACAACGCGAACGTTTTGAAGAGCAACTGAAACTTTCTGAAAAAGGAGATGACGAGGCCATGTTTATCGATCAAGATTTTCTACGTGCTTTGGAATATGGCATGCCACCAACTTCAGGTATCGGTATCGGCATCGACCGCTTGGTCATGCTGCTCACCAATAATTCTTCGATTCAAGAGGTGTTGTTCTTTCCGCAGATGCGACCTGAAAAGAAAGCTGTTGAATTGACGGATGGGGAAAAAGCTATTCTTGCATTGCTCAAACCAACCGGCTCGATGGACTTAAACGAACTAAAAAACCAAGCTGGACTCAGCGGAAAAAAATGGGATAAGTCTATGAAGGGGCTTGCGAAGCATGGGCTTACCAAGGTTGTTGTCGATGGAGATTCCAAGACCGTAGAATTTAATAGTTGATTCAGGACGTCTTTGCGAGGAGCTGCTAAAACTTAAAATCTGGAAATATGCTTAAAGCGACGCGGCAATCTGTTGAACTTACCAGAATGTCCAACAGATTGCCGCGTCGCTTTCAAGAATATACTAAACTTCACTTTTCTGGTAGCTCCTCGCAAAGACGCACACCAAGAACATTCTGTTTTACTCTCAAATTTCCTTATATTTATGCCTGTTAGTAAATTACGTCTGTACGTCATTAAATGAAAAAGAAACTTATCAAAATAACCCGATTAATTGGTTTGACAATGCTTGTTGCCTTTCTAGGGGGTTGCAACTCCTCAGGGGAAAAAGTAGACTTCAGTACCCAGATAAAACCCATTCTCAATAATAAATGCATTACCTGCCATGGCGGGGTCAAGAAGAGCGGGGGTTTTAGCGTACTTTTCGAAGAAGAAGCTTTCGCGAACACGGAATCTGGCCAACCGGCCATTATTCGAGGTGACGCGGCCGGTAGCGAGTTGATCAAAAGACTGCACGAAGACGACCCCGAACTCCGTATGCCCTATGAAAAACCGCAACTCTCGGAAGGAGAAATCGATCTGTTGACCCGATGGATAGATCAAGGCGCCGAATGGGGAGAGCATTGGGCCTATTCGCTTCCCGAAAAAGTGGAAGTGCCCGTTATTACTTCCGAGGCAAGTTTTGCACCCGATAGAGCTTCCGGTTTCCTAAAAAACGATATCGATAATTTCATTCTCGCGCGATTGGACGAAAAGGAATTGAACCCCAATTCCCCGGCGGAAAAAAATATTATCGCCCGTAGAGTAGCTTTGGATATCATCGGGTTGCCTCCCTCCGAAGAACTTCTGCAACAATTTGAAAATGACGAATTGACCTATGAAGCTTTCGTCGATACTCTTTTGGCGCAGAAAAATTTTGGCGAAAAATGGGCGACTTGGTGGTTAGATGTTGCACGCTATGCCGATTCAAAAGGATACGAAAAAGATATGGGGCGCTCGATCTGGAAATATCGCGATTGGGTCATCGAGGCCTTCAATAATGATCTGCCGTACGACCAATTTACGACTGAGCAATTGGCTGGCGATTTGTTGCCAAATCCTTCAACAGATCAACTGATTGCGACCGCTTTTCATCGGAATACCATGAACAACGATGAGGGAGGAACCGATGATGAAGAATATCGCGTGGCAACAGTTATCGATAGGGTGAACACGACGTTTGAAGTTTGGCAGAGTACGACTATCGGTTGCGTGCAATGCCACAGCCACCCATATGACCCCTTTAAACATGAAGAGTACTATGAATTAATGGCCTTCTTCAATAATTCGCGTGATGAGGATACGCCCGGCGAATGGCCGGTACTAAAATTTTACACGACCGAACAGCAAAAAAAGGTAAACAAGGTATTAGACTGGACCACAAAATTCGGAAATGAGCAAACGACAACTAGCTACAAAAATTTTCTCCAGTTTACCGAGCCCGTCTACAAATCACATTTTTTTACGGAGTTCAAGAACAGCGTGTACGATGACCATGCATCGGTGGTTTTTTGGGACGATGGCAATCTGATTATTGAAAATGCATATACCAATAAGGCCAGTTACGTTTACCTTAATTACCGTTCGCATTTCAACGGAACGAAAATGACCATTCGAGCGCGCGATGCCCAAGGCCCAATATTAGGCGAGTTCATTATCAATAAGGCTGAAGAGAATACGATTTCGCAATTCCCGATTAAAAAAATCGAGCATAAAACCGATATCTATATCGAGACCCAAAACAATGGTGTCGCCGAAGAGGTAAATATTCTTAATCTCTATTGGGTCGCCTTTTTGGAGGATATGCCTGCAACCGACAAAGCTGGATGGCCGGCGGTAAACTCGGCTTTTCTAGACGCCCTGAACGCAAACACTGAAACGGTACCTATCATGGCCGAAAATCCGGAATACATGAAGCGCACGACGCAGCTTTTTGATAGGGGAAGTTGGTTGACCAAAACAGACACCGTACAAACGGGAACACCAAATAGTCTCAATTCGTGGAACCCCGATTGGCCGGATAACCGCTTAGGACTTTCAAAATGGATCGTCGACAAAAAGAACCCCCTAACAGCCCGTACAGTGGTCAATAGGGTGTGGCATCAGATATACGGTCGCGGCATTGTATCGACTATTGAAGATATCGGCTCGCAATCCGATTCGCCCTCGCATCCTGCATTGCTTGATTGGCTTTCGCTAAGATTTATGAACGAGCACAATTGGAGTATAAAGGCGCTGATCAAAGAAATCGTGATGTCGGGCACCTATCGTCAAAATTCTGAAAGCACTCCTGAAATGTATCAAATCGACCCTGAAAACGAGTTGTACGCCCGCGGACCAAGAATTCGCCTTGGCGCGGAACAGATCCGTGACCAAGCCTTGGCCGTATCGGGATTACTGAGTGACAAAATGTACGGCCCTGGAGTAATGCCTCCACAACCCGATGGCGTTTGGCAAACCGTTTATAATGGTGCCGATTGGGTAGAAAGCAAAGGCGAAGACCGCTACCGCCGTGGTGTTTATACCTATTTGAAACGTACGAGTCCGTATCCTTCTTTTTTAACCTTTGACGCCGGTAGTCGAGAGGTGTGCATGATTCGAAGAACACCTACCAACACTCCGCTACAAGCTTTGGTCACCCTAAATGACCCCGTGTATTTAGAAGCTTCCTATCAATTGGCCAAAAATAATATGGTAACCGACGATATTGAAAAAAGTATCGCCAAGAGTTATGAAAGGGCGACTTTCAAAAAAATCACACCTGCAACATTAGAAGCCCTCACAGCACTATATCAGACCTCATTAAACGAGTTCATCGAAAACGAAGAAGCTTCAAAACTGTTTCTACACTTTGATGAAAAACCAACGGCAGAACTAGGTGCTTTGACGGTGGTAACCAATGCCATTATGAATTTGGATGAATTTTTAACGAAAGCTTGAAAAGAGACGATAGACTTTAGACGATAGACAAAAATAATTGAGTACGAAAATTTTATTGATGGGATTGTCCCCTTCTTGCAACCGACGAAGAAGATACGACTGAGAGGATTGCATAACTTTAGGGGTGTAATCGCATGTAACTTAGTCGAAATAGATTTGTAAATAGAATGAAAGACATTGTAGAAAGACTACTCCAAGAGCAACTGGCTCGCGAAACGCAAGCGAAGACGCGTAGGCACTTTATAAAAAGTTGCGCGCAAGGTTTGGGCGGACTCGCATTGAGTTCCATTTTCATGGGATGCGATCCGTTATCGAAAAACAAGGCGAAGCCCCAAATGGCTTTTTCTGAAAGGGATTTGAATCCGCTGGCGACTTTGGCACCACCATACGGCCCAAAGGTAAAATCGGTCATTTATTTACATATGGCAGGGGCACCTTCGCAATTGGAAATGTTCGACTTTAAACCCGAACTACATAAATACGACGGGCAAGATTGTCCGCAATCGCTGCTGGAAGGCAAGAAATTCGCTTTTATCAAAGGAACCCCAAAATTAATGGGACCTCAGGCCGAATTCAAACAAGAAGGCGAGTCGGGCAATTGGGTGTCCAATTATATGCCCCATTTCAAAAAGGTAGTCGATGACGTCGCTTTTTTAAAAGCAGTGCACACCGATCAATTCAATCATGGCCCGGCACAACTATTTATGCATACGGGTAGTGCACGCCTAGGAAGACCAAGTATTGGTGCCTGGGCAACGTATGGCTTGGGGTCTGAAAACCAGAATTTACCCGGTTTTGTGGTGTTGACTTCAGGGGGAAATACGCCCGACGCCGGAAAGAGCGTTTGGGGAAGTGGCTTTCTACCCTCCGTCTACCAAGGTGTTCAATGTCGTTCAAAAGGAGACCCGGTTTTGTATATCGAAGACCCTGACGGCGTAACGCGAGATCTTAAAAAGAGCACGATTGACGCCATCAATAAAATCAATAAGGAAGAATATGCGAAATATGCCGACCCGGAGATATTAGCGCGCATCAACCAATATGAAATGGCCTATCGTATGCAAATTGCGGTACCCGAGGTCATGAACATTAATAGTGAACCCGAACATATTCAACAAATGTATGGTGTGGAACCCGGTAAAGAATCGTTCGCCAACAATTGTTTGTTAGCGCGAAAACTGGTCGAAGACGGCGTGCGTTTCGTACAACTCTTCGATTGGGGATGGGACACACACGGTAATATACGGGATGGGTCGATCAATTTTGGACTGCGAAACAAATGTCGTGAGATCGACAGACCAATTGCCGCTTTGATATTGGATTTAAAGCAACGCGGACTATTAGACGATACCTTAGTCGTTTGGGGCGGTGAATTCGGAAGAACCCCCATGCAAGAGAATAGAGGCAATAAAGAAATGGCTTTCAAAGGGCGCGATCATCACGGAGATGCATTTACCATGTGGATGGCCGGTGGCGGTATCAAAAGAGGAGCCAGCCATGGAAAGACCGACGATATCGGGTTTTCTGGAATTGAAGGCCGTGTTTCTGTCCACGACGTACACGCTACCATTTTGCACCTTTTAGGTTTCGACCACGAACAATTTACCCATGAATTTCAAGGTAGACCATTTCGATTGACCGATGTAGAAGGTGAAATTATTAAGGAGATTTTGGCGTAAGTCGCAAAGGGGGAATAAAAAAATATAAAAGTGATCTGGTTCCTTCCCCATGCAGGGGAAGGTGGCATCCAGCGAAGCTAGGATGACGGAAGGGGTAAAGCCCAAGCCCCATTCTAACCGGTAAAAGTTCGGGAGAAAAGGCCAAAGTTCGGGCTATCAAACCTGCCTAGCCGGCAGGCAGGCTCCCCTTTCTTCCGCAAGCGGAATTCATTCCCCTCCTTGAAAAATGAGGGGAGCTTTAAAAATGGAAACAGATTAACCAAACCAAAAAAATGAGAATACTATTTATTATACTCTTTTCCCTTTTCACCCTCACCTCCTATTCCCAACAAAAAACATTAGAATTTTACCAAACTGACTGGGGTCGAACAGATTCTTGGGACGCATTCTGCGAAAAAACAAAAACTTCCGGTTACGATGGACTCGAAACTTGGTTTCCTTCAGACGAAAAAAGTCAAGCGCAATTAAAAGCCGCCCTGGCAAAGTATAATCTAAAAGTTGGCTTTTTGAACGGGACCAATAAATCATTACCCTTTGAGGAAAGCCTAAAAGCCTACACGGAGCATTTCAAAACCCTGATAGTTTGGAATCCAGCTTATATTAATTGTCATACGGGCAATGACTTTTTCACCTTCGAACAAAACAAGGCCTTTATTGACGCAGCCAATAAAGTGGCGAAGGAAAATGACATTCCTATTTATCATGAAACGCACCGCGGTCGGTTTAGCTATAACCTTCCCGATACTAAAAAGTACATTCAAGCAATCCCCGAATTGAAAATGACCTTGGATATCAGCCACTGGATGGTCGTTCACGAATCATTGCTAGAGAATCAAGATGCCGAGCTAGAAGAGGTTCTAAATCGGTCTTATCATATTCATGCAAGAATTGGTCATGCAGAGAGTCCCCAAGTAAACGACCCCGAAGCTCCTGAATGGAAAAAAGCTGTCGACCGCCATATGGATATTTGGGAAAAGGTCATTCGGAAAAAATGGAAAACCCAAGATGTGTATACCGTTACCACTGAATTCGGCCCAGCAGATTATATGCCTACCTTGCCCTATACGGGCGTTCCAGTTGCCGACCAATGGAAAGCTAATGTGTATATGATGAAGGTGCTAAAACAACGTTTGAACGTTGAATAATAGGCTTTGAGGTACAAAGTTCGAGGTACGAGGTACGAGGTACGAGGTCTAATAGAACAATTCGCCCTTTGAAGGGGGCTAGGGGGATGTTATTAGGAACACGAACTTCCTAAAAACAGGTAAAAGAGTAATTCAAAGTTAAAAGTATAAACCTTTAAATTAGAAAAATATATGATATTAAATTTGATTTTCAAGTTTGTATTTGAGTTCACGTCAGAACGTACAAATCGTTAATATTTAAATGGACGTTCTAAAACAATTACTTGGGAGACTTCATCCCCTCATAGTTCATCTTCCGATAGGATTCATCATTCTCGGGCTATTACTACAGTTTTACGACCGGAAGCGAAATAAATACGGCGAGGTCATTCCCTTGGTCTATTTCTGGGCGGGCTTGAGTGCGACACTGGCGTGTATTACCGGTTATCTGCAATATTTGGGGGAAGGTTATGCCTTCGATACAGTGAAGTGGCACTTATGGTCCGGTATCGCCACGGCATTGTTTTCATTTTTAATGTACGCCAAATTAAAGGGATTAAAAGCTGTTGATTTTTTGGCAAAGACCCCCATCTTAGCGCTTTCGATTGTCTTTTTTGCTTTGATTTCCTTTACCGGCCATCAAGGGGGAAATATTACCCATGGCGAAGACTACCTCGTTGAGCCACTACCGAACTCAGTAAAATCAGTATTGGGCTTTGAAACTTTCGAGGAAAAGGAAATTGCCCTCAACGACGAAAATTGGGAGGATGCCCTGCTCTATGAAGATGTTGTGAAACCGATTCTGAACAACAAATGTGTCAGCTGCCACAATCCGAAGAAAACGAAGGGCGAATTGCTCTTAGATGATGAAGCAGGAATTTTAAATGGCGGAGAAAATGGCGAAGTCGTTATAACCGAAAATGCCTCGAAAAGTGAACTGTTCTCGCGTATGAACCTACCCATGGAAGATGACGACCATATGCCACCGGAAGGAAAGACCCAGCCTTCAAAGGAAGAAATAAAATTGGTCGGCGCCTGGATCGATGCGGGCCACCCTTTCGAAGGAAGCATTAAAGAAATCGGTCTAGAGAAAGAGCTGTTCCTTTCTTTTTTTCCTAAGAAGTTCGATAACGATTATCCCAATCTCGAAATTGCTGCTGCCTCCCAAGATAGTATTTCTTCCATCGAAAAAAATGGGGTACATATCGATCTTATCAGTAAGGCTTCTAATTTTTTGAGCGTTTCGTGCATTAACAAACCTTCGTTTGCCGATTCCGATTTTGAGGTACTTCTTCCGATTAAAAAGCAAATCGCCCGACTTGATCTCGGAGGCACAAAAGTTACCGATGCGATATTCGAAAAATTGGCAACGCTTCCGAACCTGACCGTTTTAAAATTGGATAATACTTCAGTGACCGGAAAAAATATTAAAGCTTTATCCTCTCTTGAACATTTAAAATCCATCAATCTTACGGGCTCAAAATTTGAAGAGGAAAACTTAAAGCCATTGGCCGACTTTAATACCTTGAAAAAAGTCTTTCTGTACAAAACCAAAGTAAATTCTGAGGGAATCCAGACCCTAAAAGACGACCAGATCAGCATTGATTATGGAAATTACGAACTGCCTCCCATTCCTTCGGATTCTATTGTATATTGAAAGTGGCCGGATGATGCAATCAAGATGTCCCATTGTTATATACTCCTGAAAATTTAAACGCAAAGAGCGCAAAGGTTTACGCAAGGTTCGCTAAGGCTTCCCGAATTTAAATAACCCTTGCGCCCCTTGCTTTTCTTTGCGAACCTTGCGGTTAAACCACGCAACACTTATAGGCTTACCAAAAGCATCCAACATCATGCATCCGACATCTAACCCAATTCCATTTCCAAAACCAAAAGAAAAAACATAGCTTAGAGCCACCAATATCCCTATATGGAATTCACTAAAAAAGCAGGACTCTTTTTAGGTCCGATCCTATTCTTGATCATCCTCAATTTACCTTTTGAAATCGTTTCCGAAAAAGGCGATGCCGTCATCGCAACGGCCGTTTTTATGGTCGTCTGGTGGATTACCGAGGCGGTCTCGATCTCGGTTACGGCCCTGCTTCCGCTATTACTTTTTCCGATACTGAAAATCATGGATATCGGCGATGTTGGGGCGAACTATGGGAGTCCGATAATCTTTTTGTTCTTCGGTGGTTTTGTACTGGCCCTGGCTTTGGAAAAGGTCAACCTCCACAAACGCATTGCCCTGAATATTATTAAGATAACCGGTACCACACCAAATAAGGTCGTTTTAGGATTTATGATTGCAACGGCCGCATTGAGTATGTGGATCAGTAATACCGCTACTGCCGTAGTAATGTTGCCTATAGCCATGTCGGTCATCGGCCTATTGGTCAACGATGCAGACGGGTTTACGAAAAGTGACCGGAATTTTGCCCTGAGCGTAATGCTGGGTATCGCTTTCGCCGCAAATGCCGGTGGCGTTGCAACGGTTATCGGTACGCCCCCCAACTCGGTTATGATCGGTCTTTTGGAAAACGAATACAATATTGAAATCTCATTTTTAAAGTGGATGGTCATCGGAGTACCATTTTCGAGCTTAATGATCTGGATTATTTATTTGGTACTGGTCAAATGGATGTACCCTAATAAACAATTGAAATTTGCGGCATCAAAGGAGGTCATAAACGACGAGCTTAAAAAACTTGGGCCCATGAGCGGAAAAGAAAAAATGGTACTCGCCATTTTCGGGGTTACCGTTTTTCTATGGATTTTCAGAACAGTTATAAATGGTCTGATTCCCGAGCTGAAACTCAACGATACGATTATAAGTATTATGGCGGCCATTGCCATGTTCGCTATCCCCTATAATCTTAAAAAGGGAGACTTTATTATCGATTGGAAAGACACCCAGAAGCTGGCATGGGGCATTTTGATTTTGTTCGGTGGCGGACTCGCACTGGCCAAGGGTATGTCAGTGAGCGGTATAGTAGATATGGTATCCGGAGCAATTGCACAAAGTGAGATCAGTATTCTTTTTACAGCCATTCTCCTGATTACACTCATGCTTTTTATGACCGAACTGATGAGCAATGTAGCTTTGATTGCCGTACTGGCACCCGTAGTGGCGGGTATCGCCATCGGGCTCGAAATACCGATTCTTTATTTATTGATTCCTGTTACCATTGCAAGTAGTTGCGCATTTATGCTTCCCATGGCGACGCCTCCCAATGCCATTGTTTTTGCCAGTGGTTATATCAAAGTTAGCGAAATGGCACGCGTTGGGGTCATATTGAACGTAATCGCGGTAATTCTGCTGGTGCTGATGTTTCAGTTCGTAATTCCACTACTTTTTTAGCTAAAAACTGAAGTGCTTTTATCTTTTAAAACGATTACTTCCAAAAACTATCCTCTAAACTGTCCAAAAGGGTTTCCCCTATTTGTTCTATCTTCAGAAACCTTTAAATTTTTAAAAAATGAAACAGTTTATTTTATTATTACACGAAGATGCGGAAACCGTAAAAAGTCTTTCCCCAGAACAAATGCAACAATTGGTCGGCCAGCATATGCAGTGGTCGGAAAAATTACAACAGCACGGAAACTATGTCGGCGGCAGTGGTCTTGATCAAAGCGGTAAGCAAATAGTCGGCAAAGACTTGATGGTTAAAGATGGCCCTTATATCGAATCGAAGGAACTGATAGGGGGTTACTACATTATCAATGCCAGTGACTATGATTCGGCGATAGAGATTGCAAAAGGATGCCCGAACCACCTTTGGGGCGGTACCACCGAAGTCAGGTATTTAATGACGGCGGAAGACTATGGCGCATAGCCAACCAAATATGGGTCAATTGACAGAACATCTCTTTAGGGAAACCTACCAAGAGGTGTTTTCGTCTTTGGTCGTGAAATATGGAACGGCCCATATCGATTTGATAGAAGATGCCCTTCAAGAGGCTTTTTACAAAGCTCTAAAATCTTGGAAGTACGATAACTATCCAGAAAATCAAAAAGGATGGCTGTTTACCGTTGCTAAAAACCATACAATAAATGTACTTCGGCGCGAAGCCAAATCCACCACATTCGATGCCGTCAATTTTATTGGGGAAGAGAACTCGATAGCACCAGAACAAAACGACCAACTACGGTTGTTGTTAGCCTGTAGTAAATTGAACGTTGGAGCACAGGCCAAACTTATTTTCACCCTAAAATCGATATGCGGTTTTGGCGTCGATGAAATTGCCAACAGTCTACAGATTTCAAAAGAGAATATTTATAAACAGCTACAGCGCAGCAAACGCAAATTGAGGGAACTGCCCAAAACCTATTTTACGTCAGAAATAGCCCTGAAATTCACCTCGGAAGAACTATTGTATATAGAGCTTATTATCTACTTTATGTTCAACGAGGGCTACGACTCGTTCAGTTCAACCTCAAAAAAAGCAATACATAAAGATATTTGTCTAGAAGCCGTACGATTGGGGAAATCTTTGCTGAAATTTTCCGATAAGGAAACTACAAAACATCTATTATCGCTCTTTTACTTTCATATGGCACGTTTCGAATCTCGAATCAGCACCGACGGAGTGTTTGTCTCCTTGAGGGAACAAGACAGAAAACTTTGGGACGGTACGCTGATTAAAATCGGATTTGATTATTTGGAAAAACCGCAGAACCTGAATCGCTATTATATTGAAGCATTGATTGCTTCTATCCATGTTAGTGCGGCCACTTTTACCCAAACCCCTTGGGAAAAAATCTTAAAGCTCTATGATATGCTGCTCTCTCTGAATGATTCACCGATCATACGCCTAAATCGGGCGATATGCCTTTTCGAACTAGGTAAAATCGCAGCGGGCAATCAAGAATTAGAGGCCGTCAAAGAGGTATTGGAAGATAGTTATATGTACTACTCTGTGAGTATGGCCGAATATTTGGAAGACAAAAATCCTGAACTCTCAAGGTTCTGGTATCAAAAAAGCTTGAACAACACCAAACAAGATTTTAGAAAAAACCTTATCAAAAATAAAATGGGGAAACCTTAACGACCCCTTCCTAATCCCCTTCGAAACAACAAAATTGGTAAACCTGAATATTAACTACGGTAATAAAACAGAGTTTATAGTTTCTCTCTTCTCCAAAAAAAAGACCCCAGCATATGCCGGGATCTTGAATAACTTAATTAAATACAGGTAACTTGTTAATTGTTACGCACATAAGGATCAAAGCCTTCCGGTAGATATTTTTTAGTATCGAAACCCAATACGATTTCATCGTTTTCATCGATGTAATTAAAACCTTCGACATCAGTCGGGTACGCATAGGCATTGAACTTTTTTGGGAGGTATTTTTTCGAATTTACCTTAATAACCGCATTATCTTCGATAAAGGCAATCGATGCCAAATCAACATACACCTCGTACGGATTAAAATCCTCGGGCAAATAATCGGCAGTGTTAAAGCCAAGGTCCAAATCGACACTATCTTCTATATAAATAACTGAATTGATAATCAATTCGTCTTTTTCAGTTTTGGGGTCAGCGGCAAAGACTCCGTTTGCAAATAGTAGGCCCAATAACATTGATACCTTAAATGACTTTTTGTTCATAACGTTTGTAGGTTAGCAAACTCGCGCTCTTCTTTTCTTTTTTTAGTTAAGGCGAGTTTGTTTGTAATGAGTTTATATAACGCTATATTATCTTAATATTGCTTTTTGTGTTTTGTGGGATGTTTCTTAATAATGACCAAATCATCAAATTCGTAATTTCTGGGTTAAAAATTTGGCTACTTGCTATTTTACGATTTATCCTGTTATGGGCTAGCTAATTTTTGTCCCGAATTTTTATGCCCAAAATATTCCATTTTATTTATCTTTTTTCTAGTACGCATTTATTCGTTGGCCCTTTATCGGTGATTCTGCCCTATATATCGGGCCGAAACAAATAAAGCCGCTGCTATGCAACGGCTTTATCCCCGACTAATTCATCCCGAGAGCTATCAGGATTGAATAATTATATACCTATAAGACTTCTAAAAAATAAAAATGTTACAGCATAGGAGTATTTTTTCTTAACCTACTGTTTCAGCTTATGATTTACTTAACAAGAAAGTCCCTGATTTTTTCGGATTTTTGAGCATCATACATTAATTACTCCCGATATTTATCGGAACGGAACCAAACCGACATCATATATGTTCAAAATCTCCATACCCAAATTAGTACTGGTCTTATTAGTATTCACTTGTACTACTTCGGAAGCTCAAATCTTCAAAAAGAAAAATGACAAGACCGAAAAATCGGATAGTAAATCCGACGAAAAAAAAGAGAAGATAAAACCCTACAACAAGGTCATTACCAAAGACGCAAAGACCGACCAAGGTCTTTTCAATGTACATGTTGTCGAAGACGACCATTTCTATGAAATACCCGATTCACTGTTCAACAAAGAAATGTTGATGGTAAGCCGTATCTCGAAAACCGCTTCGGGAATGGGTTTCGGTGGCGGAAAAATAAACACCAAAGATTTACGCTGGGAAAAGAAACCGAAAAAAGTGTTGCTTCGCGTTGTCAGCTATAGCATCTATGCCGCCGACTCCTTGCCCGTTCATGAGGCCGTGGTCAATTCCAATTTTGAACCCGTATTGTTCGCCTTCGATATCAAAGCTTTTAAAAAAGATAGCGTAAACCCTGCGACCGTCATACAGGTCAACGAACTTTTTGAAAAAGATGTACAAGCCCTAGGTTTGCCCGATGCCTATCGTGAGCGATATAAGGTATCAAAGTTAGACGAACCGCGAAGCTATATCGAATCGATAAAAAGCTATCCGTTGAACGTCGAGGCCCGCCATGTAAAAACTTATATCGCCAAGGAACCGCCCAGTAACGGAAGTTTAGGTTCCATATCCGTAGAAGTTAATAATTCTATGGTGCTATTGCCAGCAGAGCCTATGAAACGGCGTTATTTCGATGAACGTGTCGGTTGGTTCGCCAGTGGGCAGACCGATTACGGCCTCGATGTACAAGAAAGCAAGACCATCAAATTTTTAGACCGTTGGCGTTTAGAGGTCAAGAAAGAGGACATTGAGAAATACGAACGTGGGGAATTGGTCGAACCAAAAAAGCCTATCATATATTATGTAGATAGGGCGACCCCAAAAAAATGGATACCCTTTATCAAAAAGGGTATCGAAGATTGGCAGGTCGCATTTGAGGAAGCCGGTTTTAAAAATGCCATTCTAGCCAAAGATCCGCCCACACCGTTGGAAGATCCCGAATGGTCTCCCGAAGATGTGCGGTATTCCGTGGTGCGTTATCTCGCCTCCCCGATTCCCAATGCGAACGGGCCGCACGTTAGTGACCCACGAACGGGCGAGATTTTAGAATCCGATATCAATTGGTACCATAATGTAATGACTTTGCTACGCAATTGGTTTTTCGTGCAAACGGCCGCCATTAATCCCGATGCCCGTGGGGTTGCTTTTAAAGATGAGG